>Ga0208979_100230_pt1 | contig 69986 bp, 70 predicted proteins | sample HotLakConsUCCSLE_FD_184738 | JGI IMG/M metagenome (GOLD analysis project Ga0208979, IMG submission 184738) | Hypersaline microbial mat communities from Hot Lake, Washington, USA - Hot Lake Consortium UCC-SLE (SPAdes) | ecosystem: Environmental > Aquatic > Non-marine Saline and Alkaline >... | reverse complement strand
AATCGACCCGGTAATAAATCTTTAATTTTTTCCCATTGATCGTCTCTCAAACCATACCTGCGCATCTCTACCATATCCTCACTTTTGTCACAATTACTATCATCCTTATTTTATCTGTTATTCTCTTCTATTTGATGACACGCCCTAGGGGGAATGGGGAATAGGCAATGGGCAATGGTTTTCTAATTTTGAAACATCATATTAATCCGCATAACTTTTTCTTTGTTGTCTTTGATATTCTGCCAAAAAAAGGCTAGTGGCGATCGCCACATTAAGAGATTCCACATTGTTAAGTAGAGGAATTTTAACCTTCTCCGTTGCCAAAGCAGCCAAATCAGAAGACAACCCCTGAGACTCATTACCCATTAACAAAATTGTCGGCAAAGAAAAATCGACCTCCCAAGGAGTCTTATCCCCCTCCAAAGAAGTAGCAATAACTTGATAACCCTTATTTTTGTAACCTTCCACAAGAGTTATTAAATCATCCTCCGCCCTCGCATTGATGCGAAACCATTCCCCCACAGAAGCCCTCATCACCTTGGTATTATCCAAATCCACACTATCCCCACTCAACCACAACATATCCACACCCATGGCCACGCTAGTACGAATTATAGTGCCTAAATTGCCGGGGTCTTGTAACCGTTCTACCACCATGCCCAACTTGATATTTTCAGGATCTTTACTTTGGCGATGATGACGAGGGGCAGTAGCCAAAACTCCATCAGGAGTTACCGTAGTAGCCACAGATTTCATCACCTCATCACTAACAATTTCCACCCTTTGGGCTTGAGTCTGTAAACTTTGGGCGAGAAGATAATTTTTGTTTTGCCATATAGGGGTAAACAATAAAGTTTCAAGGGGGTATTGCACCTGAGAGGCAACCTCCAATAAATTTGTCCCTTCCAGTAAACAAAGATTTTGTCGATGTCTTTCCGATGGGCGTTGTAACTTGCGTATTTCTTTTATTAGGGGGTTTTTTAGACTACTTAACACGGTTTTTTTTGAGAATGGAGAATAGGGAATGATTTAATATAAAAGTTTCCTTCTCCTGGGGGAGAGGGGTTAGGGGTGAGGGTATAATAAGTTTTGACAAGAAACAGCCCATCAGTGGTCCTCATCAATTATTAATCAACTAACGTGCTCAAAAATAAGTCCATAACTATGGCGAATTAGTAGAAGATTGATGCCACACCATGATAATCTTAAAAGTGTCAAATTTTATTATAAATTAAAGTTTACGAAAGTAAATAAAACTAAAAATCAGCATGGTTGCAACAAAAGAAAAAACTAACGTCGGTAAAATCACCCAAGTAATTGGGCCGGTGGTTGATGCTGAATTTCCTAGCGGCAATCTTCCCCGTATTTATAATGCGCTCCGTATTGAAGGAACTAACGAAGCAGGGCAAACCGTTGCGGTAACTTGTGAAGTACAACAGCTTTTAGGTGATAACCAAGTTCGTGCAGTTTCCATGACTACTACCGATGGTTTGGTAAGAGGTATGGAAGTAGTTGATTTGGGTAAGCCTATTAGTGTACCTGTGGGTAAAGCTACCCTAGGACGTATTTTTAACGTTTTAGGTGAAACCGTTGACAACAAAGGTCCTGTTAACACCACTGAGACTTCTCCTATTCACCGTAAAGCTCCTGCTTTCACCGAATTAGATACTACCCCCACTGTATTTGAAACTGGTATTAAAGTTGTTGACTTATTAACCCCCTATCGTCAAGGCGGTAAAATCGGCTTGTTCGGTGGTGCTGGAGTTGGTAAAACCGTTATTATGATGGAATTGATCAACAACATCGCTATCCAACACGGTGGCGTATCTGTGTTTGGTGGTGTGGGCGAGCGCACCCGGGAAGGTAATGACCTTTACAACGAAATGATCGAATCTAACGTAATTGATTCTGAAAATCCCGAAAACTCTAAAATTGCTCTTGTTTACGGTCAGATGAATGAGCCCCCCGGAGCTAGAATGCGTGTGGGTTTATCTGCTCTAACCATGGCAGAACATTTCCGTGATGTTAACAAGCAAGACGTATTATTGTTCATCGACAATATCTTCCGTTTTGTACAAGCAGGTTCTGAAGTATCTGCACTTCTTGGTAGAATGCCCTCTGCGGTAGGTTATCAGCCCACCTTGGGTACTGATGTAGGAGATTTACAAGAACGTATTACCTCCACCAAAGACGGTTCTATCACCTCTATCCAAGCGGTATATGTACCTGCGGATGACTTAACTGACCCCGCTCCTGCAACTACCTTTGCTCACTTGGATGGTACCACTGTATTATCCCGTGCTTTAGCTTCTAAAGGTATTTATCCTGCGGTGGATCCTTTAGGTTCTACCAGCACCATGTTACAGCCTAGCATTGTGGGTGATGAGCATTACAACACTGCCCGTGCTGTGCAATCTACTCTACAACGTTATAAAGAGTTACAAGATATTATTGCGATTCTTGGTTTGGATGAATTGTCTGAAGAAGATCGTTTAGTGGTTAACCGCGCCCGTAAAATTGAGCGTTTCTTGTCTCAACCTTTCTTCGTTGCTGAAGTGTTCACTGGTAGCCCTGGTAAATATGTTTCCCTCGAAGATACTATCAAAGGTTTCCAAAGAATCCTTTCTGGTGAGTTAGATTATTTACCTGAACAGGCTTTCTACTTAGTTGGTAACATTGATGAGGCGATCGCCAAGGGTGAAAAGCTCAAAGGTTAAGGACAATTAACAAAGCACCCTTAGATTAATTCTTTGGGGTGATGATGGAAGGAAAGACAGGAAAATATTAATTTTGTCTTTCCTTTTTTCGAGAAAAATAAAATTATAAGTATTAAATTTTTAGTTTCAATTATGACTTTAACAGTAAGAGTAATTACCCCAGATAAGACTGTTTGGGATCAAGATGCTCAAGAGGTAATCTTGCCTAGTGGTAGCGGACAGTTAGGCATTTTAACTAATCACGCTCCTCTTCTCACTAACCTTGACATCGGAGTTTTGAGAGTGCGCACCGAGAAAGATTGGAAATCCATCGCCGTAATGGGTGGGTTTGCTGAGGTGGAAAATAATGAGGTCAAAATTCTTGTTAATGGTGCTGAGTTAGGAGAATCCATCGACAAGGAAACTGCTAAAAGTGACTTGGAAACTGCTGAAAATGAGTTAAAATCTGCAAATTCTGGTAGCGATCGCCAAGCACAAATCAAAGCAAATTCTCAGTATAAAAAAGCTAGAGCTAGACTTCAGGCAACCAACAGTTAATAAACTTTTAAAGGTAGGGTGGGCAATGCCCACCGCAATCATTGATAATTAACAATTACTTATTGTTTTTCAAACTCTTTGATCCTCAACTTCTCAGCTAATTCATATTTACTTTTCACCGCCACAGAAACTAAATAATTATTATCAATTTTTAGGTTTTTTATCTGCCATTCTGTTTCTATATCCTCAGAAATAATTTCTATATCTTCACTTAGAAAATTATAACTTAATTCAATGGTATCCAATCCCCCAGACAATCCCTCTCCAGTGGCTTTTAAATAGGCTTCCTTCGCAGTCCAAAGGGTATAAAATAGTTTTGCTTCATTTTCTTGATTTACTTGCTTTATTAACTGGAATTCACTGGGGCAAAAAAAACGTTGAGCAAGTTGTTTAAACTTTACTTGTTTACTAATATTTTCTATATCTACCCCTATTAATTGATTAGAAATTCCGTACACTATCCAATGATCAGTATGGGATAAATTGAAATGTAGGTTAGGATAATCTCTTAAAAATGGTTTTCCTTTTTGATTATAATTAAAGACAATTTTGTCTGGATTTATGTTGAGATAAATACTTAAAATAATTCTTAACTTTGCCCTACTAATACAAGTGCGATCGCCCTGTAACTTATTCTTAAAACGTTGGATTTTATCTAATTCATCTGGTGATAAAAGAGATTTGAAATAAGCTAAATCACACAAAAACTTATTAGTATTAACTGAATAAATATCTAACATATTAAAAATAATCAAGCTGGAATAAATCAATAAAACGAATGTTCAAGTCACTATTACTTAATATCAATAAACTTTTAAGCATAAATAGTAATTTAAGGTTTACTTATATACTTTTGTTTATAAAACAATAATTTTAAAACACATTTGTTACTTACTTAAAAATTTAGATTATAATACCTCTAAAAATGAAATTAAAGTAAATAATTTTTAATTATTGAATCAATGCCATGTCTAAATTTGCAACGACCATTTTTATCAGTAGCCTATTTTCACTATTTCTAGTCAGTACCCCCACTCTGGCTCAACAAAAATATCCTCTTATTTGTCGGTCTGGGGGACGTATTTCCATTAGAACACTGGCTGATGGAAGTGGAGAAATTCAAGGACTGAAACAAGGGCGAACCGCTGTCAACAGGAACAATCCAAACTCTTCTCTAGCTCCAGGGGAATGTGGATGGGAAGACAGAGCGATGAATAGTAACGAACCCACTACAATTTGTTACAGCAATGTTGCTGCTTTTAACATAACACCCATAACAACAATTATTGAAAATTTAAACTATCGTGGTGCTGGGGTTGCCAGATACCTTGTACACAACGACACAAGTAACCGCTGCATGAGAGTTAATTAGTTACCTATCAAACCATTTTTACAAAAAAACACCATGTTCCAAAACTATTTGCAAAAGTTTAGTCTTACTCTTCTTTTAAGTGTAATGACTGCTCCTCTCAACATTACTTTATCCCATGCCCAACCTCAAAGCTATGAATTAATTTGTCGAGGTGGAGGTGCTTGGCTAGTAACGACGGGGGATTTGAATACCGTGACAGAAAGGGGAAGACAATATGTATATGCTCCTGTTCGTGCTAGATTTGCCCCCGGTAATCCTAATATTGATCGCAACAGTGCTGATTTTGTTAATGCTTCTCCTAATGTAAAAGCTTTTCTGGTGCAACAAGCCCTAGCACCGGGAGAATGTTCATGGATTGACCGAGGAATGCGAAATGGTGAGCCATCAATTCTGTGTGATGTTACGGGGAAAAGTAGTGATGTGAATGCGATTCGTTACATTAATTTTATTTCTCGAAGTGAAGCCAGAGCTCGTTTGATGGTTTATAACGATAATGGTCAATGTCTCAGGGTTACGAGTTATGAAAATTTAGGAAGTGGCTTTTGATACTAAATCCCGTTTCAATAATATACTAATTAGGGCGGGGAACAGGGAACGGGGAACAGATAGTAATTGTTTATTGTCAATTGTTACACGGTGAATAATAGTAAACTCTACTAATCGGATTTGGTATGATATTACTTTTTTTGCCGAAAAACAAGATCTACACATTCTCTAAACTTTTCCTTTCATAAAAAATCCCCTCTAATAAAGGAGGGGTAAGAAAAGATAATAGTTCTTAATAATTAAGAAAACAACTTTGTGCCGATCAACATTTTGCCATTGCTACCATTACCATGGGAACCTATTTCATGGACATTTTTACTCATTTCTCTGGCTTGGTGATAACTGTCGATTTCACCTTTTTCAAAATATAACAAAGATGCCTTGCGTAAATCATCCACCGCTTTTTGCTTCGCTCCAGAATCTAAGTATAAAATACCTCTCTTGTGATAGGCTTCGGCATAATCACCATCTTTTTTGATAGCTTCAGTATAATCGGCGATCGCCCCTGAGATATTACCCAATTTACTATGACTGTTGCCCCTTTCATAGAAGAAACTAGCCGAATCAGGCTTAACCCGTAACTCTTGGGATAAAATTTCTACCTGTCGTAAATTACTAACAATCTCTTTTATCTCCTTAGTTTCCCCATTCAAAGCACTAACATTTTGGTCTAAACTATCCTTAACATTGTTTAAACGCTCATTAAAGCCTAGTTTCAAATCCTCTATCTGATTACCAAAATCAGCCTTACCCATCACCATCGCCTCCTTCAATTCCCCATGATTAGCTTCCACCATAGTATATAGAGACTCTATTTTTTGTTGTTGAGCATTAAAAGCGCCAATCAATCTTTCCTCCGACTGCTTACGGCTAAAAACATTACAACCAACCCCCACCGTAGAAGCCACCGATAAAGGAATGATTTGACCAGTAACCGCAGAGGCGATCGCCCCTAAAGCTGTGACACCCAAACCCACATAACCGAGCATATCAACTTGCTTATCCATAATCTTAAAAACCTTATTTCAAATAAAAAATAAATTAAACCAACACCGCACAATTAAGCTCAAAAACAGGAATAGCCAACTTAGCCTCCTCAGGAGTCAAAAACTCACTAATCACCTTGAGAAGTAGATCATAAGTGTCAATATTATCATCCTCAAACTTATAAGCCTTAGAAATAGTTTGAAACCAGAGCAACATATTAGTACGTAAACGCTCCATATCATCAAACAACAAAGCCGCCGCCGAATAACGCAACAAATCAACCATATCACGCTTACAAGTTACATAATAATCCTTAAACTCAGGATTACGTTTTTGCTTACCCACCTTCACCGCCTCCATAATCTCATCCGCCCCATCCCTAATTTTCATATAGGCACTCATGCGTAAATCTTTGGTCTCAAAATAATTGTCCAAAAATCTTAACTCGTAATCCTGTGCATAACGTCCATCAGCCTCAAGAGTCAAATCCGCAAATTGTTTTAACATAATAGCAACTCCTTTTGTTTTAATCTAAATAACATCTTCAGTTTGGGCAAGATACTGATCAACCTCACCCTTAGTATTTTGTAGCTGAGAAATCATCGAACGAGTAATCAACTTACCCTCCTCCACCAAGATTTTGCCAGAAATAGGGTGAAGGATATTTTTCTGAGCGCGTCTGCCAATCAAAGCATCCACATCATCAATTTGGCTCAAATACATCCCCGAAGGTAACTCAACCACCACCCCTTCGCCGATAACCCTAGCCTGACAAGCAAGACGAGAATTTGTCTTACAAGTAGTAATCACCTCCAGAGTTCTTTTTTCCCGACGATTGAGGGGCGATAAACTGTCCATACCCTCCTTAATGTAAACGTGACAAGTGGAACACATTCCCCGTCCCCCACACTCTTGCATCACATCCAAATCATTTTTTAGCAAACCAGATAACACATTATCATTAGTTTGAATTGCTGTTTCTGTGCCGATAGGATCTAACTTGATTGTTTTTGCCACAACTTTTAAATAAACCTCTAAAAACTCAATTACAAATATCTTTTTATCTTGACTCACAGAAAAAAGATTATAAACTGGTCATCTCACTACGAGAAAGCCGTTCCATAATAGTAGGGTGATCATGTCCTTCCTCTAACCATCCTTCCGTTAGTTTGATTCTTTCTGCCAAACCAATGACAAAATAATTAGCCTCAGCCCCCATAGACTCACAGCTAGTTTGTACACAGCCCAAATCTTGCCCCGTCAACTGACTAAAGAAAGAGCTTAAAATTCCCGCTTCGGGTTGACAAGAAAAATGTTTATCTTTAGGGGCTGCTGCCGCAAAAGGAGAATTAACAGTTTTCACCACAATAAAACCTTGGGGATAATAATCAAAATCAAATTCTGCTACCCCCCAACCATGGGTTTTCCAACATTGTTTGAGGCAACTAATAAACTCCGCCATCTCCATCTGAGAAAGGGGACGCTCATAATATTCGCTCACCTCACCAATAAAGCGACGGTAAAAACTTTTGCCCCACCAACGACCACAGTTATGGAGAACTACACTAGAAGCCTGTCCAATTTCCTCCTCCAAACCGTCATAAATACCCTGTAAGAGTACCTCTGGCAGCGCAATTAAACGAGAACCTTGGCGGGTTTCCAATAACCCTAATTCAAAGTCACCTTGTACATAGGCATCAGGGGAAAAGTAATTACCTTTTAACGGTTTTTTTTCGACTAAATCTGCAATAGAAATCATTAATTTATCTCCCATATCTAAAAAGTATTGTTTTAAGCCCTGACGGTATCTTTGACCAGATATTCCTTAGCTTGATTTAAGAATGGCTCTAAATCATTCATCTGAGAAGCATTAAGGAAATTTTTTAATTGTGCAACTAACAGGGAATGAACAGCGGAGTCAATAGATTGAGACTCTCTAGCTTCGACAACGTCGGTTAGCCATTCCAAAAGGCGACGTTCCAGAAATTCAGGGTTATTAAGTAACATTGCCATGGCGCTATATCTAGTAATCAATAGCCAATGTTGCAAAGAAGTTTCCAGGGCTTTTTCTTGACTATCAGAAAATTTGGCTACCAATTTATCCGCTACTGTCTGGAAAATCTCAATTTCTTGATCCCTAAGAAGGCGATAGATTGCCATTTTATTTTGAAGATTGTTGATGCAATTAGAAAAAGTTTCTAAATCATCGCTTTGTAAATAGTTGTACTCTGCTTCGTGGATCAGTTGTTGTAATTCTGGGTACATAGTTTTATCCTTAGTTAAAATAGATCAGATAAATCATTCATTTTCAATTCCGAGAAGGTAGAAGTCGGGTTGTTTTGTCTTTTCTCTATAATTGGCTTTTGGGCAATACTTGTCTTAGTCTCTTGTATTTGCTCTCCTGCCCAAGGGAATCTTTGGAAAAAATCTCCTACTTTCATTTGTAAAGAAAGGTTGGTAATAGTCGATAAATCATCATTGTTAGTGTTGAGGTGGGAAGTATAGGCAACCATTTTTTTGATGCCCTTCCAGTTATGGTGAGTGAAAAATTCTTCTACTCTTAAATTAAGGTTTGGAATAAAGTCATCTGCATTAATTAATTCTTGAGTGGTGATTACAGATGAGGGTTGATTTCTCTTAATACCACGCCAATTGGCGTTGGAGAAGAATTGCTCAACACTGATGTCAGAAAATGTTGGTGTTAAGCTCATGTAATTTTCCTGTTAGTTTGAGTGATTGGATATGTGAAGGGTTTATTTCAAAGGTTAATTACTTAAGATATTCGCCATTAACTAATTTTTTCTGAATATCTTTTGCCCCAGCCCCTTCGTTGTGCCAGAAAGTAGCTGCATCAATGCGATCTTGTTTTCCTAGCAAAAACTTACAATAGGTTTCACCCATGGAATAACATTGAATTTCGATGCAGTTTAATTGTTTATTAATAAAACGGCTAAAAAATCCAGCCATCAATCCAGCGTAGATGTGACATACGGGTTTACCCACGTCTCCGAGAGTACGGGCTACCGCAGAATCAAAGATATTAACGAACATAAAACCATTTTTTTGCTCACTTAAATCCACATCCCAGTTTCCCCAACCTTGGGTAGTAAAAGGCCACCACCAAGCTTCCAAAACATAAAGTAAGTTCATATCATGAACATCTTTGGGATATTCATATTCTTTTTGAAACCAATTGCAGAAAAAGTCAGCATCACGGACACCCCAAGCCTTACCAATGTTGTACATTACAACGCTAGATGCGGGTCCTACTTCTTCTTCTAAACCTTCTATTAAACCAACGATAAAATCTTCGGTTACTAAAACATTACGAGATTCGTTCCAATCGGTAATATCTCCGTTAACGGTATCAAAGTGGAAAAAGTCTTCGATGGTATAGTGATCGTGTTTTTTAGGGTATTGATTTTTCCAGAGATTTTTGGAAATTTTTTCAACGATGCGATTAGGTTTTGTAGGGGTAAAAGTCATAGATATTATTGTCCTTTATTAACTCTAAATGTTTGTTTTGTACAATTTTAAAACTATCTCAAAACCAACCTAAATACAGTGTAACTATGTTTTTTTATTGGTAGGTGGTTTTTACACATTTCTATACAATAATTAGATTTTTGTGATGTTTGTTTAAGAAAGATAAAGTTGTTAACTATAATTATTTTTTTAGTAAGGATTGAATAGTTAAACTTTTTTCTTCAATTATGTTGGGTAAATCCTGAACAATAAGGGAACATTTTCCCACAAAAGAGCTATTCCATTTTTCTAACCATTTAAGTTGTATGGTAGTTGCTTGATGGTTAAGGGAGCCAGTAAAAGTTACTTTACAATTTTTATCCATGGAGAATTGTTCTAGCCACTCTACATCTGGTCTTGATTGTTCAAAGTTTTTGGAGGTAATCATTCCCCCAAGGTAACGACTGGTAATTTTTGCTATTTCTTCAAAGTTGATGACTACGTCGGCAATGGTAATTTTGTGAGCCACAGTTCCCTCAAAGGAAGATATCACAGTCATTTTTAAACTTTCAGGGTCAAAGCCTTTATCAAATCTAGTGGAATTATCATATACTGCTCCCCTAAAGTCGGCTCCTCCGATGTGAGTCCCATTGAGGAATGCACCGCACAAGTCAGCTTTGACAAAGTTTGCTTTGGTTACAAAGCTACCTGTCAGATAGGCTTCTTTTATGTTTGCTTTGCTCAAATCTGCTTTAATTAGATAGGCTTTGATAAAGTATGCTCCTTGTAAGTTAGCTCCTTTTAATTTTGTACCTGTTAAGTTGGCTTCGTTAAAGTAACAGTCTCGTAAGTCGGCTCTACTTAAATCTGCTCCTCTTAGGTCTGCATAGCTAAAGTCAGAGCCTCTAAAATTAGCTCCTTTTAAATCTGCATTTCTTAGGTCAATTCTTCTTAGTTGTAGTTTGGGGAAATCTCTTTCTCCCCAGTTATATTTGGCTTGTATATCTGCATTTACTGTCATTGCCACCATCTACTTGACTCCTAGTTTGAGGAACATTTTTCTTTTGCTTTTGACTTGTATTACTTTCTATTTATGACTGAAATTATATTTTTTATTTGTATTAATAATTACTTTTATAACATTTTTATTTATAGAAGGCTATGAATATAATTTGTTTTTTACATTTATTAATTTAACTAAATAATTATTTGAATTTGCTTTGTAATAGTTCAGTATTCTTACTGATCCCATGGGAGTAGTTCTGTTTATTATATATTTTTGGTGTAAAGATAACTGTTTATATTTAAAAATTATGTAAAAGAAAAGTTTGGGAGAGCATTAAAGTTCTTTGGGAGGATGAAGGGAGATATATTATAGTAATAAATATCAAGTTATTTTTAAGTGAAAAAGATTATTCATTAAAAATACTTATTATTTGTTGCCAATATAAATATATTTAATGGTACATATTTTATTTTTTTACCTTGATAGAAGTAAGTTTGACGGCATGTCTTTATTCGTTTTAGATTATTTTGGGGAGATAAATATTAAAAATTTTAATGTTTTTTTGTAGGGAGATGGATAGAAAAAGAGAGTAATATATTTTCTCAGTTAAGATAAGTTTTTGTGGTTTTTAGTCTATTTTCCCTAGATATTAAGGATATTGTATTTTTTGATACAGAAACAATGATGGTAAACATATGAATATCTATTAGTCATTGAATTAAATCATAAAGTCTTCTTCTTAAGTAGGCAAAAAATTAGATAAACTTTCATTAAACTATGGTGATAATGTCAAAGAGAGCAAAGAAAAAAATGTCTGGGTCATACGATCAAGATAGTTTTATACTAAATTCTATCGGATGGTTACGTAGTAAGTTGCCTTCTTATTGGTTTGCTTGTATTCCCTTAAGTGCGTTAATTGTGGTTGTGTGGAATACTGCAAGTCAAGCTCAAGGTTTGGATGGTCCTGAAACTTTAGAAGAAGTTAAGGTCATTTTAGATACTATTTTCTTACTTGTTTGTTCCATTTTGGTTATTTTCATGAATGCCGGTTTCGGAATGTTAGAAACTGGTTTTTGTCGTCAGAAAAACGCTGTTAACATTCTTGCCAAAAACTTAATTGTCTTTGCGGTTGCTACTATCGTTTATTGGGCGATTGGTTACGGCTTTATGTATGGAGATGGTAATGGTTTCATTGGTACTCAAGGTTTCTTCTTTAATGGGGATGGAACGCCTTATGGGGATGATAATTATCCTGCGGCAGTTCCTGCGGCTATTAACTTTTTGTTCCAAGTAGCTTTTGCGGCAACTGCTGCGACTATTGTATCTGGTGCGGTAGCTGAAAGAATCAAGTTTGATGCTTTCTTAATCTTCAGTGTTCTGTTGGTGGGTATTTCTTATCCTATCACTGGTCATTGGACTTGGAATGGTGGTTGGTTAGCGGAAATGGGTTTTTCTGATTTTGCTGGTTCTACCATTGTTCACTCTGTGGGTGGTTGGGCTGCATTAATGGGGGCGGCTATTCTTGGTCCTCGTCAGGGCAAGTATTCTTCTGATGGTCGGGTGAATGCGATTCCCGGTCATAATATGAGTATTGCTACTTTGGGCTGTTTGATTCTTTGGATTGGCTGGTTTGGTTTTAATCCCGGCTCTGAGTTGGCTGCTACGGCTAATGTTCCTTATATTGCTTTGACTACCAATTTGGCTGCGGCTGCTGGTGGTATAACTGCCACTGCAACTTCTTGGATTAAGGATGGTAAGCCAGATTTATCCATGATCATCAATGGTATTCTTGCTGGTTTGGTGGGTATTACTGCTGGTTGTGCGACAGTAGGTTACTTTAGTGCGGTAATTATCGGTGCGATCGCTGGTATTCTTGTAGTATTCTCTGTGGCCTTTTTTGACAAGGTTCTAAAAATCGATGACCCTGTGGGCGCTACTTCTGTTCACTTAGCTTGTGGTATTTGGGGAACATTGGCTGTGGGTATCTTTGGTACTGGGGAAGAAAGCATTGTTACTCAACTCATTGGTATTCTTACTATCGGTGGTTTTACCGTTGTAGCTAGTGCTATTTTCTGGTATGCCCTAAAAGCTACTGTGGGTATCAGAGTTCATGAAGAGGACGAAATTAAAGGTCTTGATATTAGTGAACATGGTATGGAGGCTTACAGTGGATTTGTGAAGGAAGCGGATATTCTTTCTGGTGGTTTCACAAGTTCTATGACTAGCGAGGTTTCTTCTAGCACTGAAGGTTAATCTTGTTCTAGTATCTTACTCCTATTTGTAATTTGTTTCCTCTTCTGAGTTTTCGGGGGGGGAAATTTTTTTTGCGGTGGTTTGGATAAACTAATTAATAAGTTTATGTTGCATTTTTTATGACTAAAAAAGCTATTGTTTTATTATCAGGAGGTTTAGATTCTGCCACAAGCGGTGCGATCGCCCTTAAGGAAGGTTATGAAGTAATTGCCCTATCATTTCGTTATGGACAAAAACACTTCAAGGAATTAGAAGCCTCTGGCAATGTGGCTAAATCCTTGGGTATCAAAGAACATCACATCATCGATGTTAACCTTTCTATGTGGGGGGGATCATCTCTGACGGACGCTACCATGAATATCCCTGAAGATGGGATAAAAGCGGACGAAATTCCCTCTACCTATGTCCCAGGGCGTAATACGGTGTTTATCTCCATTGCCCTTTCCCTAGCCGAAGCCAAGGGGGCTCAAGCTATTTATTTGGGAATTAATGCGGTGGACTATTCTGGTTATCCCGACTGTCGCCCCGAATATTTAGACGCTTTCCAAAATCTTGCCAATTTGTCCTCTAAGGTCGGAATAGAAGGAAAAGCACCTCAATTAATAGCTCCCCTTGTAATGTTGTCGAAAGTAGAAATAGTACAAAGGGCGATCGCCCTTAACGTGCCCATCGAAAAAACTTGGTCATGTTATCAAGGAGGAGAGAAACCTTGCGGAGTATGTGATTCTTGCCGTATTAGAAACAAAGCTCTGATAGATGCAGGTTATCCCGAATTGGTGGGGTAAACCAGAAAAGAATTATTAAGTAATGTAAAGTTATAATAAACATGTAGCAAATTAATCAAAAGATAGGAATAATAATTATGGCTCTTAGCGTAGGCACAAAAGCCCCTGACTTTACCACCAAAGATGATCAAGGAAATACTGTCTCCCTAAAGGATTTTGCGGGTAAAATAGTAGTAATGTACTTCTATCCCAAAGATGATACCCCCGGTTGTACCAAACAAGCCCAAAGTTTCCGTGACAACTACGAAGAATATCAAAACAAAGACATGGTAGTTTTGGGTGTGAGTGTGGATGACGAAGCCTCTCACAAAGCCTTTAAAGAAAAGTATGGTTTACCTTTCCAGCTTTTGGTTGACAGTGATAAAGCTATTACCAAAGCCTATGACGTGGATGGCGGTGGTTATGCCAAACGTGTTACCTACATTATCAACGGTGAAGGTGTTATCACCCATGTAGATAGCAGTGTACAAACTAGCACCCATGCCCAAGATGTTTTAAAAACCATTGGTTAATTTCTCTTTTTGATAAAAGTATCGTAACCCTTTCTAATGGGCAATAATAGGCGGTGGGAGATGGCTCAGATGACTGGTATCAGCTTTTAATTCCCATTGCCATTTATCGTCAATATACCTAAGTTTACTTAGGCTACACAGGGGAATAGTGATGGGTTGATGTTCATGTCCTAATAAAGCCCCAATCATCCCTTGGATGGCGACACTATGCCCCACTATTAAGGGATTATGGTAGTTCATTAATATTTTAGTGGTTTGAGCAGTGCGTTGATATATTTCCTCTAAAGTTTCAGGGTATTGAGGATATATCTGAGGTTGATAATCCAAGTTAATTACATCGAGGTATTTTTTTTCGAGGTTGTCAGGATATTGAGTAAGGGGTTTTGTATCCATCCAATCCTTATTATGCCATTCTCCCAGTCCTGATTCAATTTTAATCGGTAAATTAAGGGCGATCGCAATGGGGTAAGCAGTTTCGATGGCTCGTAAAAAAGGAGAACAAAAAATATGTTTAATAGGTTCATTTTCTAGTCTTTTTGCCACTGCTTTAGCTTGAATTATGCCATCTTCTGATAACGGAGGATCATATTTCTTTTCAGCATAATTAAACCATTGAGGATAAACAAAATCATGTCTATTACCATGTCTTACAATCCACATAAATATTTGATAAAAAAGTATTTTAATTGAGGTGGGCAATAGGGAATAGGCAATGGTTTTCCTGTTTTTACCCTAACACCTAATACTTGTCACCTTAATTGTTAAATGTTTTCTTTGTTTCCAACATTACCTCACTTAGAGGAATTTGTAATCTTTTAGCTATTAAAACACAATCATCATATTCAGGTTGAATATTAACAACTTCCGAATCATATTGAGCAACTTTTACCCTAATATCACCATATTTCGTATTAACAGTCTTCATGTGACGACTCAAAACAGAGCGAGATTGTATCTGCTTTCTGATGCCTAAAGTAGAAGTTTCTCTAAAAATAACCCTTTCACAAATATCTACTTTATCCAAATCACAAATTACCGTTAATAACACCCCAGGGCGGTTTTTCTTCATAGCCACAGGTTGGGTAAAAACATCTTTTGCCCCCAATTGCAATAACTCATCCATCACATAACCAAAAATTTGTGGTGATAAATCATCTATTTGGGTTTCTAATACCGCCACAGTTTCCTCGTCGATGGCTTCTTTCTTTTCTCCTACCCACAGACGGAGAATATTAGGCATGGTTAAATCTTGATTTCCTGCCCCCAAACCAATTTTATGTAAATTCATGGCGGGGGGTTGACCAAATTTTTGAGCCAAAGTAGTAACGATGGCTGCCCCCGTGGGGGTTACTAATTCCTTGTCAATGCCATTGCTATATAAAGGTACTTTTCCCATTTGACACAATTCTAACACCGCTGGTACAGGAACAGATAAACGCCCATGGGCTGCCTTGATAGTGCCTCCCCCTGTGGGTAATGGGGAACATTCCAAGGTGTTAATATCAAGGTAATCTAAGCCGATACAAGTGCCGATAATATCAATGAGGGCATCCGTTGCCCCTACTTCATGGAAGTGAACTTTTTCGGGAGGAATGCCATGAACTTTTCCCTCTGCGATCGCCAGTTGCCTAAAAATTGCTAAACTATTATTAGTAACAGTTTCAGGTAAATTAGCTTGAGTAATAATTTTCTCAATCTCAGGTAAATGCCTATGGTGATGACTATGTTTTAGACTCACATCAACTTTTGTTGCCCTTTGCCCCTGTCTTTGTACATCTTCCTCTGTTAAGGTATATTCGTCGTCCAAATCAAGACTTTTTAACCTATCAATGAGATACTTAAGGGGCATTCCTGCATCCACTAAAGCACCGAGAAACATATCTCCTGCAATTCCTGTGGGGCATTGTACATAAGCAATTTTAGACATTTTACCAACCTTTTTTAATAATTATTTTTAGTAAAGATTAATTACACATTCTATGGCTACTATATATCAATTAAACTCTGAAAATCCTCAAGGGCGATCGATTGAACAAATTACGGACGCTCTCAAACAAGGCGCTATTATGCTTTATCCCACAGATACAGTATATGCCATTGGCTGTGATTTAAATGTTAAATCAGCCGTGCAAAAAGTAAGACAAATTAAACAGTTATCCAGTGATAAACCCCTTACTTTTTTATGTTCTTCTTTATCTCATATTTCTGAATATGCCGTAGTAAGTGATGAGGCATATCGTATCATGAAAAGACTTATTCCAGGACCTTATACTTTTATTTTACCTACTACTAAATTAGTGCCAAAATTGGTGATGTCTCCTAAGCGTAAAACCACAGGAATTAGAGTACCAGATAATAATATTTGTCATAGTTTATTAGAGTCTTTAGATAATCCAATTATTTCTACTTCTGCCCATTTACCTGACGAAGATGGAGAATATCCTTCCCATAACTGGGAAAAGGCTAGGTTATTTGATCATTTAGAAAAGTTAGTTGATATTATTATAGATAATGATGATGATCCTAGTTTAAAAGTTTCTACTATTCTTGATTTAAGTACCTCGGAACCAACGGTAATTAGAAAGGGTTTGGGATGGGAAACTTTAGACAATTTATTTAGTTTTTCTAGTTGATTATATTAGCTTTAAATTGTTAAAAAAATAATATATTTTATGACTAAACAAAGAAAAAAATCTGATTTGCCCACAAAAGTTTGCCCCGTGTGTGGTTTATCTTTTACGTGGCGTAAAAAATGGGAAAAATCTTGGGATGAGGTGAAATATTGCTCGGAAAGATGCCGAAGGCACAAAAATTCTTGATTCATATTTTACTTGTAAAACAACAAAGTAGGTGGGTAACACCCACTGTTACACCTCAGCTATTTTTTATAATCAAATAACTACAAAAGTATAGGAGTAGAAAGTGAAGCCAGATTATAGAACTATTTTAATTAATCCTAATTATGCTAATTACGGTTGTCTTTCGTTGTTATTGATAATGACGGTAATTGTGGCTATCGTGGGCTGGGATTGGGTTATTAATGGGGTGTTAATTTTCCTTGCTTTTTTGATTATTGCCCCTATTCTTGGGGCGGTGGCTTTTCGTTGGTGGCTAAAAACAAATGTAATGGAGGATAGTTGCCCTGTGTGTGATTATACTTTTGCGGGATTTAATAATAAGCAGTGTCGTTGTCCTAGTTGTGGTGAGACTTTGATTGCTAATCATGGACATTTTGAAAGGGTGACTCCTGAAGGTACTATTGATGTAAATGCGGTGGATGTTTCGGTCAAAAAAATAGATGATTTGCCGAATAATTAATGGTTTGGTGAGTGGATAACTCGACTCTAAATGATTGAGGTTTACTTAATTTTTGAATAAGTATCTTTTCATCGCCGACAATGAATTAAAATAGCGTAAATAGTTTTAATAATTAATTTTGGTATTTTTTTATGTATATGACCCCTAAGAGTGGTATTTTACTGCTGGTTTCTTGTGTAAGTGCGATCGCCGTTGTGGGCTGTATTTTTGAATTAACTTCGGGTAATCCAGAATTAGGACAAAATGTAACCAGTTTAATATTAGGTTTTAGTATTCCTTTAAGTATTGTGGCTTTTGTTTTTGCGGTTAAGGATGCCCGAGCAAATTCTCAGTAATAATTAACTATTGCCCATGGTCTATTTTCCCTTCTGGTAATAAATCGGGGCGTTTTTTTCGGGTCGCCTCTAATTGTTTTTGATGGCGCCAATGGGCGATCGCACCGTGATTTCCAGAACGTAATACCTCCGGCACTTCCCAACCCCGAAACACTGGGGGACGGGTATAGTGAGGATAATCCAATAAACCATCCTCAAAACTATCCTGCTCCAAAGAAGCCTTTTTGCCCACCGTGCCGGGTAAAAGACGTATCACCCCGTCCATAAGAGTAAGAGCAGGAATTTCTCCCCCCGTTAACACAAAATCCCCTAAAGATACTTCCCTCGTCACCAAATGTTGTACCCGCTCATCAATACCCTCATAATGACCACAGATGAGGATTAACTGTTGATAATTAGTAGATAAATCCTTAAACAAATTTTGATCCATTCTTTGCCCTTGGGGAGTTAACATAATCACCTCCCGAGGAGCAATATTTGGTACAGACTCCACCGCTGCAAAAATCGGCTCAGGCTTCAAAACCATACCCACTCCCCCCCCATAGGGAACATCATCCACCGTACGATGTTTATCCGTAGTAAAGTCCCGAGGATTGATCAAATTAACCGTCGCAATTTGCTTTTTTAAAGCCCTACCCAATAAACTGGCATGGAGTGCAGAGGTAAAAAAATCGGGAAAAAGGGTAATAACGTTTATTTCCACTGTTGATATTATTTGATAAAGTGAGCTTTGAGCATATAAATAACGAGTTTTTGCTCAAACTGTTAATTATTGGATATGTTACAAATTTAACCATAAAATAGTGTAGGAGATCATAAGATGGACGTTTTTGGGAGCCGAAAGTGTCTATCTGTTGGTGTAATTTTAGAAAAAGAATCAAGTAGGAATTAACATGAAGCAATATCAAAGAAGTTCAGTGCTAGTAATTGGAGGTGCCGAGGACAAAGTACATGGACGAGAAATATTACAAACTTTTTGGCGTTGTGCAGGGGGCGCGGATGCCATCATCGCCATTATACCCTCCGCTTCACGAGAACCTACTATTATTGGCGATCGCTACTTAACCATTTTCCGTGATATGGGAGTAAAAGACTTAAAAGTGTTGGACGTGCGCGATCGCATTCAGGGAGAAGATAAATATTATCAAGAATATGTAGAACAATGTACCGCCGTATTTATGACAGGGGGTGACCAACTTAGACTATGCGGTTTGCTATCCGATACCCCTCTCATGGAAAGAATTCGCCAAAGGGTAAAACTAGGAGAAATCACCCTCGGAGGCACCAGTGCAGGAGCTGCCGTCATGGGACATCATATGATTGCCGGGGGTAGTAGTGGAGAATCCCCCAACCGTGCCTTGGTAGATATGGCCATGGGCTTAGGTTTTATTCCCGAAATTATCGTCGATCAACACTTCCATAACCGTAATCGTATGGCAAGACTACTCAGCGCCCTTTCCAACCATCCCGAAAGAATCGGTATCGGCATTGACGAAGACACCTGTGCCCTATTTAGCGCCGATAATCACTTAGAAGTAGTAGGCAAAGGAACTGTTACCATCATTGATGCCCAAGCCATGAGTTACACTAATCAAGGAAAAGTAGATGCCGAATCTCCCCTTGCCCTTCACAATCTTAGGATTCATATATTGTGCCATGGCGATCGTTACAATCGAAAAACCCATCAACCCACCGCAGCCAGTGGCGATTAATATTATATTTAATGAATAAAATATTAATTATCCCCAAAAAATAAAAGAATGTTCACCCTGAACAGTAAAAAGTCAAGCAAAAACGAGACACTTAAAAATGGCTCTCAAACCCAGTAGCGTCTAAAATCAGAAACAGCATGAAAATCCTCAAAACACAAACCTTAAGGGGTCCAAATTATTGGAGCATTCGCAGACAAAAGCTCATCCAGATGCGTCTCGACTTAGAAAACATAGCCGAAAAACCATCCAATGAAATCCCCGGCTTTTATGAAGGATTAGTGGAAACCCTCCCTAGTTTGATCGAACACTTTTGTTCCCGAGATCATCGTGGAGGCTTCCTCGAACGAGTTAAAGAAGGTACCTATATGGGGCATATTATCGAACACATTGCCCTCGAATTACAAGAATTAGCAGGGATGCCTGTCGGTTTTGGACGCACCAGAGAAACCAGCACCCCCAGAGTTTATAACGTAGTCTTTGAATATGTCTATGAAGAAGCTGGTCGTTATGCAGGTAGAGCCGCCGTCCGACTTTGTAACGCCATCATCGAAAATGGCAGTTATCCCCCCCAAGAGTTAGCTCAAGATGTAGCCGATTTAAACGATCTAAGGGCAACCTCAGCCCTGGGTCCTTCCACTGAAACCATTATCAAAGAAGCCGAAACCCGTTCTATTCCTTGGATGATGTTGAGCGCCCGTTCCATGGTACAACTAGGATATGGAGTTAATCAAAGACGCATTCAAGCCACCCTCACCGAAAATTCTAACATTTTAGGGGTAGAACTTGCCTGTGATAAAGAAGGCACAAAAACCATCCTCCGAGATGCAGGAATACCCGTGCCTAGGGGTACAGTAATTTACTATTTAGACGAACTCGCTGATGCCGTCCAAGATGTAGGCGGTTATCCCATCGTTATCAAACCCCTTGATGGCAACCATGGCAGGGGAATCACCATTGATATTAACACCCGTGAAGATGCTGAAGATGCCTATGATTTAGCAGCGGCAGCCTCCAAAACCCGCTCGGTGATCGTCGAAAAATACTACCAAGGTAACGATCACCGTGTTCTGGTTATCAATGGCAAATTAATTGCTGTGTCCGAAAGGGTACCAGCCCATGTCATGGGGGATGGACAGTCCACCATTGAAGAGTTGATTGAACGAACAAACCTAGATCCTAATCGAGGAGATGGTCACGACAATATCCTAACCCGTATTAGTGTCGATCGCACCTCCCTTGGTGTTCTCAAAAGACAGGGTTTTGAAATGGATACGGTTCTAAAACAAGGGGAAAGAGCCTACCTTAGAGCCACTGCCAACCTCAGTACAGGGGGCATAGCTATCGATCGCACCGATGACATTCACCCCAAAAATGTTTGGATAGCTGAACGTGCAGCCAAAATTATCGGCTTGGACATTGCGGGTATAGACATAGTTACCCCCGACATTACCAAACCCCTTGATGAAGTAGATGGGGTAATTGTCGAAATTAATGCAGCTCCTGGATTTAGAATGCACGTAGCCCCCTCCCAAGGCTTACCTCGCAACGTGGCTGGCCCAGTTTTAGAAATGCTCTATCCCAATAATCACTCCAGCAGAATACCCATTCTGGCGGTCACAGGGACCAATGGTAAAACCACCACCACCCGACTACTGGCTCATCTTTATCGACAAACAGGAAAAGTTGTGGGCTACACCAGCACCGATGGTATTTACTTAGGGGATTATATGGTGGAAAGAGGTGACAATACCGGTCCCTTGAGTGCGGGAGTAATTTTGAAAGATCCCACCGTGGAAGTAGCCGTTTTAGAATGCGCTAGGGGGGGCATGATCCGCTCTGGTTTAGCTTTTGATAGCTGTGATGTGGGAGTAGTATTGAATGTGGCAGCAGATCACCTCGGCTTGGGGGATATTGACACCATCGAGCAGATGGCGAAAGTAAAAGGAATCATTGCTGAAACCGTTAACCCCGATGGTTATGCGGTATTGAATGCTGATGATCCTCTTGTGGCAGAAATGGCAAAAAATGTTAAGGGTAAAGTAGCCTATTTTTCCATGGATCAACATAACCCCATCATTGTCGATCATCTCCGTCGGGACGGCATTGCCGCTATCTATGAAAACGGTTATCTATCTATTTTTGAAGGGGAATGGACTCTGCGCATTGAGAAGGCAGAAAATATCCCTGTTACCATGAAGGGCATGGCACCGTTTATGATTGCCAATGCTTTGGCGGCTAGTTTGGCAGCCTTTGTCAATGGGGTGGATATTGAGTTGATTCGCCAAGGGGTACGTACTTTCAACCCGGGGGCGGCTCAAACCCCCGGCAGGATGAATTTATTTGAATTAAAAGATCATTCTGTGTTGGTGGACTATGCCCATAATCCCGCTGGTTATGAGGCTGTAGGGGCTTTTGTTAAAAATTGGCAGGGCGATCGCCTCGGGGTCATTGGTGGTCCTGGAGATAGACGAGATGAGGATTTGATGTTACTAGGAAAAATAGCCGCCCAAACCTTTGACCATATCATTGTCAAGGAAGATAATGACAAACGGGGTCGGGAAAATGGAGAAGTTGCCGATTTAATAGTTAAAGGTATCCTCAGCGAAAATCCCGAGGCTAGTTATAACGTCATCCTTAACGAAATGGAAGCTCTCGAAACAGGTTTGGATAAAGTAAAAGCCGATGGTTTGGTGGTCATTTTCCCTGAAAGTGTTCCCCGTGCGATCGAATTTATCGAGAAACTGAAAGAGGAAAGTTAAGGTAATAAATAATGGACAATTAACCTTCGTTTGAGAGGTAATTGTTCATTATTAATCCTTTTATCCAAACAAAAATTGGTAGGGTGATAGATACACACCCCACCATTAATATTTACCCTGCTAGGAATTTTATTACTTAATTATCAGCGCCCTCGATAGGTGCAAAACCTTGTCTCTGGATATTTTCAGTAACTACCCGAGGTTCTAAAAATTGCAGTAAATAATCTGGGCCTCCAGCCTTTGAACCTACCCCCGAAAGTTTAAAACCGCCAAAGGGTTGACGGGCAACGATCGCCCCTGTGATGCCTCTGTTAATATAAACATTACCCACCTCAAACTCCTTATAAGCCCTGTCAATATGGGCTGGAGTACGGGAATATAAACCCCCCGTAAGGGCGTAATCAGTGCCATTGGCAATATTGAGAGCATGGTCAAAATTATCAGCCTTTATCACCGCCAACACAGGCCCAAAAATTTCCTCCTGAGCAATTACCGCATCCTGTGTAATATCAGTGAAAACAGTGGGAGGGACAAAATAACCATGGTCAGGGGCTTCTACCTGTATCGCCAAAGTGCCTTGCTCTTTTCCTTTCTCGATATATTCCAAAATACGAGCTTGGGCAGAAGCATCAACCACAGGCCCTATCTTCGTACTAGGGTTTTTCGCATCCCCCACATTAAGGGATTTTACCGCCTCTACCAAACGCTCCACAAAGGCATCATAAACAGTATTTAACACAATCACCCGACTACAAGCCGAGCATTTTTGCCCACTAAAACCAAAAGCCGACTGGACGACTCCTGCCACCCCTTGATCTAAATCAGCGCTTTCATCGATGATAATGGCATTTTTGCCCCCCATCTCAGCGATAACTTTTTTGAGGTGTTTTTGCTTCGGTTGCAATATGGCTGCATCGGCATAAATCTTACAACCCACTTCCCTTGAACCAGTAAAGGCGATTAAATGTATATCAGGATGTTTTACCAAATAATCTCCTACCACCGAACCTTTACCAGGTATATATTGAAATACTCCCTTGGGAATTCCTGCTTCTATCAAAATTTCGGCAATTTTTGCCCCAATTACCGTACTGGTAGCCGCAGGTTTGAGTAAGGCACAGTTACCAGCTGCCAAGGCCGCCACCGTCATGCCCGTGGCAATGGCAAAGGGAAAATTCCAAGGAGAGATAATCAGGGCGATGCCTTTGGGTTGATAAAAATAACGGTCATTTTCCCCTGCCACGTCATAGTTATAACCCTGCTCTAATCGTTCCATTTCCGAGGCATAGTAGCGACAAAAATCGATCGCCTCTGACACTTCAGGATCACCTTCTTTAACGATTTTACCCACCTCAAAACACATCCAAGCGGTTAATTCATGGCGTTTTTGCTCCATAATATCCGCCGCTTTGCGTAGAATCTCCGCTCTTTCCGTGGCGCTAGTTTTGCTCCAAGTTTTAAAGGCTTCCTTGGCACTCTTCATGGCTTCATCGGCTTGGGAAACGGACATTAGGCCAATTTTACCGACAATTTGGGAGGGATTGCAGGGGTTAACGGAATCTATATATTCCTCGGTTTGCGCATATTTCCCGTCGATAAGGGGCAGGTAGGTTTTACCCAATTGATTGTTAACCACGGTGAGGGCTTGTCTGGCTTTTACGAGGTTGCTTTCTCTACCGTAGTCGGTGTCTGGGGCAGGGTTAAAGCCGCTCTTATTAAGGGGGGTTGGGGGGATCTCTTTTTCCCCTTCTATAGGGGAAACTTCCTCTTTTGGTTCAAGATGATGGACAGGGGGAGCGATTAATTCATCGATGGGTTTTTCCTCTGAATTTTGCCGTAAAAAGGAGCTATTGGCAGTATTTTCGAGCAAACGGCGGATAAGGTAAGCCATACCAGGTAATAGTTTTCCATAGGGGGCATATACCCTCACTCGATAACCTTTTTTTACAATAGCTTTGGCGAGATTTTCTCCCATGCCGTAGAGTATCTGGCATTCAAATCTGCGCTTGGGAATTTTTAGAGTTTCGGCAATGGCGATCGCATTTGCTTGGGTTCTAACATTGTGAGAGGCGATCGCACTATACAAATATTGATGATTTTCGAGGAGAAGACGAATAAGATTTTCGTAATTAATATCCGTTTCCGGTTTTTGGTTAAATACGGGCTGTTGCCAGTGATTTTGCTGAGATTTAATAGTTTCTTGATCCCAATATGCCCCTTTCACTAATCTAACAGTAATAGGATTTCCCCGTTTTTTTGCCCACTCAATCCAGCTTAATAAATCCTTTTCTGAATCCCGTAAATAACCTTGAATTGTCACCCCAATATCTGTGCGGGAGCGAAATTCTTCCTCCATCAATAATTCTTGTAAGATAGATATGGTAACGTCCTTATAGGCATATTGTTCCATATCAAAGTGTACCGCTGCACGTTTTTCCTTGGCGTGTCTGAGAAGGGTACGAATGCGATCGCACACCTTAACTTTACTACCTTCTGGGTCAATAGGATCAAACTGCGAGTAAAAAGCCGTCAACTTAACGGATACCTGCACCTTCGCCAAATCTTCTCCATCCGCAGTATCAATTTCAGGAATAGTTGACCATTTTTGAGCCTGATTACTTAATTGAGTAATTAACTCAAGGTAACTTTGTAGATAAGACTCCGCCTCTGTTTCCGTGATTACCGCTTCCCCTAACAAATCGATGGTAAAGCCCATTTTTTCCTTACGCATCTTTTCTACCGCCCGAATTACCTCCTTGATGGTTTCCCCCGAAATATACTTATAAGCAAGGGTTTCCACCGCTTTAGTAATGGTTGCCGAGGCAATTTGGGCAGGAGGTGAATTAGGATCACTAAAATTAAGAATGCCCTTAAGAGCATCAGGTAATTCTACCTCTTCCGTGGTTAAATACTGTTGAAAATGTCGAGCAACTTCTGGCTTACTCTGTAATGCAGGTAACGCATCAATGAAGCGGAATAATTGAACTCTTAAACCGGGGTTACTCATAGTCCACCCCATCAATTTATCGTCAAATTGTACCTGCTCTTTTAACTTACTAAAGATGTTTCCTTTTTGTCTCGTGGCTTGGATCAAATCCCTTGCAATGTTTTGTGTCGTTTCTTCGTAAGATGAGATCTGACTGTTTATAGCTACCATAAAACTCCCCTAATAAATATAATAAAATAACTCTAATTTTTCTTGGCAACTTAAAGTTTGCTATGCTAATATCGCATAATAATATTTTGTTTCACATTATAATATTATCACTAAAATTATTAGATTGAGTATTTTGTTACCGTTTAATACAACCCTTTTTTCTAAATAATTAAGTATTTATCCTTACTAAGATAAAAAAAGGTTATTCGTATTAATAAAAATAAAAAATAAATTATGAAAAAAAAGCAATTATTTATTTACGTTTTATTAGGAATATTCGGAGTATCTATCGTTGCGATCGCCCTTTTAAACATAAAAGTTAACTATAAACAGGAAAAATATATTAATCAAGCGGATACATTTTTCGATAATTTTAACGCGGAAACTTCTAACGATAACCATATAGTATTAGATTCCTATTTACAACAAATTGGACTAGGCAAAGTCAACAAAAGTGATAACAATGGAGAAAATAGTTCCTCCCCTGAAATGGAAGAAACTTTAGTATCATTAAACACTTTTTTTGAAAAACAAAGACAAATTAATAGTAATTATATAGAACCAATTCCCGAAGATTTAAAATTTTTCTTAAAAGAAAAAGAACAAGAAATTATTGATCTACGGAACTATATTTTAAGTATAAAATCTCTTCATTGGGAATATAATCTTAATAATAATTTTAGAGATCCGTTAAGCTATGAAATTCCTTACTTTATTAATATAGTAGCAGCTCAAAAAATTTTAATGTTATATAGTTTGTCAGAGTATTTTCAAGGAAACAAAGAAGAAGTTAACAAAACATTAGAGGCTTCTTTTCAGTTAAACAAATTCATTCAATCTCAACCCTATTTAATAGCTCAACTAGTAGCTTTAATTAATACGCAAGACCAAATAAGATTGTTAAGACAAACATTACCATTAACTGTTTATTGGAGAGAAAACTTAAACAACTATTATTATGATTATTCCCAGGGAATATTGAATGCACTTAAAATAGAAGCATATTTTATAGGTAGTCCTTTTATATTTTCTGAAAATTTGAGTAATAAACCCATTGCTAAATTCATTCAAAAACCCTATTTTCAATTTATGAGTCAAGATTTAGGTAATCGTCTGTTAAAAAGATTTTCTAATCTTGAAAACAAAAGTATTTGCCCGTTAGATATCGCTTCAGGAGAATCGCTTTCTGATAACATTCCATGGTGGAATTATTTAGGACAAATAGCAACACCTAACTTTGGGGAACAATGGTTAAGGGCAAATTTATTAATGTTAGATTGGGAGTTGACAAAAAATATATTAGAAGTAGAAGATATTCGACAAAAAGAAGGAAATTTTCCCAATAATTTAAACAGCTTAAATTCTACTGTGTGTGAGGGTAAAAATTGGGATTATAGACTTGCTAATAATCAAGCTTTTCTCAATTTTGAACAAAATTATCCAGAAGATAGTTTGATACTTAATAGTAATACGGTTTTTTTACCTTTAAATTTTACCTTGAAGTAAAAATTCATATGCCTTTATACTTGACTTGTATTAATTGATGGACAACGGGCAAAAGATCAGAAAGAATAAACAAGAACATATATACGAGTATAAAAATGAAAATTGCGATCTTATCCCAAGATAGTAACCTTTATTCCACCAGAAGATTAAGGGAGGCAGCAGAAAAAAGAGGACATCAAGTTAGGGTGGTAAATTTCCTCCGTTGTTATATGAATATTACTTCTCATAACCCTTCCGTGGTTTATGGGGGGAAAACTTTGGAAAATTTTGATGCGATTATTCCTCGCATTGGGGCTTCTAAAACTTTTTATGGTTTGTCGGTAGTCAGACAGTTTGAAGTGATGGGGGTTTTTAGTGCTAATGAGTCTCAGGCAATTTCTCGCTCTAGGGATAAGTTGCGCTGTGTACAAATTTTGGCGAGGGAGGGTATTGGTTTACCTGTAACGGGGTTTGCCCATGATACGGAAGATATTGATGGATTAATTGAGACTGTGGGCGGTGCGCCATTGGTAATTAAGTTATTGGAAGGTACTCAGGGCATTGGAGTAGTTTTGGCGGAAACTAATCAGGCTGCAAAGTCGGTAATTCAAGCATTTCGAGGTTTGAACGCCAATATTTTGGTGCAGGAGTTTATCAAGGAAGCGAAAGGCGCTGATATTCGTTGCTTTGTGGTTGGTAATAAGGTGGTGGCAGCTATGAAAAGACAGGGGCCAGAGGGAGATTTCCGTTCAAATTTACATAGGGGGGGTAAGGCAGAAAAAATTAAGCTGACTCCTGAGGAAAGAAGCACGGCGATTCGCTCGGCAAAGGCTATGGGTTTAAGGGTTGCAGGGGTGGATTTGTTGCGCTCTAATCATGGTCCTGTGGTGATGGAGGTTAATTCTTCCCCTGGTTTGGAGGGCATTGAGAAGGCGACGGAGGTTGATGTGGCAGATAAAATTATTGATTTTATTGAGAAAAATGTTGATATAAAAACGCGCGATCGCATTCAGGTGTAAATTCTTTAAGGGAATAGGCAATGGGCAATGGGCAATAGAGTATTATTATCAACTATCAATTATCTCCTGTTATTCTATTATTTGTACCGTTGAACATATATCAATAAAATGAAAGTAAAAGCTGCGATCGCCCTTAATGCCAAAGAACCGTTAGTTATTGACACCGTAGAGTTAGAAGGCCCCAAGGCGGGGGAAGTTTTGGTGGAAATCAAAGCCACAGGGGTATGCCATACTGATGCTTATACCCTCTCTGGCATGGATCCTGAAGGCTTATTCCCCACTATTCTCGGTCATGAGGGGGCGGGGGTTGTGGTAGAAGTGGGAGAGGGTGTCAAGAGCCTTAAACCGGGGGATCACGTCATTCCTTTATATGTGCCTGAATGTCGACAATGTGATTACTGTCTCAGTTTCAAAACGAACCTCTGTCAAGCCATTCGCATCACCCAAGGGCAAGGTTTGATGCCTGACGGTACCAGCCGATTTTCCCTAAATGGCAAAAAGTTACACCACTATATGGGTACTTCTACTTTTGCAAATTACACCGTAGTACCTGAAATTTCCCTCGCCAAAATTCGCCCTGATGCTCCCTTCGAGAAAGTGTGTTATATCGGTTGTGGGGTGACTACGGGAGTGGGGGCGGTGATTAATACCGCTAAGGTTGAACCTGGCTCTAATGTTGTGGTATTTGGTTTGGGGGGTATTGGTTTAAACGTCATCCAAGCCTGTCGTATGGTGGGGGCTAATATGATTGTGGGAGTTGATATAAATCCCGATAAAAGGGCGATCGCCGAAAAATTTGGCATGACACACTTTGTTAACCCCAAAGAAGTAGAGGGGGATTTAGTACCCTACCTCGTAGATTTAACCAAAGGAGGGGCGGACTATAGTTTTGAGTGCATTGGTAATACAAAAGTAATGCGTCAAGCTCTCGAATGTTGTCATAAAGGTTGGGGGGTATCTGTGGTGATAGGTGTAGCAGGGGCAGGGCAAGAAATCAGCACTCGCCCATTTCAACTGGTCACAGGGAGAGTGTGGAAAGGTTCGGCTTTTGGTGGTGCTAGAGGACGTACTGATGTACCCAAAATTGTTGATTGGTACATGGAAGGAAAAATTAACATCGATGATTTAATTACCCATGTGATGCCAGTGGAAGACATTAATAAAGCCTTTGATTTGATGCACCAAGGGGAATCTATCCGCAGTGTGGTTACTTTTTAGTTTTTATTGAAAGTGCAGGGGAAATCTCTGCACTCGAATTTATAACGAAAGCATTACTCCATTGAGAAAATTACCCTGAAAACTAGATTAAAATGAGTATATCAAGCTAAATTTAGTCATCCTAATCATAACAAATTTTCATCATGGCAAAAATTACCCTAGAAGTTCCAGACGAACTATCAGAACAATTATTACGAATAGGAGATCGACTTCCTGACCTTTTAGCACTAAGTTTACAACAGCCATTGCTTCCGACTAAGATTTATCACGATATTCTCGATTTCCTGACAAGTAAACCGACACCAGAACAAATTATCGCTTTCCGTCCTACCGCACAAATGCAGGAGCGTCTCAACACGCTATTGATAAAGAGTGAAACTGGTGAACTTACTGGCACAGAAAAACAAGAACTTGATGAATATGAACGCATTGAACACTTAATTATTATGCTCAAAGCAGGAAGTCTTCCTTATTTAGAACGTTGATTTATGAGTACCACTTATATTCCTACCCCATTACGTCGTTTGGTTGAACAAAGAGCTAAATATCAATGTGAATATTGTTTACTTCCTGCTAGTTTATCTTTTTTTTCCCATGAAATTGATCACATTATTGCAGAAAAACATGGAGGCAGAACAGAAGCCAATAATTTAGCTTATGCTTGTTGGCGTTGTAACCGATACAAAGGAACGGATTTAGGCTCATTTGACCCAAAAACAGGGGATTTTTGTTTTCTTTTTAATCCTCGTACTCAGAAATGGGCTGAACATTTTCAAGTCAATGATTTTCTGATATTGGGATTGACACCGATCGCACGAACGACGGTAAAATTACTTCAATGGAATAATAATGAACGCATAGCAGAAAGAAAGAGATTACAACAAATTTAGCCTTCTTCTCTTGACCAATTTTTTTCACGTGATAGGATGAGCGAGTATTTATTTCCATCACTATCAAAGACATTACATTGATTTTCTTTTACAACAGATTGATCACACAGAAAAATAAACCGCCAAAAAAAATATGGAATAGACTGGAAAGTTAAGGGTTAAAAGCCCACAAATCATCATCGAAGGAGTTTAACCATGGCATTATACGCCGACTTACATCGTCATTTAGGGGGTTCAGTAGTACCCCGCATTCTCTGGCGTTATTTCCAACGTCATAACCCAGATTTGGCTCAAAAATATCCTCAATATAAAGAATTTGAAGATTTTTACACGAGGGAAAGAAATACCCTTGAGGAATATTTAGAATTACATACCCTTGTGGAGAGTGTCCAAAATATTGATACTCTCCCTTATTTTATTTATCGTCTCATTCGTGGGGCTTATATTTTTGAAAATTTAGCCTATTTAGAAATTCGTTACACTCCCTATTTACGCACTAACCCTACATTGCCTGAAACCGAGAGAATAGAGCAAATGAAAGCCATTGTGGAGGTGGTAGATAAGGCATCGAAGGTGAATGAATATCCCATCGTCACCAGCCAAATTTTGTGTATGCACACTAGATTATCCTATGAGATAAATAAGGCTATTGTGGATTTAGCCGCCGATAATAAGCATCAAATATGTGCCATCGATGTGGCTGGGGGAGATAAACTATATGGAGAAAAAATGGATGAGTTTGTCAAACTGTATAAATACGCCCGTAGTAGGGACATAAAAACCACTGGACATTTATATGAAACGCCCCACGGTTGCTATCCCGAATTATTACCATACCTTATGCGTATTGGTCATGGTATTCAAATTCCCCTTCAATATCCTGAACTATTACCAGAGGTAGCTTCCCTTAATCAATGTTTAGAAGTATGTCCTACTACCTATGTTAAAACAGGAACTCTTGATGAGTTAAAGCAATTAAAAACAGTTTTTGATCGTTGTTTTGAGGCGGGGGTTGACATTGCCATTTGTACTGATAATGCGGGATTGCATAATGTGCGTCTTCCTTTTGAGTACGAGAATCTTTTAACCCTCGATATAATCGATTTTAAACAACTCCAAGCCTGTCAGGATGCGTCCTTTCGTCATGCCTTTGCATGGCCCTATACTCAACCCCCTAGTGCTTTACTGGTGGGGCTAATGGGCGATCGCACTACCCCCATAGCAAAAAAAGAAAAAACCCTCATGAAGTAGTCAATCAGAAAATAAAACACCAAAAATCAGGAACTCAGGTGATCAAAACGTAGTCAAATGAGATAACTTTGAATAGAGAAAAAATTACTAAATTTGACAAATTTTAAATCAATTATGCTTAAATCCTCACTACCCATAAAACTTGCTACCCTTGCTTTAACCTCCATTTTAGGTTTGATTCCCATGGATTTCGCTAAAGCTGGAATTTTTGAAGAGATGGAAGTTGACCAACAAAACTTTATCGCCGTAGCTCAACCTTTTGGCGAAGATAACAGATTAAATTTGATTGTGGTTGAGCAAATTCCAGGGCAAAATACTTGCTGGAGTGAAAATGGGTCTAATCCTACCAACGTAGATTTATTATTAATCAACTTTGACTTTAGCGGACATTGTCGCCGTGCCACCGATGCCAATGGTTATTCTATTCGCTATGAAGGGCAAGATTTAGGGCTAGACTATCTTTTAACTTTTGTCAAAAGAGAAGGGCAATTACATCTAATTGGTTTCAATATGCGCGAAAATAAACGCATTAATGTTGGTACTGTAGGAGAATACAACGATCAAGCCATGCGCGTTAACCTCAATCCAGGTTGGCAATTTTCCAGAAGAAGTTATCAAGGTAACGCTTTAGGTCACGTTTATTTCAGTTATACTGCCCCCGAAGAAACCGTAGAGCAAAATATGACCGAACCTGAGCCTGAAATGAACCAAACTCCCACCGAAGGACAAATTAGAGACATTGTCGCTCCCTCCGAGGAAAACCAATCCATCAGAAATACATATTCTCAACCCCAAGCCCAATTAAATCAATCTTCTCGCTTCTCCATGCAGTCTCGCTTTAGTAGATAGAAATTTAGAAGTGTTTTCTTTGTAATATTTAATTGTCAATTACCCTTTCTTTAGCTATTGTTTGATCAGTATCCTGTTGATGTATGCTGATTGAGCAATAGCTTTTTCATTTAATATTAAACCACATTAGAAATGCTAAAAAAAATTTTGTCTTTCGGTTTCTCTTTTTCAATTCTTTCTGCCCTGACTCCCCATGTATGGGCTGGAAACATTATGGAACAAATTAAGGAAACAGGGGTAATTAGAGCGGGTTATCGTCCTGATACCGTCCCCTTTGCCTTTGTGGATGATGACGGAAAACCCATAGGATATGCCATCGAATTATTAGAGTTGATTAAGGAAGAAACCGAAGCTAGATTAGGTAAACCCATCGAGTTAGAGTTAATCAAAATCACCCCTAGCAATAGATTTGAACAAATAACAGAAGGAATTATTGACATCGAATGTGGTTCGACTACTATCACTTGGGAAAGAAACAAGTATGTAGATTTTTCAGCTAGTTACTTCGCTAGTGGTACTCAAATGATTGTTAATCGAGGTAGTCAGTGGGCTAATGCAGAGTCTCTTGCCGGTGCTAAAATCGCTGTAATTCCTAATACTACCAATGAAACGGCCATTCGTAATTTTGCCCCTGATGCAGAGTTTATCTTTGTGGAAAGTGAGGAGGAAGGATGGCAAATGGTTCAGGATGATGAGGTGGTAGGTTTTGCTGGGGATGGCATTTTGTTACAGGCACTCAAGGGAGAAGTTTCTGATTCTGCTGATTATGAAATTGTGCCTGAGTTTCCTTATATGATTGAATCCTATGCTTGTACCTTACCTCTAAATGAGTCTGAGTGGCGCAATGTTGTTAATTATAGTTTGGTGCAATATATGCAAGGGGTTGTGGTGGGTGTACCCGAATCTCAGGCTTTATACTCCCGTTGGTTTGGGGTGAATGGGGTTACACCTTACCCCATTGAAACCATGGCGGATTATTTTCAAGGTATCGTCAATGGTTATCAGTGGATTCCTATTGAGGGAAGGTATTAGGGAATTAAGAATGAAGGATTAATATTTGTTGCAAGTCATTTTACTTGTTCTTAGTAATATTGTATCAATAGATAGCTGAGTAGGTAGGCATTATTAAATTGATCTAGTTAAGGGGTATTTAGCCCCTTCTTAATGGAAATTGTAGTTAGATAAAACTTGATCATTAATTTTGCAGATCCATTTATTAAAGTACAAATATTAGTAAATATAATGAATAATCAATTATTTTATGGGGATAACTTAGAGGTTTTAAGAAGACATATTAAAGATGAGTCGGTAGATTTATGTTATATTGATCCGCCGTTTAATTCTAAGCGCAATTATAATCAAATTTATAACAATATAGGAAAAGAAGATCGCGCCCAAGCTCAGGCTTTTATTGATACTTGGACATGGGATGATTTGGCTAATATTGGTTTGGCGGAAATTAAGGAAAATTATTATGGTAAGTTTACAGCGCAAGTGATAGCTTTAATTTCTGGTTTGGAAGCGGTTTTGGGTAAGGGAAGTTTGTTTGCTTATCTGGTTAATATGACTCTACGTATCACGGAAATTCATCGAGTTTTAAAACCTACAGGGAGTTTTTATCTTCATTGTGATCCTTCTGCTAGTCATTATTTAAAGTTAGTTTTAGATGCTATTTTTTGCTCTCAAGGTGGTGATTTTTTAAATGAAATTATTTGGTGTTATGGAGAACGTTGTTTGTCAAAAAGATACTTTAATAAAAAGCATGATGTTATATTTTTATACTCAAAACTAACAAATAATCACATATTTAATTATCAAATAGTGGCTGATGAATATTCTGAATCGACAAAAAAAAAATTTAGATATATTGATGAAAATAATCGCAGATTTAGATTAAGAGGAAGAAATGTTCCAGAAGCTGGTAACTTAAGACGAAAAACGGATATTCCTTTAAAATATGAATGTGAGTTTACCTATCGACAGTATCTTGATGAATCTGATGGTGTTTTAGCAAAAGATTGGATTGAATTGCCATTTATTAATCAGATGTCTAGAGAAAGATTAGGTTACCCTACTCAAAAACCAGAAGCATTATTAGAAAAAATAATCAAAGCCAGTAGCAATGAGGGAGACGTAATATTAGATGCTTTTTGTGGATGTGGTACAACCATCGCTGTAGCCGAGAGACTAAATCGCCCATGGATAGGCATTGACATCACTTATCAAAGTATTAGTTTAATTTTAAAACGCCTTGAGGATAGCTTTGGCAAAGGAGTTTTAGATAAAATTACCTTGAATGGCATTCCCAAAGATATGGAATCGGCCACGGCTTTGGCATTGAAAAAAGATGACCGCACCAGAAAAGAATTTGAAAAATGGGCGGTTTTAACCTACACCAATAACCGTGCAACTATTAATGATAAAAAAGGAGCTGATAAGGGTATTGATGGCATCGCATTTTTTGATGGGGGAGAAGATAAACCAGAAAAAATTATTATTCAAGTAAAGTCGGGCAATGTAAAATCGGGTGATATTCGAGATTTACAAGGAACAATGAGTTTAAATGAAGCTAGTTTAGGAATATTTATTACTCTTAAAAAACCCACAAAGGCGATGATTACAACAGCAAAAGAAGCGGGAATTTATCAAAGTAAATTCATGAATAAGCCTGTGGATAAAATTAGTATTGTAACTATAAAAGAAATTATTGAAGAACAAAAACGTCTTGACATCAGATTAGTGTTAGAGGTTTTGAAGTCTGCTGAAAAACAAAAAGAAACTCTTGATAATCAAGTCAAGATTAATTTTGATAATTAAAAAAATATTGTGTGTGCGGATTACCCTAATATTTTATACTTGTCAAGGGATTGTTATTGATTGTTACATAAGTTAATATGGAAGATGTAATCAAGCAAAGGAGCTTGAAAAAATGGCAATTTTAACTTTATCATTAATGGCGATCATGGTCTGGATCTGTGCGATCGCACTTTTAACTGTATCCTCAACTAACGGGGAAAGTTTAAAAGGATTGGTGCAACCATGGCAACATCAAGACACTGATTATGCTCTAATACCTATCCCTGTAGAAACAAGAAACAGAGCAAATTTTAACCAACGTAGGTAAAAATTTAAGGTGCGCTGGATATTACAGCCTTAGAGTGATGGGAAGATAAAAGTTTTATTATCAATTATTCATTCTCAATTATGCCTCTGGATGACGTACAAAAGGTAATGAAATCACTTCCCCTTCCACCTCATTCACCATCACTTTTAAGCCCTCTCCCCCCGCTTTGGTGCGAATATAACCGAGGGCAAATATTCCTTCTGGGGTGTCGCAATGGCTGGTAATAGTACCAACCTTCTCTCCATTGAGGGTTATTAACTTACTTTCGCTCAAATTTACAGGGGAAGCGAATTTGATACCCCATAATCTTTGTTTTACTCCCTTATAGGTATTTAACCTAGCGATGGTTTCTTGCCCAATATAACAACCTTTATCAAAAGAGATAGCATCCCATAACCCAGCTTCAAGGGGATTATAGTCGGTGGTTAATTCATGGTTAGGTTTAGGTTTACCTTGCATAATTCTTAGTTTTTCATAGGCTTCATTGCCAATGGGGCTAACTTTTTTTTGGCTAAGTTTTTCCCATACCCTAGGGGCGTTGTCTTGGGGAATGATGAGGGTATAGCCTTTTATTTTTAAACTACTACTATTTATTAAGGTTAACTCAGTGTCGTCAATGTTGATATCATGATGGCTAAATTCGGGGCTATGGAGTTGAGATTCTGTCGCCCATTCTGCCAAAATTTCGGGGCTTTTTTCTCCTATGAGGGTAAAAATTGCATATTTTCCTGTCAAGTCTTCTAATTCGACTTTGTCGAAGGGAAAAATATATCTATCCATCCACTGCATTAATGGCTGATTTTGTTGAGGAGATGTTAATATTAATAATTCTTTTTCTTTTACTATAACGGTTACTAAATCGATGGTTCTTCCTGTAGAATTGACGAAAACACTTATTGCCCCTTCTCTATTTTTGAGAGATTGAATCTTATTTGTGGTTTGATTATGAATAAATGAAAGTCTATCTTCCCCTGATACTTTTATTAAACCACCACAAGTGCGATCGCAAAGCGCCACTGGGTGGTCGCAAAGTGCCACTTCTTGAAATGCTTGATTAACTATAGTGGAATCATTATTAAAAGTTGAGGGAGTAGAGTCTGATTCAGAAAAAATTGCTCCCTGAGCCTTTTGTAAATCTTGTAAACTTGTCATAGTGTATCATAAAGAATTAATCTACAGCCATTATAACAATAATGAGCTATCAAGAATATCTAAAAATAATAAAAAGTCAGCTTTTATAACTTAGAAAAAACAACCTTATTATTAGCTATTATATATAATAATTATGATTACAATAAAAAACTTAATAATACCAATAATTTATTATTAAATACTTAAAATTACTTGATAGGTAGGTTGGCAAAATTAACTATAGCTCTTATTTGATTAAGACTCTTATGAACAAGGGGTTTAAACCTCTTGCCTAAATCGATTTAATTATGCCTACTTACTTAATCAACGATGATTCACAAAAAAAATAATGCTAAAAACCATGATAACTGAACTTATGAAATCCAAATTATATTTCTAATAACATAGATAATCAAATACTATTTTTTATTTGTAAGAATATATTACATTACTCAAAACTGCTTGAATAAAACTAACTTGAAACATATACTATTTATTCTTCCTTATCTTAGCCTAGGGGGTACTGAAAAACAGGCTTTTAGCTTAATAGAAAAATTAATTGATAAACATGAAATTTCTTTATTAGCTCCCGAAGGAGAAGGTAAACTAACCTTTATGACACTTCCCATCAAACAAAAAGAATTTACCCGTTGGGATTATAATTTTTTCAAAGGATTTTGGGAACTCTTTAGAGCAGTAAAGCAACTGAATAATCAAAAAAAAATAGACCTTATTCATATTCATGGAGCCCATGAATTAATGATTCCCATTCGCCTAATTTTAGGCAAAATTCCCATGGTTTTTACTGTCCATGGTTATCATGGTTATAATGCAAATATTAGTTATAGATTAAGTTGTTTGCTAAGTAATATTTTAGCCAATAATGTGATAAGTGTTTGTGAAGCAGAGTTTAATATTCTGAAAGAATTAGGGTTAAATGAGAAAAAGTTAAATTTAATTTATAATGGTGTAAATAAACCAGTTTTAAACTCAGAAATATCCCTCACCTATATTGATAAATTTTCTTTAAATCCAGAAAAAGAAATAATAATTGGTACAGCGGCTCGTCTTAATGAAGTAAAAGGATTAACTTATTTATTACAAGGATTTGCCATAGTAAATACGCATTTATTATCAAACAATGATGGATTAAATAACAACTTAAAATTAGTCATTGCAGGTACAGGAAAATTAGAAACTGCTTTAAAAAAACAAGCAAAAGAATTAAAAATTGATCATCAAGTAGTTTTCGCTGGTTATATTAATGATTTACCCAATTTGATGTCCTTATTTGATGTATTTGTATTACCATCTTTGCAGGAAGCGGCTAGTTTAGCTTGTATAGAAGCCATGTCTTTAGCAAAACCCATTATTGGCACTTCTGTGGGCGGTATTCCTGAGCAGGTGTATGATAATGTTAATGGTTTTATTGTTGAGCCTCGAAATCCTCAGCAGATTGCGAATAGTTTAATTCAATTAATTGAAAATCCTTCCCTGCGAGAAAAGTTTGCTAAAAATAGTTACTTACGTTATCGGGAATATTTTGATAGTGAGGTGATGGTTCAAAAAACTGTGGAGTTGTACGAAAAAACCATTAATTTATGATTATTTTGTTGACATAACATTCAAATTATTGCATATGAGGCGATCGCCCTTACTAACATACGATAGAGGTACATTAATATTACATCCCCCCCCAAAAGGGAAAGCATGGATAGACTTTGCCACTTGGGATGACAGAGTTGAGAAATTTCGTATTCCAGCCCATCAATATCGCTCATTGATAGAAAGCCTTGAAGAAAATCAAATTAACTTTATCGATGATGCCAAAGAATTTAGCACCCTCGACATCGAAGCCAACCTTACCCTAACCCCTTACGCCCATCAACAAGAAGCCCTTGAAGCATGGAAAAAAGCCCAAAGACAAGGGGTTGTCGTCTTGCCCACCGCCGCAGGGAAAACATACTTGGCACAAATGGCGATCGCCTGTACTCCTCGCACTACCTTGATATTAGTACCCACCCTCGACTTGATGCACCAATGGTATGCCCAAATGGAAAACGCCTTTCCTAACATTGAAGTAGGCTTACTGGGGGGAGGAAGCCATGACAGTAGCCCTATTTTAATCGCCACCTACCACAGCGCCGCCATCCATGCCAAACATCTGGGCAACCAATACGCCCTGCAAATTTTTGATGAATGCCACCATCTACCCACCGACTTTTTTAAAGTAATCGCCGAAGAATCTATTGCCCCCTACCGTTTAGGGTTAACCGCCACCCCCGAAAGAGGAGACGGAAGCCATAGTAAATTAGATACCCTTATCGGAAAAGTAATCTATCGCAAAACCCCCGAAGAATTATCAAAAATTGCCCTGTGTGAATACGAAATTATCCCCATCAAAGTAACCCTCACCCCCGAAGAAAGAAAACAATATCAAGAAGCTATCCAAACTCGCAACGACTTTCTCAAAGAATCCCATATCTATCTTTCCAGCCTTGAAGGGTGGCAACAATTTGTGATGGCTAGTGCCAAATCTGCCCAAGGAAGAAGGGCGATGATAGCCCACCGACAAGCAAAGGAAATCGCATCAGGCACCAATGGTAAACTGAAAGTATTAACGGAGTTAATTAGTGAGCATTATCCCGATAGAATGCTAATCTTTACCAACGATAACGCCACGGTTTATCGCATTTCCCAACAGTTTTTAATCCCTGCCATCACCCATCAAACTCCCGTAAAAGAGCGCCACAAAATCTTAACAAAATACAAGGAAGGAGACTATCGAATTATTGTGGCTTCCCATGTACTTAATGAAGGGGTTGATGTGCCTGATGCCAAGATTGCCATAATTTTATCAGGTACAGGGTCAACTAGGGAATATATTCAACGATTAGGGCGTATTTTGCGCAAAGCTAATCAGCAAGAAAAGTTAGCGAAGTTATACGAAGTGGTAGCGGAAAACACCAGCGAGGAAAAAACCTCTAATCGCCGTCAAGAAAAAATGAAAAAATCGAAAAAGCAAGGGGAAGTGATACCCCTATCCTATGGCAAGACTAAAAACAGCGGAAATTTTAAAGCAGCGGAAAAAAAAGATAATCCCATGGACAATTAATCGTTATGAAGTAATAAAGGGCGATCGCCATATAGAAATTGCTCTTTTTGCTAGGTGTTGTTGTCGCCTACTCAGACTATCAGGATTCCATTCTTCTGCTAAAATCTTTTGGGTTAAACTATAACTACTTTTTTGATAAAAATCCTTTTTAAAAGAATAACTTTTATTACCAATTTCACGGTTAAAATGAGGTTCTAGTAGAGTCATATTTCCCAAACGATAAACCATTTCTTCCATTTGGTTATCCGTAAAAAACTCCCCCCATTCAACAGAAGGAGACTCGGGTAAAATATGCTCAATGGAAAAACTATCCTCATCAATATTTAATCCTGAAATATCATTTTCCAACTTACAAAAAATATACTTAACTAACTTTTTTCCTTGCCCCCTAGTGGATATAGTCATAATAGAAAAATCTTGACTAAATTTATCATCCGATACATAAATCGAGCGCACCTTATCAAATACTTGCCGAGGGTTATTAATTTCTTTTTTGTTAATGGCTACGGCAACTTGATTATAAATTTTTTCTAACTCATTAGGATTCAAACCGCTAACTACGTTATAACGAAAAGAAACTACACAAATTAATTTTAGTAAACGGGTGAAATTTTCTGGAGAAAAGCTATGGTAGGCGGCAAACAAAACAGGATAGGCTTGTTTTACCCTAAACAAATTTAATTCACGGATATAAACACAATTTTCAGGGGTATCAATCCAAAAATCATCATAGGGATTACCTAATGCAATAAACAAACCGCCGTAGTTTTCCAACTCATCGAGTAAAGTAAAGGCTTCTTGAGGAGTTGTAACCCATTCACGGACAACTTTAAATAGTCTCTCCCGTCTTACTCTAATTTTTCTTGTACTCAGATAGTAGCGCAGAAATTCGGGAAATTTTGCCATGGGTACTGTATTAATGATTCTTCGCCATTGTCTTTGGGCTTCTTGTAAATCATCTGGCCCTTGGAATAGAGAAAATAGGTAATTTTTTAATAAATCCGTGGCACTTAAATCAATACCTCTAGCATTGAGAGTCTCAAAAACTGTATAAGCATTTAATTCGTCTTCTACGTTGATTTGAATAAATAATAACTTTTTCGCAATAATATCTGTGAGGAATTCCGTGAGGTTTTCACCCGTGGCAGTCACCGCCATTAATTTTCCTAACTCAGTACTAAAATAGTCGAAAGCACCCCAGAGTAATTGATTTGATTTTGAGAGACTTCTTAAATTACGTGGTTTTCTTAAGTTAATTAAATTACTTTGATAAAAGTCATTATTACCTTCATTTAATAGTATTTTACTAGAGTAACGGAGCGATCGAGGATCTTTATCTCCTAAATAAGTACGCCTTAAAATTTCTTGTCTTTCTTGATTGGCTTCCTTATCTTTCTGGGCTTGAATTAAATTGTTGATTTCCTGAATAACGCAGATAACAATAATACTTAGGGTAGCTAATCTTTGCTGACCATCAATAATTTGAAATTCTTTATCGGAAGTAGCTATATTTTGAAGGACGATCGCCCCCATGTAGTGACTAGCTTCAGGATTATGATAAAGTGTTAGTATATCCTCCCATAAATCTTCCCAATTTTCCTTTTGCCAAGAGTAGTTTCTTTGAAATAAAGGTACTCTGTAAATTTTACCATTCCCTAGTAAATCTCCGAAACTACTGGTACGAGTATCAAGAAGGTTGATTTGTCCCATGGTTAAATGATATTGTCACCTATTATCAAAACGATTACCTTTTATCAACTTATCGTAATTAACGTAGAGTCAGAGGACGAATATTATTACGATACTCCCCTTGATTTAAACCCATACCTTGATTCGCACTGTTACTGGGAATTTGTTGATTGAGGGCGACAACTCTTTCTCCTGCACCAGGGTGGGTACTTAGAATATTTGCCCTTCCGCCCCTATCAAGTTTTTGCATAAAATCAGGCATTGCCCTCGGGGCATAACCAGTTTCAGTAATTATTCTTAAACCGAGGGTATCGGCTTCTAATTCATCTTGACGGCTATTGGGTAAACTGACGGCAGCGGCAACTCCTAGTTGTACAATTTGGGCATTACCTAATCCTGCGGCACTCAATAATCCTTGGGTTACGGCTTGTTGACGAATTTGTTTTTGGGAGTGTTTGGCTACCACATGGCCTATTTCATGGCCGATTACACTAGCCAATTCCGCTTCGTTGGAGGCGGTGCGTATTAATCCTGTATTGATATAAACAAAGCCGCCCATGGTGGCAAAGGCGTTAATTTGGTCATTATCTACCACAGTAAAAGTATAGGGCAAGTTGGGGCGATCGCTCCTTTTTACTAATTGTTGTCCAATGTCATTTACGTAGCGATTAACGTTTTGATTTCGATATACCTTTACTCTGCCACTATTTATTAACTGTTGACGCATCTGTCGCCCATATTCTACTTCTTGAGTATCGGAAATATTACTGATTTGGATGACTTGAATACCCCGCAAAAATAACTCTCCCCAAGGGAGGGCATAACTAACGGTAACGTTATTAAAAATAACGGTGAGGGCAACGGTGATAGATAGTATTATGTGGAAAAAACGACGTTTCATGACTTTGTGGAGAAAGAAAATTATGATATGCTTTCGACTCAGCAAACTAAGCCTATGGTTTTAGACGGCACATACTTCTAATTTGTTTCATCTTGTGGTAAAGAACTTTTTAGAAGTAATAAGAGCGATAATGGGTTTTAGTATATGATAGCAGTCTTATTCTTATGATCGATCGCACTTTAGAACCAGAAGTAATGGACAGTGAAGAGGAAGCCCTTGAGTATGATTCCATGGATTTTACCGAGGTTAACCGAGATTTCGCCCAGTTAGCGGCTAATGTAGCCCCACAGCATAGTTTTGTTTTGGATTTAGGCACGGGAACAGCCAGAATACCCATAATATTTTCACAAATGCGCCCCGACTGTCAAATAAGGGCGATCGACTTAGCCCCCTCCATGTTAAAAATAGCCCAAAAAAATATTGATTTAGCCCATAAAAATCAACAAATAAAACTAGAATTAGCAGATAGTAAAAAACTAAATTATCCAGACCAAACCTTCGATGTAGTCATGTCCAATAGTTTAGTCCACCACATACCAAATCCCCTTGATTTATTCCAAGAAATTAACCGAGTAATCAAACCAAAAGGAAAAGTAATTATCCGAGACTTGTTACGCCCTGCATCCTCCCCAGAAGTTATGGACATAGTCGCCCAAGCCAACCTAGACTATAGCCCCAGACAAAAACAACTGTTTGAAGACTCCCTCCATGCAGCCCTGACCATCGCAGAAATCAAAACCATTATCCATGAGCTACAATGGCAAAAAGTCAACATTTATCAATCATCCCCTAGACATTGGACATTAGAAAAAACCTAGGGAACTTTCATGAAAAATAATCGTCCATAAATCACTATTTAAAATTGCCTAAAGATTCTAATATCTTTCACTCCTATAAATGGATTTTATGTAAATTTTGCTCAACCAAATAACAATTATTTTGTCGTCATAAAAAAATATATTCAACCTTGAGGAAATCTAACTATGTGGAATAAATATACTCAAATTTTCGGCTCTCTCGCAATATTAATAGTTCTTGCTTACCCCACCTATGATGTGATGAGGAATTTTGCCAATGAAAGGGATGGTCGTATGCAATCAACCAGCTATGAGTTTTCTCGCTACCTGAGAGACAGAGGAATTATATAGGGTAATAAGGTGCTAGGGGTTAACAATTGTTGTTTGTTGCTCTAATTATCCATTATCCATTACCAATAAACCTGCTAAAATTAAGCCTTGTATGTAGATGAGTGCAAGGAAAAAAGAACGTGAAAGTATTAGTAGTGGGTAATGGTGGAAGAGAACACGCTTTGGCATGGAAGTTGTTACAATCTCCTCAAGTAAAACAAGTTTTTTGCTCTCCTGGTAATGGAGGCACTGCCACCCTAGCCAATTGTCTTAATGTAGGAATTGCCGTGGATGATTTTACTTCCATGGTGGATTTAATCAAAAAAGAAGCCATCGATTTGGTGGTAGTAGGGCCAGAACTACCTCTATCTTTGGGCATTACCGATTATCTGAAAGAACATAATATTAACGTTTTTGGGCCCGATAAAGCGGGGGCAACCATCGAGGCGAGTAAGTCTTGGGCTAAGGATTTGATGGTTAGTGCCAATGTACCTACGGCAAAATCAGCTACTTTTACCAGTGCAGAGGAGGCGAAGGAATATATTACTCAAGAGGGTGCGCCCATTGTGGTAAAGGCTGATGGGTTGGCAGCAGGAAAAGGGGTGGTGGTAGCTATGACCCTAGGTGAGGCGTTAGGGGCTATTGATGAACTTTTTGCCCAAAAGTTCTCTACGGTGGTGGTAGAGGAGTTTTTGACGGGGCAGGAGGTGTCTGTTCTGGCTCTCACTGATGGGCTTACTATTCGTCCTTTGATAGCTGCCCAAGATCATAAACAGGTGGGGGAAGGTGATACGGGGGCAAACACTGGTGGTATGGGGGCTTATGCTCCTACTCCCTTGGTGAATGCCCAAATGAGCGATCGCATTTACACAGAAATTTTGCAACCTACCCTCAAGGCATTACAGGATAAGGGCATTGACTATCGGGGAGTGTTGTATGCCGGATTGATGATTACCCCAGAGGGTGAACCCAAAACCCTTGAATTTAACTGTCGTTTTGGAGATCCTGAAACTCAGGCGGTGTTACCCATGCTCAAAACTCCTTTATTTGATGTGCTTTTGGCTTGTGCCGAGCAAAATTTGGCTTCTTTACCTCCTTTTGAGTGGCACGAAGGTAGTGCGGTGTGTGTGGTGGGGGCATCAGCTGGTTATCCTGGGAGTTATGAAAAAGGGAAGGAAATTTCTGGGGTAATGGAAGCACAAAGCACAGGGGCGACGGTATTTCATGCAGGTACAAAGTTAATGGATGATCGCCTTATAACCGATGGTGGTAGGGTATTAGGGGTAACTGCCATGGCTGATGATTTTCAAGGTGCGATCGCCTCTGCTTACCATGCCATGGATAAAATCTCTTTTGAGGGTATTTATTTTCGCCGTGACATTGGACACCGCATTATGCGCAATTGACAATTAATATAGTATTTCTCATAGTTATGAGATATGTCTATTATGTCCAAGTCCCCCTTATGATACCAAATCCGATTAATAGAGTTTACTATTATTCACCGTGTAACAATTGACAATAAATAATTACTATCCGTTCCCCGTTCCCTGTTCTCTGTTCCCCGCCCTAATTAGTATATTATTGAAACGGGATTTAGTATGAAGGGGGATTTAGGGGGATCATCTTGCGTAAGTCCTGTAACTTCTAATTAATGGAGGAAGAAAAAATTAATATTACAGTTAATGGTGAAACTCACCACTTTGAAACCAATCTGCTTTTACTGCAACTTCTGGAGATCTTAAAATTTAATCCTCGTTTAATTGCCCTAGAGTATAATGGGGAAATTCTCCATCGTCAATATTGGGATTCTACCATGGTACAAGATGGCGATCGCCTTGAGGTGGTAACTATTGTGGGAGGCGGTTAATTTTTTGCATTAGTTGGTAAATGCGATCGCCCATTTCCTCCCATTTTCCTGCCCTCACCAAATCCGTGGGAAATAAGTCCCCAGAAAGCCCAACGGCGATCGCCCCTGCATCAAGGAAATCAATAGTTTCAGCCATGGTTACTCCCCCCGTGGGAATCAAGGGAAACTGATTCATGGGGCCTTGCAAACTTTTGATATAGTCCACCCCTCCCAACGCTTTTACAGGGAAAACCTTAACCGCCCTTGCCCCTCCATCGAAGGCGTTGATAATCTCGGTAGGGGAAAGAGTACCAGGGTTAAAAGGGATATGATGGTAATGGGCAAAGTTGAGTAAATCTTGGTCAAAATGAGGACTAAAAGCAAATTGGGCTTGGGCTTCTATGGCATTTTTTAACTGTGCCATGGTCAAAATTGTACCTACTCCCACATAACAATCAGGGAGTGTTTGGCGTAGGTGATAGACTAATCTTTCTGGCTGATAACTATTCCAAGTAACCTCGATTAATTTAATACCTCCCTGCGAAGCAATGTAAGCCATTTTTTCCCCTATTTCTTGACTGGAAGCCCTGATAACAGCAATGAGACGATATTGTTTGAGAAGGGAGAACCAACAGTCGAGCATTAATTTTTTAGTGGTTAGAATTGATTATTATTCGACAATCATTAATAATGAGTAAGAAAAATGCAAATATTTTGCACAAAAGAGCATTATTCACCAAGGTAAAACAACAGTTTATTATTTAATTACTGTCACTCTTTAACACATCATCAATCAACAAGGAAGGGATAGCGTGAAAATACTGGTACTAGCATGGGAATTTCCGCCGAGAATAGTAGGGGGCATTGCTCGTCATGTAGCAGAATTATATCCTGAAATTGTTCAATTAAATCATGATATACATTTAATTACCGTCGAATTTGGTAGCGCCCCAGCTTACGAAAAGGTAGAAGGACTCAAAATTTACCGTGTGCCCGTCGCCCCCCATGATAATTTTTTTGAGTGGGTAAAAAACATGAATCGCAGTATGCAAAGTCACGCCCAAAAATTAATTAATAATATGGGTACTTTTGATTTAATCCATGCCCATGATTGGTTAGTGGCAGAAAGTGCGATCGCCCTTAAACATCAATATAAAATACCCTTAGTAGCCACCATCCACGCCACCGAATACGGCCGACACAATGGCATCCACAACCAAACCCAAGCCCACGTATTTTATCACGAAGCCAATCTTATATACAACGCATGGCGAGTCATCGTCTGTAGTAACTATATGCGCCAAGAAATCCATCAAGTTTTCCATTGCCCTTGGGATAAAATTGACATAGTTTATAACGGCATCAGAGCCGAAAAAAAGCAACATCCCCCCTACTTCGATAAAATGGAGTTTCGCCGAAAATATGCCGCCGATGACGAAAAAATAATTTACTATGTCGGCAGAATGACCTATGAAAAAGGAATTCAAGTATTATTAAATGCCGCCCCCCAGATTTTACGAGCCACAGGGGGAAAAGCAAAATTTGTTATCATTGGCGGAGGTGATACCCATGCCATGAAAGTTCAAGCAGGAAGACTAGGCATATGGGATCGATGTTATTTTACAGGATTTATGTCAGAAGAAGATCTCAACAAATTTCAAACCATCGCCGACTGTGCCGTTTTCCCCAGTTTATACGAACCCTTTGGCATCGTTGCCCTAGAAAGTTTTGCCTCAAAAGTGCCTGTAGTGGTTTCCAACGCAGGAGGATTACCCGAAGTAGTACAACACAACAAAACAGGCATTACCACCTATGCCAATGATTATAACTCCCTTGCTTGGGGAATTTTACAAGTATTACAAAACCCAGACTATGCCCAAATATTAGTCAAAAACGCCTATCAAGATTTAAAAGATAGATTTAGGTGGGGCGACTTAGCCAAGCAAACAGAAGCAGTATATACCCATATTTTAAAAGAGCGTCGCCAAATTACTTGGGAATAATTACGGTTTGAGTTCCACCCTCATTAAGGGGGGTCATGTATTAATGAGGAATTAAGAGGCGATCGCATCAAGCAAACCCAAAACATTACGGCAACCATGGATATTCATCAAAATTTGGTGGACGTTTTTCCAAAAATGCCTGTTTACCCTCAGCCCCCTCCTCCGTCAGATAATAAAGCAACGTCGCATTTCCAGCCAACTCCTGTAACCCCGCTTGTCCATCACAATCCGCATTAAAAGCTGATTTGAGACAACGAATGGCAATGGGGCTTTTCGCCAAAATTTCCCTAGCCCAATCAATCCCCTCCGCCTCTAATTGCTCTATAGGTACAACCTTATTAACCAAACCCATATCAAGGGCTTCTTGGGCGTTATATTGACGGCACAAAAACCAAATTTCACGGGCTTTTTTTTGCCCCACTACCCTAGCCAAGTAACTAGCCCCAAAACCACCATCAAAACTACCCACCTTTGGCCCAGTTTGCCCAAAAATAGCATTATCCGCCGCAATGGACAAATCACAAATAAGATGTAAAACATGACCACCCCCAATGGCATACCCTGCTACCAAAGCAATCACCACCTTGGGAATAGTACGGATTAACCGTTGCAAATCCAGAACATTAAGACGAGGCACCCCATCATTACCCACATATCCTGCCTTACCCCGCACACTTTGATCGCCCCCAGAGCAAAAAGCATATTTACCATCAGTATGGGGCCCAGCGCCCGTTAACAATATTACCCCTACTTTTTGATCTTCCCTAGCATCACAAAAAGCATCATATAATTCAAATACCGTTTGTGGACGAAAAGCATTACGTTTATGGGGACGATTAATAACTATTTTTGCAATTCCTCCCTGTTTAAAATATAAAATATCGTGATATTCCTTGACCTTTTCCCAATTAAAATTCATTACTTTTAAATACTAATAGAACTCGGTTTATCATAACTAGCAATTATCCGCCGACAGCCCGACTCAGGTTGCGCCCATTGATTGACATATTCATTAGGATTTCCCCAACATAAACCCAAATATACCTCATCTTTTCCTGTATCAAGTTCCGCCCACTCCGCTTCTTGATACAATTCCTCTAACTGCTCGGAAGTTAACTCATTTTCCCTATCTTCTGATAAATAATATTTCATATCCTCCGTTACTTCGTGCCAAAAATCTAGTACCGAAGACTTAGCCCCCACCAAAAAATCCTTATCTCCCTCGATCGCAATTAATTGATTATATACTTCTGGAAAACTAAAACTTTTTCCCTTAAAAGTAATCTTTCGTTTGATTAAACCAGAAACATTATTCTTTTCTTGATACTCATGAATTTGGCGACGAAAATCTCTAAAAATAAATACTCGCCCCGTTTTATCCATATCAAGAGCCTTAGAAACAACGGGATTATCTAGCTTTTCAGAGGTATTAAAAATCAATCTTTTGCCACTCCAAGTGGCCTTCAATTCCATTTCTAAAAAATCAATTAATTCTTTAGTGCTGTAAGTCATCGGGTTAATTAGTCTAATTAACTGGAGGTAAAATTGTGTTTAGGAGAATAAATTAACCATATCACCTTTAGTGAAATCTGTTAAAGATAACAATGTGATACCAGATTCTGGGGTGACACTGGCTCTAATTTCTTGGGTATTATAACCCCAGGAGGCTAAAAATAATCTTATTCCTGCCAAGTCTGGTTGTTGACGTACTCCCTCTAATGCTTCCAGTCTATCCTCAATAAAGCAAATATCAGTAGGTTTAACTTTTTCTTGGTCTAAAATTACCCTCAGACTATCGTATTTTTTTCTTTTTTGTTCCTTGCCCCAAAAGGTTATTTTATCTGTGTCAATGTCTTGACTTGCTAATAATTTTTTAGCAAAAATTCCTTCTTTAGTGGTAATGATAAATATTTTATAGTTTTTATAAATAATTGCTTTTATTACTTCTACAATGTCATCATAAAAATTGTGTAACCTTAACCATTGCTCAATATTATTATTAATTTGATTTTGTCGAACTAAGTCTAATTCTTTGGCTATTTGTTCTTTGGTTATATTATCTTTTTTCATAATATCTTTAACAACATTCTGCCAATTATTAAATAAAAATTGTTTATTCTTTTCCATTTCAATAGCTCGAAAAATTAACGGCATTTCCCACCCAGTTTCGATGGTAGGACGTAAATATTGAAAAACTTCTTGGCTATACTCTAAATTTTTTACTTTACTCTTCCAAATTATTTCGTAAGTCAATCTACTACTATGGAAATATTCTGCCATGCCATCACAAATGACCCCATCAAAATCTAGTGCTAAGATTTTATTCATAAGATATTTTAGTTTTTATTTTTTTATTGTAAATTACCATGAATCAAGAAATACATGAGTCTATAATTAATTCTTTAACCAAAGAAACTTTAACGGATTTAAAAAAACAAATTACGAGAATCGATAACTATTTGATGGTTATTTTTTCCCTAGTAGTAATTTTGTTAATAATTTCAGGATACTTAAACCATAATCAGGTACTAAAAATTGTTTTTCAGTCTATAGAAATGAGTTTATTATTTGCTTTGTTAATTGTCTGTGTTGTGGGGTTATTTCAATATAGGTATGAATATTTTATTTTTAGTGATTTACCACAGGATACTCAAAGTGTGATAGTAAATGAACAGTATGTCATTAAATATTGGCAAGAGGAGTTATGGAAGTTACACAGAGTTTATCAAAGAAAAAACAGTTGTCTTAATAGTGCCTATATCTTAATGATTATCTCAACTATATTTTTAACGATCAACATATTTTTAAGTTAGTTTAATTGTTGGTGATGGTACTATTACTCGAAAAAAAGTCAAGATAGATAAAACTTCATGGCAACTTGATAGGGTTACAAACGATACCATGTTCCCTTCTCTTTTTCTTTTAAAATGAAGGATAGAACAAGGTCACAAAAAACATGAAAATAAAGCAATTTCTTTTTTTTACTTACTAACAATTATGGAAGAATAACATTAGTTTCACAACTCAGGTATATTTACTTACATATATTTCCCAGTACATAAACACCGCTAATATAATAAAGTTATAATAAAGATACATACTATATGACAAAACAAAACATATAGACCATAACAAGATTCAAGCAACACTTAGTTGTAATAATCATTATTTAAATTATTAAAAAAAACTAATCACATATCCTGATTACGATAATTAAATACAAAACTAAATAATTATTAACTTTTCTTTTCAACTACTATTAATACTAAGCCAAGCGGAGTAATAAATGCTATGTCCCACAAACCACCCGAATCATCCTTAAAATCCCTATTCTGGCTATGGCAGAAAAGACTAGGACAAAATAACCAAGAAGCAGGAAACACCCTCATTATCGCCATTTCCCTGGGAGTTCTGCTCATTGGTGCCACTAGCACCATGATTTTTACCTCTAGCAGGAATAGAACCAACGTTGCTTCTGATGAAATGTCAGTCAGGGCGCAAGAAGTTGGAGAACTAGGCGTAACAAGAGTTCATGATTTTATTGCCAGAAACTCTAGGTTAGCAGAATATCCCAGAGCCTTAGAAGATGTAGAGTCGATATTAGATAGTGATTCGGAGTGGGTAGAAGATTGGTCAAGTATTAGTACTTCAAGCGCAGTAGAAGGAGTTTACCCCAACACTTCATCATCAAATCAAACTTGTACAAATGTTGTTAACTCCTATAGTTCCTCAACAAGCACCCCTGATAAAATTCAATCGTTTCAGAACGGTCAAGCAGTAAATCCAGATAAAATTAATCAGGGTGGATTCGAGTTATTAGGATATGTGATAAAAAAGCCGGGAGGAGAATTATTTGTTAGTTACCAAGAATTACAAAATGCCAGAATAGGGAAAAATCAAGGCGATACCTATGCCTTCGGGGAAATGGTTATTAGAAGTTCAGTCAATCCCAATGCCACTTCCACATCAAACTTATTTACCAATAATGACTCTAGTAGATCACAAGGTCAAATAAGAGTAAGTTTTCCATTAGTCCAATCAGATCCCACATCTATTGAGTTTCCTGGAGTTTGGATTAGTCAGCAAAGTATATTATCTCCGACGAATAGCCAAATTGATGCGACATTACTTGCGCCAAGTTGCGATAATATTGGCTTAAATATAATTCCAGGAAATGATGTCATTCTTTCAAAAGCAACCTTTCCTCCATTGCCCCCCGAACCAGTAGGCGATCCAAAATACTATGATCTAGGCGATTTGACTAATAGTATTACCTTACCTCGTACCAGTGACTTACCAATGAGAACTGAAACTGTGAGTCATGATGGAACTAACTACGATATAAAAGTGTATGAATACAAAGTTAATAGCATTAACTATAACGGAGGAAGTACATTAAAAATTATTCCAGGCAGAAAGGTTGTTCTTCACTTACATGGTAATGTGTCTTTGGGAGGCAGTCAAACCATAGAGAACATCTGTACTAACAGCACTGGTTATAGTTGTAACACTAGCACTAACGTTGTCACTTACACTTCTTCCGCTGAAACAAGTCTTTATCGCAATTCTAATCTAGTAATACTAGGGCGTAAACAAAGAAACCCTAGCGTAGATGACGTTACAGAACCCAATATCTGTTTAAGTGGTGGCGCTCAAATTTTTGGCTTTGTTTTTGCCCCTGATTATGCCGTAGGTGCAGCAGGTACGGGTGCTGGAAATGGATTTATTGGGGCAGTCTGGGCAAGATTATTTAATCCCCCCAGCACTTGTGGTTCTAACACAGGTCAAGTAGTAGCAATTCAAGAAATAGATAGTTGGGATATGCTAGGTATGGGTACAAGTTTTGTCCCAGGTAACTTACCGCCTAGAATTGAAACTATCTCACAATGGCAACGGGAGGGATTGAATTAATATGAGTAATAATAATTTGAAAATAATTCAATTACAACTTTTATCAGGGTTAAAAGCGAAAAATAACCACTCGGGCTTTACCCTAATCGAAGTCCTTGTCACCATCCTTGTGGTTACAGGATTTGTCCTCGGCTCACTCCAAGCAGTGGTACTCGCTACCTTTTTCCGAGTCCAGGCCCAAGATAAAAACGAAGCCCTGAACTGGGTTCAGCAGGACTTAGAATTAATTCGTTATCAGGCTTTTAGTTTAGATATAGATCCCGACAATCCTGAATCTAGTCTAACTTTATCAAGAAACGATGCTTGTACCAACTCAACCTATGGAACAAGACTAGAAGATTTTATTGATGGTAATTACCCCGAAAATCCTGCTAATCCGATAAGTGTCAATGGCAAAAATTATCGAGTTTTCCGAACATACACACCTTCTGGTAACACATTAGTTATAAACCATGTAATAGCTTACGCTCCTGCCAGTAGTGGTTTTGATGCTCATCCTCGTTATAATTCTAGTGCAAGTTATAGCACTGCTCCAGATGAAGATAACCCTAATCGTGTAACAACCCTATCAACGGAGGTAATACCAGATGCTGCACTTAGTTGCGACTAAACTTAAACTAAAAAATCAAGACCCTCAAAAAGGCTTTACCCTAGTAGAAATAGTTGCCATTTTAGTAATTATTGGCATCGGTAGCGCACTGGCAACCCCCAGTCTAATCAATTCTCAGCGCCAAGATCGAGTAACTCAAACTTTTAGACGAGTAACTTCGGCTCTTAAGGAAGCCCAAATTAATGCAAATAGACTTAGTACAGATTGTGACGTGACTATTAATGCAACTTCCGTTAGTGCCAGTCCTGCAGGTTGCTTACTAGAGACTGTTACTTATGATTCATCAATTGTTAACGTTTCATCCACGGCAGGAGCTTTACCACAAACGATAAACTTTGATTTTCGAGGTGAAACCGAAGTTGCTGATATACAAACTATAAGATTTTTTCGCCAAGATTACAGTAGTCCCCCTAGTGCGATTTCAGGTACAGGAAAATGTATTGTAATTTCTAACACTTTGGGCATGATACGCACGGGTAATATGACTCCCGTTGATGGTAATGCGGATGATTGTGATAATCCTGAAAATGCCCGTTATGATGACAGCAACCCTTAATTAACTTTTCTCAGTGTTGGCAGGTTTGATCACCCCTGCCTTCATAAGAGGGGAACACAAATAAACTTCAAATTCTATGAAATGAAAACCGACTCTATCTTTTACGAACTATTCTTAAATCTTCCTGATAGTCTATTCTCCCTGCTTGGGTTATCCCCCCAATTAGCCAAAGAATATCAGTTTACATCTCAAGAATTAAAACAACTCGCCAAAAGGATAGACGGACTTTTTCTCCCTCTCAATGATGATAAACCCATCTATTTTGTGGAGGTACAATTTCAAAAAGATGATTCCCTTTATCATCGGTTATTTACTGAAATATTTACTTACTTAGGGCAATACAAACCACCGCAAAACTTCTGTGCAGTTGTTATGTGGGCAAAAAAAAGTTTAGATATATCCCTACCACCCTATTATCAAGAATTTCAAGACTCAGGTAAATTAACTGTCATATATCTTGATGAATTAAACTCAAACACCACTGATAGTATTGGAGTGGAAATTATGAAACTAATTATCGCTCCACAATCTCAGGCAAAAACCCAAGTAGAAAAACTGTTTTCCATAGCCCAAAAAGCGGACAACTCAACCACAAAAAACCAAGATATTATAGAACTATTAGAGAAAATATTAACCTACAAATTTAGTAATTATTCTAGGGAGGAATTGGCAAGAATGTTTACCCTATCAGACTTCAAAAAAACTCGTTTTTATCAAGAAACCTACGCTGAAGGCAAAATTGATGCAAAAATATCTAGTATTCCTAACCTGTTAAAACTAGGTTTAACCGCCGAACAAATAGCCCAAGCCCTCGAATTAGATATTGAATTGGTTAAGAAAATAGCTGGAAATGAGCAAAATTAATCGGGAGTCTTTTTCTCTCCTCTCCCTTGGGAGAGGGGTTGGGGGTGAGGGCAAAACCAACGGTATGATATACCCCCAAGTTTGGAGGGAGAGCTTAACGAGAATATGATTATTTTAATAAAAACAAAATCTTAAATTTAAAACCATGAAAAACTATAAACTTTTACTCAAACTACTACAGAAACGAAATGATCTAGGAATCACCCTCACAGAATTATTAGTGGCGCTCGTTATCAGTGGTATTGTTTTAACCGCCACTACCAGTGGTTTTATTAATATCTTAAGAGCGAATCAAAATGTCAATTCCAAAAGTGATCAACTTACTTCTTTATCAAGAACTCTAGTTTATATACAAGAAGATATTAAACAGGCTATCTCGGTTGAAGCTACTTCTGCTACCGCAGGAGGAGAGTGTGACAGTACAGATGTTGATTCTGTGAACTGTTTAAAATTAACTTATGCTACCACCAATAATGATGATGGTAGCGGTGGAATTATTCCTAGTTGTGACGTACCAGATGCAATTACTTACTACGGTTATCAAGATATTAGCAGTTCAGACTCTATTTGGTTCAAACCAGGAATTTTACGAAGAAAAACGTTTACTAAAGTCCGTGATGATAAAACTACTTCTGATAGGAGTGATGATACTTGTAGTGTAGCCGAAAGTAATTGGATTACTGTTGCTGATGGTTTGATTAGCGTCAATGAAGATGATCCCACTGATTTTCCTATTGATTTTCCTACTCCTGATGGCACGATCGCATCTGATGATTTTTGTAGTCAGAATGATACAAATTGGACGGGAAGTGACGCAATTTATGGGGCTGATAGTTCGGGGTTTGGAGGTTTTCGCTTTTGTTTAGAAGAAAATAACGACGAAAATCGCCTAGTAAGAATTTTCTTGTATGGAAATATAATTAATGGCGATCCTATTCAAGTTGATGTTGTCACCTTTGCCCGTGCGGGACAGAATTAGGGACTAAAAGTTTAGTTTTTTTTAATAGTTGCTATCTTATTAGGTAAGCATTATTCAATTTGTTATACATTCACTATTTATTATTTATGAACGAGCAAACATTCACCCTAGAAGTAAAAGAAGGAAAATTAATTATTTCCAATGAAATTCAAGATTATTTAAATAAATGTTCTGAGAATGTCCAAGTTATTTTGACAGTTAAATCAGAGTCTAATAAAGTGGCAAATAAATGGAATAAATGGTTTGATCAACTAGAAAATTCTCAATCTTTAAAAAGTTTAACTGATATTGAAAATGAATATAAAACATCATTAATAGATAAGTATAAAAAGCAAGGTTTAGAACTATGATAATTTGCGATACAGCACCTTTATTTTGTCTGGTTGATCCATCTCAACCCCGTCATTTAGCTGTAAAAAATTTTATTAAAAATAATCCTTCTACTTTAATAACTACTTGGTCTTGTTTTACGGAAGCTATGTATCTAAGTCTGCAAAGAGGAGGGTGGGTAATGCAAAACAAATTAAGTAACTTATTATTAGAACAATTGCTATTTTTACAACCTATTGAAGTGCTTGATTATTCTCGTTTATTTCAATTAATGGATAAATATAAAGATCGTCCAATGGATTTAGCTGATGCTACTTTAGTTGTTGTTGCAGAAAAATTAAATTTACATTCTATATTAACTTTTGATTCAGATTTTTTCTTCTATTTAATTAACGATAAAAACACGTTTAATGTTATTAATTTAATGTAATGTAATATTACTGAAAAAAAATTTATCCCCTCGAAATCTAAGAAAAGTCGAAGGGAAAGTTAATTGAGAGCGAGACAATAATCTTTTTTATTTCAAACTATCGTTTTTCAGAGCAAAGATTTTCTCGATAATATCCTCCACAACTTTATCGGGAGTGGATGCGCCTGAAGTAACCCCCACAGTGATTTTACCTTCGGGAAGCCAATGGTGCTTAATTTCTAAGTCTTGTTTGAGGGGTTTATGCTCAATATTGTTGTCATCATCGATACGATTGGCACTATCAATATGATAGGAAGGAATCTTGTAATCGATCGCAATTTCTTGTAGATGAGTCGTATTAGAGGAATTAAAACCACCGATTACCACCATCAAATCGAGTTTTTCTTTCACTAAATCCAACATGGCATCCTGCCTTTCTTGGGTAGCATCACAGATGGTATTAAAACTCATAAAATGATCATTTAATGCGGTAGGGCCATATTTTTTGAGCATAGTTTGTTGAAATAAACGCCCAATTTCCTCGGTTTCGGTTTTTAACATGGTGGTTTGGTTAGCAATACCTACCCTTTCTAAATCTTTATCAGGATCAAATCCTTGAGAATAAGCATTTGCAAACATATCTAAAAATTCTTCCCTATCACCACCATTAAGGATATATTCACTAACATAATTAGCTTGATCCATGTTTAATACTACCAAATAAGTATCAGCAAAAGAGCTAGTGGCGATGGTTTCCTCGTGGTTATACTTACCATGGATGATAGAAGTATAACTACGTTTTTTGTGCTTTTCTACCGAATTCCATACCTTCGATACCCAAGGGCAAGTAGTATCTACAATGGTGCAACCCTTATCATTTAAAAATTCCATTTCCTGCACACTAGCACCAAAGGCGGGTAAAATTACCACTTCTCCACGGTTAACCAAAGAAAAATCTTTTTCCCCATCAATGACGGGAATAAAACCCACATTCATCTCTCGCAAACGTTCATTTACCGAAGGATTATGGATAATTTCATTAGTAATCCAAATTTTCTCAGTGGGGAAATGGGTGCGAGTTTCATAGGCCATTGCCACTGCCCTTTCTACACCCCAACAAAAACCAAAGGCTTCGGCTAAACGAATGGTAACGTCTCCTTTGGTAATTTGATAATTATTTTCTCTGATGGTTTTGATTAAACTGCTTTCATATTCACTATTCAAAACTCCTGCGACTTCTTCTTGATGCCCAAAGCCTTTACGATGATAGTTTTCTGATTTTTGGAGATTGCGCTTAAAAGTTTTAGTATCCATGGGCAGGTTAATTTTTATACTGATTTTTAATTTCAATTTTAACCTGACTGGGGTTTGCTCGTGAATTATTACTTGCTAAGGGCGCTTGTACAAATATCTAACAACGGTTACCCCAAGCCACCCCAACAGGGCATATACAATAATGGCAACCATCACGTTAAGATCAAAAACATTCATACCACCGATAGGATTCATGGTTTCATCAGATACGGGGCTAATAAATAGGGTAGCAAAAGGACTCATAAATAGATCAGAAACGCCATAAATAAATTGGGCAAATTGATTTTCAGGATTAGCACCCAAAAGACGCAATAGAAGTCTAATAAACAATAAAACTTGTAAAAATCCTACTAATATATAAATTGTATTAACAATCCAACTAAAGGTAGTGGCTCTTTTTTCTGCTTTTAATTCTCTTTCTCTTTTACGAATTTTGTAGGCTTCTTCTTCTTGGCGAAGTTTCTGCTCTTTTTCTATATTTTTATCATCATTAAAAGGTTCGTTATTCATGATTTTAAGGGTAATTTATGTTGGTTTATAGGTTGTAATAAGTGTGTTTTACCAATGTAGTGTCTTTTTTTCTCGTGTAAAACATTTTTATTATTACTCATTTATAAATATATTATTATAAACGTTTAATAATTACTATTATTTCTCTAAAACTATAATTTACTTATTAAATCCCCCATCATGAGGGATTTTAATTTTTTTAGATAGGAGTTTAAGGTTTAAAAACAAATTCTCAAGGGTTTTTTGTTAGCAGAATTAATTTATTTTACTACCTAATAAAAATAAACTAAATAAGGTGCCACTATTCCATAAACTATGTACCATGATGGAAGATAATAAACTGCGAGAGCGAGTATAGACAAACCCTAATAAAATTCCTAGGGTTGCTAAGGGTAAGATTTCTGATAAGCTAAGATGGGCGATCGCAAAAATAACCCCACTAAGTATAATAGCCCCCCATACTGGCATATAACGGGTAAGAGAAGGTAACAAAAAGCCACGAAAGACAATCTCTTCAAAAATGGGGGCGGCTACCGAAGCGGTAACAAAGAAAATAAACAAGGCTACTTTATCCTGGGATTCCAACGCCAACATCAATAAAGGATTACTACCCCCCTGCCCATCCCAAATTTGTTGGTTAAGGAAAGATACCAAAAACACGAGGGGAATGGCGGTTAAATAGCCCCCTAAACCCCACCAAAACCAATTTTTATTGGTCAATTTAAACCAACCTTCGGGCAGAGGAAAAAAGGGCTTTACGGATAAATACAACACCAATAAACCGCTACCTGCCATCAAAAAGTAACTAACTAATACATATAAAGCCTTGCCTCTAATGCTTAAACCCACGGGATTAAAACCACTAGCACTAAACAAAATTGGTAATAGTATTTGAGAAACGAAGAAAAAACCAATGATTAATACTTGTAAAATGGTTTCCCAATCCCATTTTAATTCCCATGATAAATTACCATTAACAGCAATAATGGATGATTCTTTTTTCAGTAACCATTGAATTAGTAGAAAGACGATTAAACCTGTGCCAATAACTCCTCCAAAAAAAGGAATAATACTAAGGATAACTAATCTAACAGTGGCTTTTTCTGCTAGGGTTTGTTGTTGTAATTGAACTTCTAATAATTTATCTTGATTATTGTCAACTTGATAATATTTTTCTAGGGCAGTTAAGGCAAACCAATCATCTAAGTTTTCTCTGATAATGGTTTCTGAATTCGCTTCTATGTTACCTTCAGATTGCCAAAGATTATTGAGGGTTGATGCCACTGAATTATTAGATATTTGTTGCCAATATTGGAAGGCTTCTTCTACTTTATTTTGAGAAGCGTTAATAAGTCCTAATTTTATTTTTAATTGCTCGATTAATTCTTGATTTTTGTTAAAACTTTGTTTAATTTGTTGCCTAGGGCTTTCTGATAGGGCGATAAATTCTTCCTCTTTTTCTTCCGCTTGTTTAAGCGCGGCATCCAATACGTTTTGATATTGTTTTTCTGCTACTTGATAGGGATTATTTCCCACTAAACTGGGAGCGAGTTGGTTTAGGTTTTCGTTGTCTGATGCTTCTAATTCAGCAACGTTGAGAATGAGATTAGTTTGATATAACTCTAGCTGAGATTGTACTTGAGGTTCTGCTAAACTTTGCCCAAGGGCAAAAAATACGCTGAGTAAGGATACAACTGTAATTATAGCTAAGAGCGATCGCTTTATATTCATATATTATTTATTAAATGGTTTTATTTATTACTGTATCAAAATTTGTCCTTTGAGAAAATAATAATGATATTTATCTAAAAATGTTTGATAATTTAGTATCTCATAAAAAATTAAGTAATACCAATTTCAAAAACTAATGCTATTCGATTTGATTTAGAGGCAAGGGGTTTAAACCTCTTGTTAAAAAGAAATATATTATGGATTCAATATAACTAGCCATAATTAAATCAATTTAGATAAGAAATAACAAAAAACTTAGCCTCTTATAAGAGTTTTAATAAAATAAGAACTATAATTAATTTTACCAACCTAATTAATCATTTTAGTTTTTAGAAAATGGGATAACATTTTTCAGAGAAATAATATGACATTTATCATTTACTAATACAGAAGCTACAAGCATTTGATTATTTAAGTTGTTTAGTTTAATAATTTTTTTTTCTAAATCAAAACTACTAACTAAATTTCCTTTTAAATCTAAACATAATACCTTTCCTAAAGAGTTAGCACAGATAAAATAGTTATCAAAAGATAAAATAAATTCAGGAGAAAGTTTTAAGGGTATTCTTTTTACTTGAAAAGGTTTAAGGTTAATTAGTACCACATAATCAGTAAACTTTTCTCTAGCTAAAAAGTAATTTTTATTTTTTTGATTAACTTTGATATTTTCTAGCGGTAAATCAAGACAATAGTTATTATACCAATCTCCTTTTCTAGTAAAAAATTTCCAAAATGAATAGTTTTTATTAATTTCTTTTTGTTCAAAACTTACTAATCCATGGCCTTGATCAAGGATAATAATTTCTTTGGGGAAAAAGTCTTCTATTTCGGGCATCAAACAAGTTAAATCATCTAACTTTATTAGTTGAAAAGTTTTGTCTAGTTTATCATTGATTGCTAAGGTTAACCAATTACCATTAGGGGCGATCGCACTTAGAAAATTATCAGCACAAAAGGAATAAATAAAAGTGATTTCATTAGAGAATAGATTGATACTATAACAACGAACATTGTTAATATCTTTCGTAATAATAAAACAACCATTGTTAAAGGGTTTTAGATCAAAAATAGTACCATCAATTTGATAAGTTTTGCTAGATTTTATTATTAATTTATTATCAATTATTTGATATTCTTTTATTAAAAATGTATTCTGATAGGCAAAGTAAAAACAAGATTCATTGACCACAAATAGAGTAAAATAATCATCTAAAATATCAATAGTATCTGAATCAAAATTACTAGAAACATCTTTGACATAGCCATCAAAAAAAGGATTTTTCTCCGTAGTAACCGTCTCCAAAGCCAACAAACACCGTAAAATTTGGGCTTTCATTTCCTTCGCAGTGCGAAAACGATGGCTCGGTAACTTTGCCAAAGCCATTTTTAAAGTGTCTTGTAACAAAGGAGGTAAATCAGAAGGAATATCAGGTAAATAATTGAGATGCCCTATCATAATCTCCTTGGGGCTACCCGAAAAAGGACGTTTTCCTGTCAACAACTCATATAAAACTATCCCCATGCCATAAATATCCGAACTGTAGGAATATTTGCCATAAAACTGCTCAGGGGCCATATAGGCAGGGGAACCAGTATCCCCTAAACTGTTAGTATCATTACCCTTATCTTCTGATTCAATTTTTGCCACTCCAAAATCTGATATTTTGGCAACCCAACCATTAGGAGAAACCGTTAATAAAATATTTTCTGGCTTTAAATCTCGATGGATAATTCCCTTTAAATGAACACTCGATAAACCTGATAAAATATCAACAATTATCTTTAATTTTTGTTCAATATTTAAGGAGATAGAACTATCAATAAAATCTCTTAAAGTGCCACTATCACAATATTCCGTTACCAAGAAACGATGTTTTTTGCTATGCTCTAAACCTTGGCAACGAATAATATTTTCATGGTCTAAACTTAATAAAATTCTGGTTTCTCGTAAAAACTTTTTCGTAGAAAACTTTTGGGCATCCAACTGCTTGAGAGCAAATAATTCCCCCGTTTGTCGATGAATCGCACTATAAACTTTACCAAATTGCCCTTCCCCTGCAAGGCTTAACATTCGATAATTACTACTTTTCACCAGATGACACCCATAATTTTATCTTCGGATACTTATAGTATAACCATGGGCTACCTTTTCTTTTATTGACAATGGTCTATCTTTTATTTTATTAACAATGGGCTCGGGGCCCATTGCCTAACTCAATTTAAATCCTTTTAGTGTAAGAAATGCCTTACCCCAGTAAATACCATCACTAAGCCCAACTCATCGGCGGCTTTGATGGAGTCTTTGTCTTTGATTGAGCCTCCTGGTTGAATTATCGCTGTGATACCTGCGGCGGCGGCAGTGCGGACAGAATCATCGAAAGGAAAAAAGGCATCACTGGCCAAATAAGCCCCTTGGGCTTGATCTCCTGCCTCTTCTAGGGCGATTTTTACCGAGCCTACCCGATTCATTTGCCCTGCACCGATACCGAGGGTGGTACGATTTTTGCTAATGGCGATCGCATTTGATTTTACGTGTTTAACAATCTTCCAAGCAAAGAATAACTCTTTTAATTGCTCTTCGGTGGGTTTTTTCTCGGTGACGACTTCCCATTGGGCAGGGCTTTCGATTTGTATATCATTATCTTGCACCAAAAAGCCCCCGGCGATCGCCTTTATGTTATCCTGACTACCTGCATATAAATCCGAGAGAATCAACACCCTTAAATTAGGCTTTTTGGCTAAGATTTGCTGTGCTTCCTCGGTACAATCAGGTGCCACGATACACTCTAGGAAAATCTTACTCATAGCCGTAGCCGTAGGGGCATCAATGGGGCGATTTAGGGCGACAATACCCCCAAAAGCTGAGATAGAATCCGCCTGATAAGCCTTATTATAAGCATCTATCAAACTAGAACCCACAGCCACCCCACAAGGGTTAGTATGCTTCACAATCACCGCCGCTGGTTCATCGTTAGGAAATTCCGCTATTATCCTTCTAGTGGCCTCTAAATCCACCAAATTATTATAACTTAACTCCTTACCTTGCAACTGTTGCGCCCCTGCCCAACCAGTTTTTGGACTGCCGCTTTGATACCAACTCGCCTGTTGATGAGGATTTTCCCCATAGCGCAAAGTAGCAATTTTCTGTCCACCAATGCCATAATAACCCTGTGTATCTGGGGCAACTTCACCGAAATAACGACAAATTGCCTGATCATAACTTGCTGTCATGGCAAAGGCTTCCGCCGAACGAGCTTGTCGAAATTCGAGGGTAGTTTTACCGCCATGGGCTCTCAATTCTTCAATATATTGATTATACATGGCAGGGTTAGTTAATACTGCCACATGGTGATAATTTTTTGCTGTCGCCCTCACCATGGCAGGGCCACCAATATCAATTTTTTCGATGGCATCGGCTAGGGTACAATTAGGATCGGCAATGGTTTGTTCAAAGGGATATAAGTTCACTACCACTGCATCAAAAGCCCTGATGTCATTGGCTTTTAAGTCAGCCAAATCTTCTTCTGTATCACGGGCAAGAATCCCCCCATGGATACGAGGATGTAAGGTTTTTACCCTACCGCCCAAAATTTCGGGTGATCCTGTGTAGTCACTTACTTTGGTTACTTTAATTCCTGCGGATTGTAGGGTTTTGGCTGTACCGCCACTACTGACGATGTCAAAGCCAAATTCGTTAACTAATGTTTGCGCTAACTCTACAATACCTGTTTTATCTGAGACGCTTAATAAAGCTAAACCTGTCATTAATTTACTATAAAAATACTAATACGATCAAACAATAGCTTACCATAGTTGCTATTAGTCCATTCTTTGCTTATGGGGATAACCGTTGCCCATTAACTATTCCCTGCCCTGATGATGACACTTTTTGCTCATCCCTGATTATCAATTATCAATAATTCTCCTATATTAGATATATTGAGTGATTCGCCCTGAAACAACGGGATAAAATTGAAATAGTACCATGAAAAAATTTTTACAACAAACTTTCGCTAGTTTTATCGGTAGTTTAGCTGGTTTATTCTTCTTTTTTGCCCTCAGTGCAGGGGGTTTATTTTTCTTTTTCATGGCTGTGTTGATGAATAGTAACACCCCCCAAGTAGATAATCAGTCAGTGTTGGTTTTTAACCTTAATAGTCAAATTACTGATAGTACGGGCGATCGCCCTTTAACGGTGGTTTTAGGAGAAGAAAGCCCCGATATTCTCTCCCTAAGACAAATCACCACGGCTATTAGTCGAGCGGCGGAGGATGAACGCATTACGGCTTTATTTTTGGATGGAAGTCGAGGTAACATTAACACAGGATATGGTAGTTTAACGGAGATTAGAACTGCTTTAGAAAAGTTTAAAAATAGTGGTAAAAAAATCATTTCTTATAATGTTTCGTTAGGTGAAAAAGATTATTTCTTAACATCCCTTGCCGATGAAATTTATCTTAATCCTTTGGGTACGGTGGAAATGAATGGTTTAAGTTCTGCCCAATTATTTTTCGCAGATGCTCTGGAAAAATATGGTATCGGAGTACAGGTAATTCGGGTAGGTCAATATAAATCAGCGGTAGAGCCTTTTACTAGAAATGATTTTAGTCCAGAAAGTCAGTTACAGACGGAAGAGTTATTAACTAATTTATGGGATATATACACTGATAAAATAACTGAATCTCCAGTTTTAACTCCTAGTAGTATTAATAATATTGCTGATAATATAGGTTTATTAAAAGCAGAGGAAGCTCAAGAATTAGAGTTGGTTGATACCCTGGGTTACCCTGATGAAGTAAAAGATAATTTAAAGATTATTTCTAATAATGAAAACAGTGATTCTGTTCCTACTATTGATATTGGAGAATATGTGGCAATTACCAATAGAAAAAATACTCAAAATGTAAAAGAGACTATCGCTATTCTTCACATTGATGGCAACATCGTTGATGGTATGGGCAGAGTCGGGGAAGTAGGAGGCGATCGCATGGCACAAGAAATAGAAAAAATTAGAGAAGATGATAATATAAAAGGGGTAGTAGTAAGGATTAATAGCCCGGGAGGAAGTGCGATCGCATCTGAACGCATTGCCAGAGAATTGGAACTCACCGCCCAAGAGAAATCCATCGTTATCTCCATGGGGGATGTGGCAGCCTCTGGGGGTTATTGGATAGCCACCGCAGGGGAAAAGATATTTGCCAACGAAAGCACCATCACAGGCTCTATAGGGGTTTTTGGTTTACTGTTTAACCTCGAAGACATTGCCGACAATATTGGTATCAATGCCGATGTCATCAAAACCAACGAACTCGCCGATATTAGCAACACTTTTAAGACCAAAACAGAGCAAGAGATTAACATATATCAAAGTAACGTTGACCAGATTTATACTCTCTTCCTCGAAAAAGTAGCCCAATCCAGAAGTTTATCTACCTCCGAAGTAGATGAGATTGCCCAAGGTAGAGTTTGGTTAGGCAGTATTGCCCAAGAAATTGGTTTGGTGGACGAAATTGGTGGGTTAGACAGTGCGATCGAGTATCTTAACACCGTTTTAGAACTTAATGAACAATATAAAATCCAAGAATTTCCTCAAAGACGAAATTGGGAAAGTGAATTATTAACGGCATTAGGAGGAGCAAACTTCAAAGCAAGTAATCTTGATAAGGTAGCCCTTACGAATACAATTTGGAACTTAAATTCAGAATTAGAGTTAGTTGATATTATTAATAAACCTAACCGTATTTACACAATTCTACCCTTTAAAATGAACATAAAATAAATTACTAAATAGCTGCAAATATTTGTTTTTAATATTTAAAAAATAGATATTACAGGATATTCAAACAAAAGTGAGTTGATAAAAGATATTTTGGTGGGTGCTGCCCACCCTAATTCTCTAGTCTAGAGTAAATGTAGAGAGGAATGAGAAAGGGAAACACATAAAAGAAAAATAGAGAGAAAATATAAATAAGCAAAAATAAAATCTTCTCTCTATGAACTAACATAGCAGACCAGAAAATTTTCGTCATGGTACCTATGAAATGTGAGTCAAAGGTACTGATTTAAACCTATTTATTTTATCTAATTAACGATACACTCTTGTAGTTTTGCCCTTAAGTTATCTGCTGATATGTCTTTGCCTATCATCACTAACTGATTTTTCTGGGGCGTTTGCCATTCTTCTGTGTTCAAATCATAGCGTTTCCCGCTGAGTTGGAAAATATGTTTTAATTCGCTTTCTGCAAACCATAAAATTCCTTTGGCTCGATATACTTTCGCCATGATATTATCTGTGATAAAGTTTTGGAATTTATCTACGTTGAAAGGGCGATCGCACTCAAAGGAAACCGATACAAAACCATCTATCTCTAAATGATGGGAATGATCATGATGATGATCGTGTTCATGGTGGTGATCATGAGATGATTCTAGCTCATTTTGGGGATAATTATTAACATTACTTCGCTGTATATCTAATATAAGAGGTAAAGGTATCTTTGCATTTTCACAACATAAAATACTAGCCCCTTGCTTAATAGTAGAAATACTGGTTTCTAATTCCTTGACCTTTTCTTCTGTAACTAAATCAATTTTATTTAGTAATATAATATCACCATAAATAATTTGTTGAAGTGCTGCATCACTCTCAAAATATGATGGAGTAAAATTCTCCGCATCGATTAAAGTTAGCACAGAATCAAGACGAACTAAATCCCTTAATTCAGGACTTAAAAAAGTTAAAATAATAGGTAAAGGATCAGCAACTCCCGTTGTTTCCACAATTAAATAATCAACTTTTTGCTCACTTTCTAATACTTGATAAACAGTATCCAATAAATCATCATTAATAGTGCAACAAATACATCCATTACTTAAACTAAGCATATTTTCTTCTACCGATACCAACAATTGACTGTCAATATCAATATCCCCAAACTCATTAACTAAAACCGCAACCTTTAAGTTATGGTTATTGCTCAAAATATGATTTAAAAGAGTTGTTTTTCCACTCCCCAAAAACCCCGTAATAATAGTGACGGGCATTCCTCTTTTAGGTAACATTAAATTGTCCATAAAAAAATAAAAATATTATTTATAACAACCCATTATAAGTTGTTAAGCAAGGGGTTTTAAACCCTTGTTTTGTCCGTTGATCAGATTTATTACCACCTTTTTGGGATTTTACAAAAAATTTAGTAATATTCTAATGATTAATCTCAATTATTAAAAGTAGGGCGATGCTGAATCAAATTCATAAACTCTTGGCGGGTTTTTGCGTCCTCCGAAAAAACACCTCTCAAAGCGCTGGTAGAAGTCCAAGAGCCTGGTTTCTGTACCCCACGCATAACCATACACATATGACTCGCTTCCACGACCACAGCCACCCCTTGGGGTTGCAATAAACCCTGTAACGCATCAGCAATTTGAGATGTTAAACGTTCTTGTACCTGTAATCTTCTAGCATACATTTCACAAATTCGAGCAATTTTTGATAATCCAATGACCTTACCATTAGGAATATAAGCAACGTGCGCTCGTCCAAGAATTGGCAAAATATGGTGTTCACAAGAGCTAAACAAATCAATATCCCTCACCAAAACCATTTCATTGGATTTCTCATGAAATACCGCCCCATTAAGCAATTCATCCAAGGATTGATCATAACCTGAGGTAAGAAACTTAAGAGCTTTAACCACTCTTTTTGGAGTATCTTTCAATCCTTCCCGTTCTGGATTTTCCCCCAAACCTATCAGTAACGTTCTCACCGCTTGAATCATCTCTTCCTGCGTTACTTGAGGCCTAGACTCCGTAGCAAGAGAAGGTAGTTGGTTTTCTTGCACCGTTGCTTTCATCATCGAGGATTCAGTGAATGTCATGGTATTTTGTTCATAAATCTTTAATTATTAAAATGATAACCATTATCAAATAAAATGACAATTGCAAAAGTCTTGAATATTAAGTAGGTTGGCGAAATTAATTATAGCTCTTATTTTATTAAGACTCTTATGAACAAGGGGTTTAAACCCCTTGCCTAAATCGATTTAATTATGCCCACTTACTTAGAAAAATAGCTACTCTGTCCAAAGGTCATAAAAGAGTTTCAGCCCTCTATTTACGATGAGTTTGAAGTATAATTTATTAGTGGACTAAAGCGAATCACATTTTCTGAAATATGTTGCTCGGTTCTGATATTAATTTATTGTTTATTCAAAAATAAACTAAGTTCTATCTATCAAATCCAAGAAATCTAAAGGATTCCAAGATTAAAATAACTGACTCAAACCATGACAAACGAAAAAAAAACTTATAAAAATGTAATGGAAATATTGGTTGATGAAGAAATAGAATATCAATTAGTTCACAATAAAACAATTAATCCTAACCTAAGAGATTATATAAATCCTATTGAAGTGGCAACTTTTGCTCTTAATCGTTTGCCTAGCTTATATGCTTCTTCCACAGAGGGAATTCAAAAACAAAAAAGAAGAGCAATTATCAAATATAAAAAAGAAATACATCAAGCTGTAACCCAAGGATTTGCTGCAGTTGAGCGAGATCCCCTCAGAAAGTCAACTCCTCTATCAAGTGAAAGGGAAGACATTATTTCGGATGCGAGAAAAACATTGACTAAATTTGATGAGAATATTCCTAAAGAAGAGTTATCTTTAATTGTTGAATTTATGGAAAGTTTTTTGAACAAGATACAGAATGGGGAGATTACATCGGCAGAAATAATTAAACTTTATTATTTATTAGATTTTTATTGGGAAGAAGACGGGGAGGGGTTGATGCAGAATAAAAGTGTTCGTTGGTATGGGTAATGGTAAAACCAAGAAATAGAAGTAAGAGAGTTTTTGATTCAAAATTTTTGAGAAATTTCTTTTGATGTGGTTAAAATTTCCCCATTTTTTTAAATTCTGTGTGATCATTGATAATCGATAATAAATCATTAATAATTTAGTGATGTATCTTGAATTGTTAAAAAAGGAACTATATTAACGGTGACACTAGCAGAACTAATAGAAAAGGGTGGATTTTCCATTTGGCCTTTGTTATTCTTATCGATTCTCGCTCTAGGAACTATTGTCGAGCGCATTTGGTTTTGGTCAAAGGTTCTGGTGAAGGAGGAACAAATTTTAAATTCGATTATGGATGCGGCGACAACAAACTGGGGGAAAGCTGGAGAGATTGCTTCTCGTTATCGCAATCATCCTTTGGGAAAATATCTTAATACTCCTTTACAGTTGGATAATCCAGATCCTGAAGTATTCCATCTTGCCCTTGAAACTGGTGCAGATGATGAGCTTTCTCAAATGCGTAAGGGGGATAAAATTCTCGAAGGGGTAATTGCTTTATCTCCTCTGTTGGGTTTATTGGGTACAGTATTGGGTTTAATTCGCTCCTTGGGTTCTATTTCCCTCAGTGATTTGGGTACAGCTTCAACAACAGGGGTAACTCTTGGTATTGGTGAGTCTTTGATTTCTACTGCGGTGGGTTTAGTGGTGGCGATTATTGCGGTGGTTTTTTATCGTCTTTTTCAGGCTTTTTGGGCTAATCAGGTCAGAATTTTTCGGAAGGCTGGAAGTGATTTGGAGTTGATTTATCGTCAAAAATGGAATGTGGATGAGTAGAAGTTGAGGTCCACAAGAATTAAATTTTGATGGTTTATAATTTAGTGAGTAATTAATTTAAAGTGGATCGTTTATTGTATCAGTGTTGATAATTGCTAATCTATGGGTAGCTAGACACTGATATTTGAATTCGCTTAATCAAAAATAAGGTTTTTATTTTAGTCTATATATTTATGACACAGATACCAGTACCAAAGAGAAACAAGAGTAATTCTTCTCAAAAATATGCCCCTCGCCCTCTCAAGTTATGGGGTGATATGAATACTCAGCCGGAGGTTAGAATTGAGATTGTGCCGATGATTGATGTCATTTTTTGTATTTTGACGTTTTTCATTTTGGCGGCGGTGGGTTTTTCTAGACAACAGGCGATTAATTTGAATTTACCAAGGGCAACTACTGGCACGGCACAGATGCGGGAGATGTTGGTGGTAGCTCTTGATAATCAAGGGCAGCTTTATTTGGAAAAACAACCAGTAAGCCAAGTTCAACTTTATAGCGCCATAAAAAATTATAATACGATTAATCCTTCTGGATTGATGGTGCTTCACGCCTCTGAAGAGGTGCGTTACAGTCAGGTAGTGGAAGTTTTGGATATGTTGAAAGAGGTAGGGGGCGATCGCGTGGCTTTGGCTACTCTGGCGGGTAACTCCCAAATCCCCACGGAAAATCAAACTCCGACCCCAGGGATAAATCCTTATCTCAACCCTGATAGTAATAATATCCTACCAAATAATAATGGCGGTGGCGAAGGTGAAAATATGCCTTCTTCCCCTGTGCCTTTACCTCCTGTACCCGAGTCTCCTCCTTCTTTTTAAGACTCTGGAAATGGTGGATTGTTAGTTTTTTGTTGGGAAAGGACTAAATTGACGTAGTTCTTTCCTTGAGTCTTTGTCAATCTAATTTTTAACACCTACGCAAAAAGCACCCCCCAACTAAGGAGAGTGCTTTTTAGTTATTATTTAGTTGTTAAACTAACTTCCGTTAGATATTAACCGTTGATTACAGGAGCAGAAACTGCTTCAGCAGAG
>Ga0208979_100219_pt1 | contig 73348 bp, 67 predicted proteins | sample HotLakConsUCCSLE_FD_184738 | JGI IMG/M metagenome (GOLD analysis project Ga0208979, IMG submission 184738) | Hypersaline microbial mat communities from Hot Lake, Washington, USA - Hot Lake Consortium UCC-SLE (SPAdes) | ecosystem: Environmental > Aquatic > Non-marine Saline and Alkaline >... | reverse complement strand
CTTCGCTTTCGCTCAACCCCTCGGTCTGCATGGCGACCACGACCTGTTCGGCAATGCCGCAGCCTGCAGAGCCACCGCCCACGAACACCACCCGCTGGTCGGCGATGGTCTGCTCGCGGGCCTGACAGCCCGCCATAAGCGTCCCCACCACGACCGAGGCCGTACCCTGTACGTCGTCGTTGAAGCAGCACAGCTCGTCGCGGTACTTATCGAGCAGCGGCATCGCATTGGCCTGGGCAAAGTCCTCGAACTGCAGCAGCACATTGGGCCAGCGACGTTTTACAGCGGCAATGAACGTCGCCATGAACGCATCGTATTCTTCCTGACTGACCCGCTCGTGCCGCCAGCCCATGTACATCGGGTCATCCAGCAAGGCTTTATTATTCGTCCCCACATCGAGCATGATCGGCAGGGTATACGCCGGGCTGATGCCACCACAGGCCGTATACAGCGCCAGCTTGCCAATCGGGATACCCATCCCGCCGATGCCCTGATCGCCCAAGCCTAAAATCCGCTCGCCGTCGGTCACCACGATCACCTTGACGTTATCCTTGGTGGCACTGCGCAGGATGTCGTCCATGTGCTCGCGGTCGGGGTAGCTGATAAACAGCCCCCGGTGGTTACGATAGATATTGGAAAATTCCTGGCACGCCTTGCCGACCGTCGGCGTGTAGATGATCGGCAGCATTTCCTCCAGATGTTCGGAGACCAGGCGGAAATACAGCGTTTCGTTGTCGTCCTGGATGGCGCGTAAATGAATATGCCGCTCCAGGTCGCTGTGGCACTGCTGGTATTGACGATAGACGCGCTCAAGCTGGTCATCGATGGTCTCGACTTTTTGGGGCAACAGACCGATCAGATTGAAAGCCAGCCGCTCCTGCTGAGTAAACGCACTGCCTTTATTCAATAGCGGCATTTCAAGGAGGGAAGGACCGGCGTAAGGAAGGTATAGGGGGCGTTTGCTCGCGGTGGTCATAAGCACTCTCTTTTTTCGCAAATTTCTATTGCAATGCAGCAACATAGCGCGTCTGCAGTGTTTGGGCGTAATGTAACATGCCCTTTCGACAAAGGTAGCGAGCACGCGCATTAAAGCGACAAAAACGCCCCAACCGAAGTTGGGGCGTAACGAGAAATGGAGATCGAAAATCGCGCTAACTAAACGCGTGCTAACAGGTTTTGGCGGGCGGCTGTCGGGCGGCTTCGCCGGTAAAAAATAACGGGCGCAGCTTGACGCCCAGCATGTTGCCCGCAAAGGCAGCCACCAGCCATACCCAGCCGTGAAGGCTGCCGGACGCAATGCCGCTGAAGTAAGCGCCGATATTGCAGCCAAACGCCAAGCGTGCGCCATAGCCCAGTAACAAGCCGCCAATGATCGCGGCCAGCACCGAACGCAGCGGAATTCTGAAATTCGGTGCAAAGCGGCCCGCTAGGCTGGCCGCGGCAAGGGCGCCCAGCATGATGCCCACATTCATCACCGTGGTGACATCGCTCCATACGCTGGAGGTGAGCGCGGCGGCATTGCCCGAGGACTGCCAATAGCCCCACTGGGACACATCGCCGCCTACTAGCTCAAAGCCTTTCGCCCCCCAGAGTGCAAACGCCGAGGTAATCCCCCACGGCCGGCCGGCCAGCGCCAGGGTCACAAAATTCAATATCGCGAGGGCCACCGCTCCAGCCACCAGCGGCCACGGGCCGGTCAACCAGCGCTGGTAGCCGTGTTTGTCCACCTGCGGGGCTTTCTCCAACTGGCCATGGCGGCCCTTTTCCATCACCACGGTAAACGCGGCAATGGCAGCAAACAGCACAAAGCTGATGGCAATCCCGCCACCGGGACCTGCTACATTGACCAACGATACAGGCTGAAAAGCGGGCAGGCTTTGCCACCAGGCAAAGTGCGCGCTGCCGATCACCGACCCGACGATGAAAAATATCAGCGTAATCACCATGCGCGCATTGCCGCCGCCGGCGGTGAACAGGGTGCCCGACGCGCAGCCGCCTCCCAGCTGCATACCCAGACCGAAGATAAACGCGCCCACCAGCACCGAGATACCGATCGGCGCGACAAAGCCGTAGACCTCGCGGCCAAATAAGGTACCCGCTCCCAACGCGGGGAAAAACAGCACCACGGCTAGCGCCAGCATCACCATCTGCGCGCGCAAGCCGCGCCCGCGGCGCTCTGTGATAAACACCCGCCAGGCCGAGGTGAAGCCAAAGGCCGCGTGATACAGCACCACACCAAACAGGCCGCCGACAATCATCAACAGGCCGGTATTGGCTTCAAACACCACGCCGATCATCAGCGCTCCCAGCACAATCGCCGCCGCCACGATGAGTGGCACACGATACGTGGCAGAGGGAGCTTCAGTCGTTGTAGACATACGATCACCTTAAGCAACGCCAAAAGCGCCTGCTGAAAAACAGGCGCTTTTGATCGAGATGGATAGTGCGCTAAGCCTACCGGGGGAGAAAGTTAGCGTGAAATGTTTTATTCATCGCCATCTATATCGTTATGGAATATATAAACAACCGCCGCCTGGAAGCTTTTTTAGCCGACTTGCCTTGAATCCTCGCGGATTAGGCAGCATATCAATAGCTAAATTTCCTCATTCGCGAGCATGTTTATGTCGTCCATCATCGATCCTCGAACCGGTGAAGCGCTGACCACCCCTGACGCAGGCAACGACGGGCAGACTCAAGCCGACCGGCCGCCGGTTCGCCCCGAAGACGTTATCATTGATCTCAATGCGGGCAATATCCAACAGGTGCTAGAAGCCTCCTCGCAGGTTCCGGTACTCATGGACTGCTGGTCGCCGGACTCTGAGGCCTCCAAGCAGCTGACGCCGCTACTCGAAAAGCTGGCGCTCGAATACAGCGGCGCCTTCCTGCTGGCCAAATTGGATACCCAGGCCAACCCGCAGATCGCCAGCCAGCTCGGCGTGCAGTCGGTCCCCGATGTCAAACTGATCAGCCAGGGCGGCCTGGTCGACGGCTTCCAGGGCGCGCTGCCTGAAAAACAGGTCCGCGAGTGGCTTAACCGCTACTTCCCCGCCCCGCAAGATGCGCCTCCCAGCCCCGAAGAGCAGGCCGAGGCGGCGCTCGAAGCCGGCGATATCGCCAGCGCGCGGGACATTTATCAGTCCCTGGTCAGCCAGTACCCTGACCACTACCCCTACCAAGTTTCTCTCGCCAGGACGCTGGTGGCCGAAGGGCGCCACGACGAGGCGCGCAGCCTGCTGGACAACCTGCCGCCGGAAGAGCGCGACGCGCCACCTGCCAGAGGCGTTCGGGCCAGCATTGAATTCGGCGAGCAGGCGCTGTCCAGCGAGGAGATCGCCGCCCTGGGCGACCGCACCGACAGTGAAGCCCAGTACCAGCGTGCGCTTCGTCAGGTAGCAGACGGCCAGTACGAAGCCGGGCTCGAGGCGCTGCTCACGCTGATGAAGCAGGACCGCGCCTACAATGACGACGCCGCTCGCAAGACGCTATTGCAGGTGTTCGACGCCCTGGGCGCCGACCACCCGCTCACCGTCGCCTATCGCCGCAAGCTGTTCGCCCTGCTGTACTGATCGCTCAGCGGGCCAGCAACGCGTCCATTCGGGTTAGCGCCGCCTCCAGTTGCGAGGCGGTGGTGCCGAAATTGAGGCGCACATAGCCGGGATGGCCAAAGGCTGCGCCATCGGACAAGGCGACGCCCGCCCGTTCGAGAAGCGCCGCCTGGGGAGCATCGCCAAGGTTTGCGTTGCGCATATCCAGCCAGGCGAGATAGGTCGAGGCGGGCGAACTCATTTCGACCCCGGGCCACGTCGCCACGCGCACCTTGAGCGCGGCACGATTCTCGCGCAGCACCTGCAGCAGGGCCTGGCGCCACGGCTCGCCATCGCGATAGGCGGCCTCTGCCGCCACCAAGCCCAGCACATTGCCATCGGGCAACAGACCTTTGGTTGCCTGGGCAAAGCGCTTGCGCAGGTCAGGATCGGGGATCACCGCGCAGGCGGTGGTCAGCCCTGCCAGATTGAAGGTTTTCGACGGCGCCCAGAGCGTAATGGTGCGCTTGGCAAGCGCCGGAAAAGCCGCCACCAGTGGTTGATGGCGCGCGTCGTCGTCAAGCAGCAGATCGCAATGCAATTCGTCCGATACCACCCAGAGATCATGCCGCTCGACAAACGCAGCCAGTGCCGCCAGCTCCCCGCGTGACCACACCCGGCCGGTGGGATTGTGCGGATGGCACCACAGCAGCAGGCGGGTCTCGGGCGTCACCGCCGCCTCTAGCGCGCCGATATCCAGCCGCCAGCTATCGTCACGACTCACCGGGGTCGCAAGCGCCGCCTGCTGGGGTAGCCGGCCGGTTCGCTCAGCCACCGCCAGGAAGGGCGGATAAATCGGCGTGACCGTCAACACGCCATCGCCCGGTGCGGTCAGCGCCAGGGCGGCCAGATGCAGCGCCGGCACCACGCCCGGCAACCACTGCTGCCAGTCGGCATGGATGGGCCAGTCGTAATGGTGATCGCTCCACTGGCACAAGGTTTCTGTTAACGTGGCAGGCACTTCGCCGTAGCCGTAAACGCCGTGCGCTACCCGCGCGTGCAAGGCGTCGATCACCGCAGGCGGCGAGCGAAAGTCCATATCCGCCACCCACAGGGGCAGCACGTCGTCAGCGTAACGGTGCCATTTCTGCGATGCCCAGCCCTCAGCGGGGTGGCGCCGCTCAACGGGCGTGGCAAAATCAAACGCCATCATTCGTCTCACTTTTGTTAACCGGGGGTGCAGCTGAGCATGCCGCAAGATGACTTTTATACCAAGGTGCGCGCCGGATTGCCCGCGCTGTTGCGCCAGTGGCGCGCGTTGGGCCAGGCCGACGCCGACCGGCTGGCGCTGATTCTGGCCGAAACGGCGCGGGTCGCCAAGCTGGGCGAACCCAGCGAAACGCCCGACGGCGCCACGCTGGATGCCTGGAGCCAGTCGCAGGACGGCGACATCCCGCTGTGGGCACCGCGTACGGCGGTATTTCTGCTAAACCAGATGCCCGCCAGACCACTGCCGGATAGCGAAGCCGAAGCCTGCGCCTGGGCCTACTGCTGGCTGCGCAACCGGACGTTCGACAACCAGGAAGACGCACAACTGGCGCTGCCCGCGCATTTGCAAACGCCCCTGGAAAGCGCCCTCGCCGCCGCCTGGCGCGATCAGCAGGGGCTTCGCCTGGTGTGACGTGGCCACGCACAGGCTTGACCAAGCGCTTGCTTGGGGTAATCTTGAAGCTTCAACCCACCTTAGGCTTATCCCTACAGCAGATAATAAGATGATAAGGATGGCGTTATGTTCACCCGCACCATTGAACCGGCGTTTTACGACACCGATGCTCTCGGGCATATCAACAATACCCGTCTGCCCGCCTGGTTCGAGCTGGCGCGTAACGATCTGTTCAAATTATTCACCCCCGATCTGAACCCGCAGGCGTGGCGCTTTATCATGGCGCGGATGGAGGTCGACTACCGCGCTGAACTGTTTTACGGTCATGATATCGAATTACGTACCTACCTGACGCGCCTGGGCAAAAGCTCCTTTACCGTCACTCAGGAAGCGCGTCAGCACGGTAAATTAACCAATGTCGGGCATACCGTTCTGGTGCAGTATGACCACCAGGCCAAATGCACCGTGCCCATCGAAGGCGAGTTACGGGAAGCGCTCAAGGCCCATCTGCAAGAGGCGCCAGCCCCCGCCTGAACCGCTATCGCCCCGACAACGGGGCGGCCAGGAGTTGCCCCATGGCGATCCGCTATAATCTTTGGCTAGACCCGGACAACACTGCCCAGCACCGCGCCGTCGAGGCGGATCTCGAGCGCTACTTCATGGAGCGCTTCGCTGACTATCCGCATATACGCTTGTTCGGTGCCGACCCCTACGATTATGATGCGCCGTTCAACCGACTTTACGATGTGCTGATGGCCCGCGCCGCTGAATACTGCGAGCGCACGTGGCATTACGTGGCATCGCCGGAACAGCTCAACCGCTGCTTTTTCCGCGCCGTCGGCCGCTCCACCAAGTTTGTCCAGGATAACCCTGCACACGACGACCGCCCGTAAGAGATACGCCCATGGTGATTCGCACCAATCAAGCCCCCGACGAACGCCAACTGGCGATCATTACCCAACAGCTCGGCCGCCCGCCCAAAGGCATCGAGGCCGTGGCCGCGGTGGATGGCGACGGCACTCCGCTGGTGCTGCGCATGGCGCCAATTGTTGATGGCAAGCCCTTTCCGACGCTCTACTGGCTGTGCTCCGACGTGCTCAAGGTGGAAATTTCGCGCATTGAAGCCGTAGGCGTTATCAAGTCGCTGGAGCAGCAGCTTCAGGACGACCCCGATTTCCTGGCCACCTACCAGCAAAGCCACCGCGACTACGTTGAAACACGCTGGTCGCTGATGAGCGACGCGCAGCGCGCCGAGGTCGACCAACTCGGCTACCGCGACGTGCTCACCGAGCGCGGCATTGGCGGCATCAGCAACTGGCAGCAGATACGCTGCCTGCATACCCAGTACGCGCATCATCTGTGCGGCCACAATGTTATCGGCCAGTGGCTGGACGCCCACTATCAGGTCGATGCGTTCCTGCCCTGACCGGCACGCCACTGCTGAGTAAACGGCCCACCTATTTATCTCTATCTTGCACTTTAAGGAACCGGTGTCATGTCCCGAATCTGCGTTTATCTTGGCTCACGTGAAGGCAATAGCTCCGCCTTTCGTCACGCCGCCCAGGAACTCGGCCACACCCTTGCCGCGCGCGGCGACACGCTGGTCTATGGCGGTGCTCGGGTCGGGTTGATGGGCGTGTTGGCCAATGCGGCGCTGGACGCCGGCGGCGAGGTGATTGGCGTGATGCCGGATCATCTGGTCGAGCGCGAACAGGCCCATTTCGGCCTGACCGAGCTGATCCGTGTGCCCAACATGCACGAACGCAAAGCCAGCATGGCCGCCAATGCAGACGCCTTCATCGCCCTGCCAGGCGGCATCGGAACCTTTGAAGAGCTGTTTGAAATCTGGACCTGGGGATATCTGGGGCTGCACGACAAGCCGCTCGGGCTGCTCAACGTTGACGGCTTTTACGCGCCCTTGCTGACATTTTTAAACAGCACCGTGGAGCAGGGCTTTATGGCGCAGGCCACCCGGGATATGTTACTCGACGCCGACACCCCCACCGCCCTGCTGGACGCACTTACCGCCAAGCGATAGCTTTCGAGGGGCCAAGCAAACGGGTATGAAACTGGCAGGTATACCGGCCGGCTACTCGCAGAGCCGGAGGGTACGCTGATAGGTCAGCTGAAGTAGCCGCGCGTCTTCACCGGCACGGTGGCGGTGGATACCACGCTCCGCGATGACTGCTTCCTTGGTATCGCTCCACACCGCCTGCTGCGCTTCGTTGAGCAGAATGCGCAGCGCTTCCAGGCGAAAGCGCGCCAGCATGCCGGCGTGGTGAAAAAGCAGCGAGAGCCAGGTGTTGTCGTACCCCCAGCTGTCGCTGTAGGCCTTGCCAATCTCGCCAAGCTCGTCGTTAAGCCAGTGAGCCACCTGACGCACCGGGTAGCCTTCGCGGATCAGGCGCTCGCGGGAAATCCCATGCAGCAACTCGGCCTTGGGGTCCCAGTGCGTCCACTCGTCGAGCGGCTGAATCAGAAACGCACAGCTAGTGCCGTCGGCACGGGCGATCCCCACCTCGATCGGGTAGCTACCGCGCCCGAAACCGGACGCTTCAATATCCAACACAGTCGGGAGCGTCTCGGACACAGACGGCCTCACTTACTCAAATAGGGCGGCCGTCAGGCCGCAACGTGTTCAGAGGATTGATCCACCAAGGCCTGCCAATAGGCGGCTTGGTCGGCATCGACGGTTAAACCCAGCTCGCCCACCCGGTAAGCAATCGCCAGACGCTCAGCCGCTAACACATAGCCGGATTGCGCCGCACGCGCGTACCAGGTGACCGCATAGTCATCACGGCGCGGGTACTGCGCACAGCCGTTCTCATAAATGGTTGCCGCCTGATACTGCGATTTCACATCGCCAGCATGGGCCGCTTCCATCACATAGCGGGCGCCGCGAGCTTTATCGTGGGGCGACAGGCTGCGCTGCAGGAGCATATGGCCGTACACGGAAAGCGCGTCGGGGTGGCCCGCCTCTGCGCAGCGCTTGAACAAGCGCAGCGTAAGCCGCTGGGTACGCGGCGAGCGTGGCAACAGCCAACGATTCTGAAACAGTCGTTCGGCGAGCCGAAACTCCAGCCGAGTAAACAAAGATGATGCCTGCGACATGGCAAACCACCCTGTCTGTCTGTTGAAACCTTGGGCCAGCCGTCATCTCTATAAGACAACCAACCACGCGATAAACCGCAGCAGCCTGTCGGGCTTGACCGATCGTCACGAGAAGCACAGGTTTCGAGCCAAATTCATCGATCGTTTGAGGCGAATAGCCCGCTATTTAACGAAATCGATCAAATGAAGTTGGCCGAAAGACTGGGATTCGCAGTCGATCAGCGTTAAGTCCGACAGGCTGCCAGCCGGTCGATGGGCTGGCAAGCATACGCCTGCCTTCGCAGGGACTCAACCCCTCTGATTTGCTGCCTGGCGAAGGCCTCGCTAACATGCCCCTCACCCCACGACGCGATGCGCTATATTAGCCGTGCATCCCGCTCGTTATCGTGCTCAACCAAGGAGAAAGCCATGCAAACGCGACCATTGGGCAGAACCGGTATGGAAGTCAGCCGACTTTGCCTGGGCACCATGACGTTTGGCGAACAAAACAGCGAAGCCGAGGCCCACGAACAGCTCGACCGCGCCGTGGCCTTTGGCATCAATTTTATCGATACCGCCGAAATGTACCCCGTCCCGCCCAAGGCGGAGACCCAAGGACTGACCGAGCGCTATATAGGCAGCTGGCTCAAGCAGCGTGGCGCACGCGACGACGTGATCATCGCCACGAAAGCGGCTGGTCCCGGGCTGGACCATATACGGGGTGGGCCGCGCCTGACGCGCGAGCATCTTTTCAAGGCGGTCGATACCAGCCTCGAACGTCTGCAAACCGACTACATCGACCTTTACCAGCTTCACTGGCCCGACCGCAGCACCAACTTTTTCGGCAAGCTCGGTTACGTGCACAACGAGGAAGAAGACGCCACGCCGCTGGACGAGACCCTGAGCGCACTCAAGGAACTCGTCGACGCGGGTAAAATTCGCTCCATTGGGCTTTCAAACGACACCCCCTGGGGCACCATGCGCGCCCTGCAGCTCGCCGATCAGCTCGACGTGCCGCGGGTGGCCTCGATCCAGAACCCCTATAACCTGCTCAACCGCTCCTTCGAGGTGGGCCTTGCTGAAATCTCTCACCGCGAAGACGTCGGGCTGCTGGCCTACTCGCCGCTGGGCTTTGGCGTACTCTCGGGCAAATACCTGAATGGCGCGCAGCCGCCGACCGGCCGCTTGACCCTGTTCGAGCGTTTCAAGCGCTATACCTCTTCGGAAGCCGAAGCGGCGACCAAGGCCTATGTGTCGCTGGCGCGCGACTACGGCCTCGACCCCGCGCAAATGGCCCTGGCATTCGTCAATTCACGCAGCTTCCTGACCAGCAACATCATTGGCGCCACCACCATGGAGCAGTTGGAAAGCAACCTGGCCAGCGAAAGCCTCAAGCTTGACGACGACCTGCTGGAAGCCATCGACGATATTCATCGCCGCATGCCCAACCCCTGCCCCTGATCGTGCCTCGCGCCTCACGAGCGGGAGACGCTATCGGGCCTATAGCCTCGGCCATCGCCGAGGCTTGATATAATGCCTTTCATTACTTCAGGACGTGCCAAGGAATCTGCCATGTTGAGCGTCATTTCACCGGCTAAAACACTGGACTTTGAAACCCCGCCGACCACCCAGGACGTCACCCAGCCTGACTTCCTGGACGACAGCCAGGCGCTGATCGACATCCTGCGTGACTACTCGCCCCAGCAGATCAGCGACCTGATGGGCATCAGCGATAAGCTCGCGGGCCTGAACGCGGCGCGCTTCGCCGACTGGCAGCCGCCGTTTTCGCTTGCGAACGCCAAGCCCGCCGCCCAGGCCTTCCAGGGCGATGTCTACACGGGGCTCGAAGCCGATACCTTCAGCGACAAAGACAACCGCTATGCCCAGCAGCATCTGCGTATCCTGTCCGGGCTTTATGGCCTGCTGCGCCCGCTGGATCTGATTCAACCTTATCGGCTTGAGATGGGCACCAAACTCGCCAATCCGGCGGGCAAGGACCTGTACGCCTACTGGAAGCCCACGCTGACCTCGGCGCTCAATGACGCCATTGCCGCCAGTGGTTCAAAGGTGCTGGTCAACCTGGCGTCCAACGAATACTTCAAAGCCGTCGACGCCAAGCAGCTCGATGCCCGCATCATCACGCCGGTGTTCAAGGACGAGAAAAACGGTACTTTCAAGATCATTAGCTTCTACGCCAAAAAGGCGCGCGGGCTGATGAGCGCCTGGATCATTCGCCAGCAGGTCAACGACCCCGAGGCGCTGAAAGACTTTGATGTCGCCGGCTACCGGTTTGACCCGGCAGCCTCCCAGGGCGACACCTTGGTGTTTACCCGCCGCGAGGCAGACCGTTAAGGGCTCAGTTAACCGTCAAAAAAACCGCACCGCCTTTGCCGCGCGAGGCTTCAGGAACTGGCGGTGCACGTCGCCAAACGCTGGGGTATCGCAGCGATGCAGCCACTCGTAGGCGACCATATCCGCCGTGACCGCCTGCGCCCCCAGCGCGCAGACCCGTTCCCGGGCCAGCGCGGCTTCGCCAGCGCGTCGGCTGGCCGTGGCCTCGCTCAGCCAATACACCGCATAGCCTGCGGCTAACAGCCCGAGTGCGGTTTGCAACACGCAAATATGCGCCTCGGTCCCGCACAGCACGATCTGCTGCCGGCCGGTGGCACTCAACGCCTCCCGAAACGCGGCCTCTTCGGTGGCGGCAAAATGGCGCTTTTGCCATATCGTTGGCGCGGTTCGATCCGCCAACAATGCCGCCGCGGTGCCGCCGAGCTTCTCCGGCATCTGCTCGGTCAGCCAAACGGGCACTTCCAGCGCGTTCGCCACCCCGTAAAGCCAATGGGCCTCGGCAATCGCTTCGTCACCCCCGTCGATCACCGGCAGCAGACCCGCCTGAAAATCGACCATCAAAAGCACACTTTTTTCGCGTTGCAAGCGCACGTTATCACCTCATTATTGTCTTTATGGTAACCCTAATAGAAACAGACGACGCCCGCGCTCAATAGGCGGTAAACTAGCGACCGTCTTCAACCATCTTGTATTCCCCATTGTATCCCCTTTGCGCCCAGCGGCGCTTGATAACCCGGAGAAACACAATGCTGCGACAGCTTTTTGTCATGTTATTGGTAAGCGTGATGGGCTTTGGCCTGGCGGTCGAATCCGCCGATGCCCGCCGCCTGGGCGGCGGCGCTAGCAGCGGCAGCTTTTCGCGCTCGGCCGACCGCCCGGCTGCTACCCAGCAACAGCAGGCACAGCGCAACGACCAAGGCCAAGCAGGTGCAGCGGCACGCCGCGGCGGCATGGGCGGCATGTTCGGCGGTTTGCTGGCCGGCGGGCTGCTGGCGGCGCTGTTCTTTGGCGGCGCCTTCGACGAACTCCGTCTGATGGATCTGCTGGTCATGGCCGGTGTCGCCTTGCTAGCGGTCATGGCGTTTCGCGCCATGCGCCAGCCCGCTTCCGCGCCCTCGGGGCAGGCACGCTCAACAAGTTCATCCACTGCATCTTTCGAAGCGCAAGGCGGCGCGACTTCCAGCGGCCTAGCCGCCTCCGCCACGCCAGCGTGGTTCGACAAGGAACGTTTCCTGAGCGGTGCCAAGGAACATTTTATGACCCTGCAGCGCGCCTGGGATAACAACGACTTCAGCCGCCTGCAGGAATACGTCACGCCCGAATACTATAACGTGCTGCGCGCCGAGCGTGCCCAGCAGCCGGCCAATAATCAGACCGAGATCGTGCGTCTGTTTGCCGAACTGGGCAACGTGACGGAAGTGGGCGACCATGCCGAGGCGACGGTGATCTTCCATGGCCTGCTGGAAGAAAACGGCGAGCAGACCGAGTTCAACGAAACCTGGCACCTGACCCGCGCCATGCGCGATGACGCTCCCTGGTACCTGCAAGGCATCGAGCAGAATCCAGGCGCTTAACCACGCAGGACATCGCTGAACGCCTTAATAGAAACGCCCCGCGAAAGCGGGGCGTTGGCGTTCATGAGACGACCGCTGACAATCAGCTAAAACGCCCCAGGCCGACCGTGGCGCGTAACGTGTCCATGGTCACGGCGGTTTCCTCACGGGCGCGCTCGGCACCGCGCTGCAGCACCGCTTCGATGTGGCCCGGGTCTTCCATCAGCGCGTTGTAGCGCTCACGGGGAGCTTCCAGGTGGGCGTTGAGGTACCCGAACACCTGGTTTTTCGCATCGCCCCAGCCAATCCCCTCGGCATACTGCCGACGCATGGCGGCGGTTTCCTCGTCGGAGGCAAAGGCCGCATAAATCTGAAACAGCGTGCAGGTATCAGGGTCTTTCGGCTCGCCGGGCTCCAGCGAGTTGGTCTTGATCTTGCGCACCAGTTTTTGCAGCTTTTTCTCAGCCACAAACAGCGGAATGGTGTTGTTGTAGCTCTTGGACATCTTGCGGCCGTCCAGCCCGCCCAGCACCTGGCTTTTCTCGTCCACCACCGCGGTGGGCAGGGTGAAATACTCGCCTTTGTACAGATGGTTGAAACGGCCGGCGATATCCCGCGCCATTTCGATGTGCTGAATCTGATCGCGGCCTACCGGTACCTTGTGGGCGTTGAACATCAGGATATCCGCCGCCATCAGCACGGGGTAGCCAAACAGCCCCATGGTGATGCCCTTGTCCGGGTCCTGGTTGCCCGCTTCCTCGTTTTCCGCCACTGCCGCCTTGTAGGCGTGGGCCCGGTTCATCAGCCCCTTGGCGCACACGCAGGACAGCAGCCAGGTCAGCTCGGGGATTTCCGGAATATCCGACTGGCGATAGAAAATGGCGTTATCGGTGTCCAGCCCCAGCGCCAGCCAGGTCGCAGCGATTTCCAGACGCGACTGCTGCACGCGCTTGGGATCCTGACACTTGATCAGCGCGTGGAAGTCGGCCAGAAAGTAGAACGACTGAACGCTGGGATCCTGGCTCGCCTCAATGGCGGGTTTGATCGCCCCCACGTAGTTCCCCAGATGGGGTGTGCCCGTCGTGGTAATACCGGTAAGAACACGGGTCTGACTCATTGGAAGTTAGCCTATCACTGGAATAATGCGGAACGGACCGAGCATTTGAGTCTACCATGCTGGATATTGCAAGTAGAGGCTCAGGAAGCTCTATAGTCACTTAATATCCTTCAGTTAAATGGCGCCCAACTGCCACCGCTAGTTCCTGTACCTGTACTTTCATTACTAGAGCTATCAACAAAACTCCCCTCCCCGATAATACGACCAGCACCACTCACATTGACGCGTTCTCCCCATACAACGCCTCTCAATCCCCCACTGCCCAAAATATCAATTGTGGCGAAGGGGGCATAAATCATGGCCATCACTTGGGCGCTCCCACCGATTGTGACCTGATCACCTAATGAGTAAATTGCGAACCGTGGGTTTCCGCTCTCAGTTTTCACAGATAAATTTTGCATTTGTAACGAGCTGCTTAGCTGGACATCGCCGGTTACCAGCACCGTTAATGAACTATCCCCCTCAAAGTTGAGACCTTCGCCTCCACCGCCTCCAAGGGTTAAGTCTCCATCAACAAGAAGAACGGCATCCCCCACCACCGTTAAGCTGCCATTCGTCTGGTTAAAATCTCGCGTCCTCAGCACTGGAAAAGTACCTGCTATTTCCGGCACCTCGGATACATCGTAATCAGCAGCCTCTACCATGACTTGATTGTCTCTGACATCATAAGCTTCATTAAAACCAACGAGGCCACTACCACTTATCGTGGCGGTAACAATTGGCCATTGACCGATACGAACATTGCCATAATCGTACGGACGCTCCGTCAAAGCTCTTGTTTTATTGTCTATCGATACATAAACGTCATCGATACCTAGCGGATCTTCTTCGACTGATTCAAAAGTGACATTTTCCCGAAAGTTTTGCGTTTGCTCTTCGTCCCAATAACTAGGAGAGTCAATCGACCCAGCCGCATCAATTGAGTCTGGTGTCGAGGCACCGCCTTTTATTTCCACATCTCCGCTAGTAGTAAGCCCGCCGCTCACCTGTGCGCTGCCCGTTAGCCTAACCCCCCCTTTGCCTGCGACAACCGCTCCGCTACCGAAGCTATTATTACCCCCATCTCCCTCGTCAGGAGAAGAACCGGGACCTCCACTAGTGTTGGGGTAAAGCACATAATAATCGACGGCTATGAAATCATTCACCGAGCTTTCTGCACTGTTTTTTACTTGACCGACTATGAGTTCAGCATTTTGCTCATCATCTTGGCATTCAGCGTAATAATACCCTGCTGTAACATCGCTGCTTTCTCCGATCGACTCGACTAAAATAAATTCTGAAAAATCTCCTGGCGTGGCCGCATTTTTTTTGATTGATTCTTTTAGCTCTTCACAGCTCGAACCGCCTCCTCCTGCTGGACTTTGCTCAGATCTTGTTATCGCACCTGACTCTGCGGCCATTTGCGCTAATATTGAAGCACGATAGTTTCCCGCCAGCCGCTCATCGACCAGGGCCGTTTGCATACCAGAGAGACCGAGCGTCATGGAACCAGCAAGCAACGCCATGACAATCACTAATGCGGCACCTTGTTGTTTCATGGAGCATTACAGCCATTACGGTTGGTGTTGAACATTCCATTTCCTGGGACGTAACACCGGTCGTTGTAAATTTGGTCACCATTCATGTAATAACCAGGGTTATCAGGGTCAGGTGTCGTGGAGTCATTAGCGTTGTCTTCGCCGTTTTGTGTTGATTCGTCTGTCTCCAGCACTGCAGATCGTTGAGCGACATGAAAAATGATCGGCTCGCCGTTGTTTTCGATCGGAAGTGACACTCGGAAAAGGGCGTCATTGCCAGACACGGGCTCGCCGAGTTCGTGTTCTTCTTCTGTACACTGGTTGCCGTCACCGGGCACATCCTTGGGAAAACTGACCAGCGGCTGATTACCCTCTTCGGTATCGGCCACGGTGCAGGTGCACTGCTGATTTTCCTGCACGTCCTCTGCACTGCATTCAAGCGTAAAGCGCCCTGGCCCGTTCTGGCGAATCTCACTTGTCACGCGCTGGGCGATAAACACCAGGTTTTCCTGCTTGCGGCTGACCTCATCGACCTGCTGAAAGGTTTGAAAGGTGGTCAGAAACAGCTGACCGGCGCCCAGAATGATGATGGTGCCGATCACCATCGCCACCATAAGCTCTACCAGGGTAAACCCGCGCTGAGCGTGCCTCATCACAGGTCCTCCAGGTTGGGTAGGCGAAAGCGGTAGTCGAGTGAGTCATTATCATCACTATCCAGCATCAGCGTGACGGTGAACTGGCAGCTATCATCTCCACTCCCTTGCGCAATATCGCTTTGCGCCTCAACGGCGTTGCGCAGCGGTGAATAATCTTCATCCTGGAACCATTGATCTCGCCAAGCCGCTTGAACCGCCCCAATGTCGATGGCATCACAGCCGTCTTCTGGCTCAAGCGTTGCCCACAGCCGTTCCTGAGCGTCTACCGCCGCCACGCTCGCCACCGAACGCTGGTAGCCCAGAGAGGCGCTTTGCAACGCCTTGAGCTGCATGGCCGCCACGCCTACGAGGCCAAGCGATAACACCAGCAGCGCAATCAGCGCTTCGACAAGGCTGAATCCGCGCTGCGACATCATGAGGTCACCTTGCGCAAACTGCCGGTTTCACGCACCCGGATCGTCACTGGATCAATAGCGTCTTCCGGGTCAGCAGGCGAGAGTGTCACCTCGCATTGGCCAGCACCTTCACCGCAGTCGCTGACATTGGCATCGCCCAGACTTTCAAACACCAGCGAGAACGCGGCTTCGGGTTGGGTAATATTGGCCGCTTGCCCCACACGCATGATGGCAGGATCGCCTTCGCTTACCGGGCTTTCCGCCCAGTAACACCAGGTCGCGTATGCGTAGCGCGGGCCATCATCGCCACTATCATCGACTTGCTCATCGTCGCGGCACTCATTGGGTCGGCGAGTCGAGGTTAACGTATTGGGCGGCGAGAAGTTGACGGTGATCGACTGGCGCTGTTTGATCGCTTCGCTGCGGGCAAAGGTCAGCACCGATTGAAGCTGATTAACGTCACCCGCGAGCTGTTGGCGAGCCAGAAAGGTAGAAAAGGCCGGCGCGGCGACCAGCATCAGCAACGCCGCGATAACCAGTACCAGCATGAGTTCGATAAGCGTAAAACCGCGCTGATGCATAGGCTTACCAACACGCCTCAGGCGCTTGCGTTCCACGCGCATCGAGCGTGAGCGCACCGTCGCAGCCATCGTCACGGTCGGTTTCGGCGGTCAGCGTGTAACCACCGTTGTCATCACCAGTCGATACATCAATGGCGTAATGCCCCTCTGGTGAAGTGGTCGGCACGTCATCGCAATCGGCGTAGGTGTAGGATTGGGTGTTGCAGCGTTCAAGCGCCGATGCCGCCTGCATCAACGCGGCGTGGGCATCGGTGCGCAGCGATTTCTGGGCGTAGCGGGTATAGCTGGGGTAGGCAATGGATGCCACGATACCGACGATAACCAGCACGATCATCAGTTCGATCAGCGTAAAGCCGCGCTGCCTGGTGGGGGCTGCATGGTCAGTCGAGGGCTGAGAAACATAGGGCACGCGGCTTTGCTCCTGTATTAGTTTGCTCATAACAAATCAGTATGTCGCAAACCTCTACACATTGCATCAGCCGCTGGCAATCACCCGCTCACGCAACTCACGCGGCATGGAGAACGTAATCGTCTCCTCGCGGCCGAGCAGTTCCTGGGGGGCGGTCGCGCCCATGCTTTGCAGGCGCTCGATGACGCCCTTGACCAGCACTTCGGGGGCACTGGCACCGGCGGTAACGCCTACGCAGCTGACACCGTCCAGCCACTCGGGAACGATCTGCTCGGCGTTATCGATCAGATAAGCGGGCGTGCCCATGCGCTCGGAAAGCTCGCGTAGACGATTCGAGTTGGAGCTGTTGGGGCTGCCCACCACCAACAGCAGATCGCTGTCGGCGGCGAGTTCACGCACTGCATCCTGACGGTTTTGCGTGGCGTAACAGATGTCATCCTTACGCGGCCCCTGGATCTCGGGGAATTTATCGCGCAGCGCGTCGATCACCTTGGCGGTATCGTCCATCGACAGCGTTGTCTGGGTGACAAAGGCCAGTTGGGAAGGGTCTTTCACATCCAGATTGGCGGCGTCGTGCTCGTCTTCGACCAGATAGATGCGCCCGCCGTGGGAGGTGTCGTAACGGCCCATGGTGCCTTCGACTTCCGGGTGGCCCTGATGACCGATCAGAATGCATTCCTGACCGCGCTTGGCGTAGCGCAGCACTTCGATATGCACCTTGGTAACCAGCGGACAGGTGGCATCGAACACTTTCAGGCCGCGCTGCTCGGCTTCCTGCTGCACCGCGCGGGACACGCCGTGGGCGGAGAAAATCACGATCACGTCGTCGGGCACTTCGTGCAGCTCTTCGACGAACACCGCGCCGCGCTCGCGCAGGGTCTCCACCACAAAGCGGTTATGTACCACTTCGTGACGGACGTAGATCGGCGGCCCAAACACATCCAGCGCCCGGTTGACGATATCGATGGCACGGTCGACCCCCGCGCAAAAGCCGCGCGGGTTGGCCAGCTTGATCTCGATGGGGTGTGTTTGCTGCTCTGGTTGCATAAGTCGCGCCTTGGTGCAGAGCACCGTTGGATGAATTCAGCCGCCGAAAAGGTAAGTCGTTACCGGGTACGTTGTGACCAGTCTAGTGCGTGGTGACCGGTTTTACATCGAGCACTTCCACCTCAAACGTCAGGGTACGCCCCGCCAGCGGATGATTGAAGTCGACCTCGATCCGGTCACCTTCAATCGTTTTGACCACGCCAGGCAATTCCGTTCCCGCTTTGTCGGCAAACGACATCACCATACCGATTTCGGGCGTTTCGTCACCGAAGTCGTCGCGCTTCAACGTCTGGATATTCTGCGGATTATGCTGGCCAAAGGCGTGCTCGGGGGTAATCTCAAAGCTGCCTTGCTGGCCCATTTTCAGCCCCTTGATCAGATGCTCGAAGCCCGGCGGCAGGTTGCCGTCGCCGTATTGGAAAGTGGCCGGTGTTTTTTCCTTGGTGGAGTCCACCACCGTGCCGTCTTCCAGCTTGAGCGTGAAGTGCAGGGTCACTTCCATGCCGTCGTCGATCAGATAATCGCTCATTGCGTTACTCACTGTTGGAGGGAGACGAGGAGCGCTGGGCTTTCTTGCGTCGCCGCTCGCCCATCACCGACTCCCAGATTAGCGCGGCCGCCCCCAGGGTAATGCCTATGTCCGCCACGTTAAATGCCGGGTAGTACCAGCCCGCCGCGTGAAAGGACAGAAAATCGACCACATAGCCGTGCACCAGGCGGTCGTAGAGGTTACCCAGGGCGCCGCCGATGATAAGCGGCAGCGCCACGGCCAGCAGTTTTTCATCGGCCTTGATACGCGATAGCCAGATGCTCAGGCCGATACTTGCGCCAATCGCGACAATCGCAAAGAACCAGCGCTGCCAACCGGGATGGTCAGCCAAAAAGCTGAATGCCGCCCCGGGGTTGTGTAACAGCGTTAAGTTGAAAAACGGCAGCACTTCTACCGGCTGGGCGTAGTTCAACATACTGCTAGCCAGGTATTTGGTGGCTAGGTCCAGCACGATCACCGCCGCCGCCAGCCACAGCCAGCGCAGCGGCCGGTGCATCGGCGGCCGCGAGTGTTGATCGTTTTCAGTAGTAGCAGGGTTAGGCATAGTGACGCGTCTCACCGGGGCCGTCGGGAAGGTTACTCACGCAGCGACCGCACAGATCGTCGTGGCCCGTGTGCTGGCCAACGTCCGGGCGGTGATGCCAGCAGCGCTCGCACTTCTGATACTCGCTGGCAAATACGGCTACGTTCAGGCCGTCGAGTTCAGTGCTTTCGGCATTGGCGGCGTCCGCCAGCGGCTTCAAATGCACCTCGCTGGTCAGCATCACAAAGCGTAGCTCGTCGCCAAGCTTTTCGAGCATGGTTTGCAATGCATCGTTGACGTACAGCGTGACTTCCGCCGCCAGGCTGCCCTTAATCACCTTGGCGTTGCGTGCGTCTTCCAGGCACTTGTTGACCGCGTGCTTGACCTCCAACACCTGCTCCCAGAAGTCGCGGCCCATGCTGGCCTCGCCGTCCAGCGTCTCGAGCCCGGTGTAGTAGGTTTCAAGCAGAATGCTGTCGCCGCGTTCACCAGGGATGTGCTCGTAGATCTCTTCGGCGGTGAACGAAAGAATCGGCGCGACCCAGCGGGAGAGCGCTTCCACCACGTGGTACAGCGCGGTTTGCGCGCTGCGCCGGGCTAGCGAATCGGCTTGCGTGGTGTACTGGCGGTCCTTGATCACATCCAGGTAGAAGCCACCCAGCTCGCGGGCACAGAAACCATGCACCTGCTGGTAGACATCCAGGAAACGGTATTCGTCATAGGCTGTTTCGATGCGCCCTTGCAGCTGCGCGGCGCGGTCGACTACCCACTGATCCAGCGCCAGCATGTCGCCAAACGCTACCCGGTCTTTCTCGGGGTCGAAGCCGTTGAGGTTGGAGAGCAGGAAGCGCGCGGTGTTGCGAATACGCCGATAGACATCCGCGGTACGCTTGAGGATCTCGTCCGAGACCGCCATTTCCCCGGAGTAATCGGTCGAGGCCACCCACAGACGCAGAATATCGGCACCCAGTTTGTCCATCACCGTTTGCGGTACGACCACGTTGCCGATCGACTTGGACATCTTGCGGCCCTGGGCATCCACGGTGAAGCCGTGAGTCAGCAGCTGACGATACGGCGCGTGGCCGTCGATGGCCGAGCCGGTCAGCAGCGACGAGTGGAACCAGCCACGGTGCTGGTCAGAGCCTTCCAGATACAGATCCGCCCGCGGGCCGCTTTCGTGACCGTGGGGATGCGAGCCGCGCAGCACGTGGCGATGGGTGGTGCCGGAGTCGAACCACACGTCCAGGGTATCGGTGACCTTGTCATAATCCGCCGCTTCCGCGCCCAGCAACTCCGCCGGGTCGAGCTTGAACCAGGCGTCAATGCCTTCCTTCTCGACGCGCTTGGCAGCCTCTTCCATCAGCGCCACCGTGTTCGGGTGCAGCTCGCCGGTCTGCTTGTGCAGGAAGAACGGGATCGGCACGCCCCAGTTACGCTGGCGGGAAATACACCAGTCCGGGCGATTGGCAATCATGCTATGCAGGCGCGCCTGCCCCCAGGCGGGGGTAAACTCGGTGGCTTCAATGCCTTCGAGCGCGCGCTCGCGCAGGGTCTTGCCGTCCTTGCCCTGCACGTCCATGCCCACGAACCACTGGGCGGTGGCGCGGTAAATTACCGGCGTTTTATGCCGCCAGCAGTGCATGTAGCTGTGTTTGATGGGCGTGTGGGCCATCAGCGCACCTACCTCGCGTAGCTTGTCGACGATCTGTGGATTGGCTTTCCAGATCATCTGGCCGCCGAAGAACGGCAGGTCGTCGGCGTACACGCCGTTGCCCTGCACCGGGTTAAGCATGTCGTCGAACTCCATGCCATGCTCGCGGCAGGTAATAAAGTCATCCATACCGTAGGACGGTGCCGAGTGCACGATGCCGGTGCTGCCGACTTCGCACTCCACGTAATCAGCCAAGTATACCGGCGACAGGCGGTCGTAAAACGGATGGCGGAAGTTGATGAGATCCAGCGCCGCGCCTTTGGTGGTAGCGATCACCTCACCGGTGAGCTCATAGCGCTCCAGGCAGCTTTCGACCAGTTCTTCGGCCACCAGCAACAGCCGCTCGCCGGTATCCACCAGCGCGTAGGTGAACTCAGGATGAACGTTGAGCGCCTGGTTGGCGGGAATGGTCCAGGGCGTGGTGGTCCAGATCACTATCGCTGCGGGCTTAGGCAATTCGCTTAAACCAAAGGCGGCGGCGAGCTTGCCTGAGTCTTCCACCGGGAAGGCGACGTCGATGGCGTCAGACTTCTTATCGGCGTACTCGACCTCGGCTTCGGCCAGCGCCGAGCCACAGTCGAAACACCAGTTCACCGGCTTCAGGCCCTTGAACACGTAGCCCGCGTCGACCATCTCAGCCAGCGCGCGAATCTCGCCCGCCTCGTTGGCGAAATCCATCGAGCGATAGGGGTGGTCCCAGTCGCCAACGATGCCCAAGCGCACAAAATCCGCCAGCTGGGTTTCAATCTGCGCAGCGGCGTATTCACGGCACAGCTCCCGGGCGGTATCCGGCGCCAGATGCTTGCCGTGGGTGGTTTCCACCTTGTGCTCGATGGGCAGGCCATGACAGTCCCAGCCCGGCACATAGGGCGCGTCAAAGCCCGCCAGGCTCTTGGACTTGACGATGATGTCTTTGAGAATCTTGTTGACGGCGTGACCGATATGAATGCTGCCGTTGGCGTAGGGAGGGCCATCGTGCAGCACGAACAGCGGCGCCCCTGCGCGCGCGTCGCGCAGGCGCTGGTAGAGGTTCATATCCTGCCAGGTCGACACCCGCCCCGGCTCCTGCTTGGGCAGCATGCCGCGCATGGGAAAGTCGGTTTCTGGCAAATTGAGCGTGTGCTTGTAATCCATAGTCCGGTCAGCCGTCGTTATCATCGGCGGAATGGCCCGCCAAGGAAGAATCAGAAGAAGCGGTCTCTCGCCCGAGCGGGGCCGAGGCCAGCGGAAATGCTGCGTTTTTGCCAGCGGCGGCGGTCGCAAAATAGCGCCGCGCCTGACGCTGATCGCGCGCTATCTGCGCTTTCAGTGCCTCGATATCGTCAAACTTGACCTCGCCCCGCAGCCGCGCGCAGGGCACCACCGTCATACGCTGACCATAAAGGTCACCTGAAAAATCAAACAGGTGCACCTCCAGGGTCGGCCGCTTGGCGCCTACCGTGGGCCGAAAGCCGACGTTGGCCACGCCCAGGTGGCGCTCGCCGTTCTCCAGCTCGACCACCGCCGCGTAGACCCCGCGCAGCGTAAGCGGCTGGGGCAGCATGGGCAGGTTGGCGGTAGGTACGCCAATGGTGCGGCCCAACTGCTGGTCGCGCACCACCCGGCCATCCACCGAATAAGGCCGCCCCAGTAACCGCGCGGCGGCGGAAAAGTTGCCGCAGGCCAGCAAGGTGCGCACCCGCGAGCTGGAAACCCGCTCGTCGTCCACCGTGAAGGTGCGCGTGTGCTCCACGTCAAAGCCCTGCTCGCGGCCCACCGCTTCCAGCAGGGTAAAATCGCCGCGCCGGTCGCAGCCAAAGCGGAAGTCATCACCCACCACCAGATGCTTGACCCCCAGCCCGTCGATCAACACCTGGTCGATAAACTCACGGCCGGTCAGGCTGCGCAGCGCATCGTTGAACGGCAGGCACAGCACCTGCTCGGCGCCGTGCTGGCCGAGCAGGCGCACTTTTTCGCGTAGCCGGGTAAGTCGCGGCGGCGCCTGGTCGCCGGCGAAAAACTCACGCGGCTGGGGTTCAAACACCACCACGGTGACCGGCCCGCCAACGCGTGAGGCGTGCTCACGGCACTGCTGCAGAATCGCCTGATGACCGCGGTGCACGCCATCAAAATTACCGATGGTTGCGACGCCGCCCCGCGAAGACGCGGTTAAATTGTGCAAACCTCGAATGACCCGCATGGCACCTCAGCCGTTTAACCCGCTCGCCGCTCAACACGCGGTCAGCAAAGCCATTGATTATAACGAACCTGACCGCCGCAGTGCAGCGTTAGGCGCGCATTTTCAAATGCCGCACCCGCAACCCGAACACACCCAGCCAGGCAAAATACAGCCCGGCACCCAGCGCTACCAGGCCCGACACCCACGCGACCCGCTGCCACAGGCCCATGGCCAGCCACTGGGTCCATTCGGGCGCGATGACGTAAAGCGCAACACTCATCAGCGCGCTGCCACCCAGTAGCTGCACCGCAAAGCGGCCCCAGCCAGGTTGAAACACCATTACGCCTTCCTTACGCAGCAAGTAACCCAGCAGGCCCGCGTTCAAAAACGCCGACAGCGCCGTGGCCAACGCAAGCCCAGCATGAGCAAGCGGCCAAATCAGGATCAGGTTGAACACCATATTGGCGACCATGGCAAAAATCCCCACCTTGACCGGCGTCTTGGTGTTCTGGCGGGCAAAAAAGCCCGGCGCGAGCACCTTGATCAGCATAAAGGCGACCAGCCCCACCGCGTAAGCGCGCAAGCTCATGGCCGCCATCTGGATATCGGTGTCGGTCATCGCGCCATAATGAAACAGCGTGATCAACAGCGGCTCGGCCAGCACCACCAGCGCCAGGGCGGCAGGCAGGCCAAGCAGCAGCACCATGCGAATCGCCCAGTCGAGCATGACCGCAAAGTGCGCGCTGGACTGGTCGGCATGCCGCTTGGATAGCGCCGGCAGGATCACCGTGCCGATTGCCACGCCAAACACGCCCAGCGGCAGCTCGACCAGCCTGTCCGAGTAATACAGCCACGACACGCTACCCGCCGCCAGCAGCGACGCCAGCACGGTATCCAGCAGCAGGTTAATCTGCGATACCGAGACGCCAAACAGCGCCGGGCCCATCAGCCTGAGAATCCGCCTTACGCCCTCGTGGGCCAGGTTGGGCCACGGCGTTGGCATCAGGCCCAGGCGTAGCAAGAACGGCACCTGGAACACCAACTGCGCCACCCCGGCAATCAACACCCCCCAGGCCAGCGCCATGGCGGGCTCCTTCATCAGCGGGGTGAGCAACAAGGCTGCGCCGATCAGCGACAGGTTGAGCAGCACCGGTGTAAACGCCGGGACCGCAAAGCGGTTCCATGTATTCAGCACGCTGCCGGCAAAGGCGGTAAGCGAAATCAGCAGCAAATACGGGAAGGTCAACCGCAGCATGTCGGCGGTCATCGCCAGCTTTTCCGGGTCGCGACCAAATCCCGGCGCAAACAGCCAGATCAGCCAGGGCGCACCCAGCATGGCAAGGGCGGTAATCAACGCCAGAATGGCGGTTAAGCTACCCGCCACGGCGTTGAGCAGCTCGCGGATTTCCTGCCGGTTGCGCTGGGTCGAGTACTCGGAGAGCACCGGCACGAAGGCCTGATTGAACGCGCCTTCGGCGAATAGCCGACGCAGAAAGTTGGGGATCTTAAAGGCCACAAAAAACGCATCGGCCCCGTCCCCTGCGCCCAATAGCGCCGCCACCACCACATCGCGCGCAAGCCCCATCACCCGTGAAAGCATGGTCATGGCGCTGACGATCAGTCCCGAGCGCATCAAGCCACTACGCGGGATCAGCTCGCGGTCTTCTGGCTGCGAATTCGTGGTCATCGCCTTATGTCATCCTTGCCCAATCACCCATCGACACCCCTCTCAACTCGAACCACAGACACAAAAAAACCGGCCGTAGCCGGTTTTTTAAGGCGCCTGCCGGCTTACGCCGCCAGTGCTTTAATGCGCTTGTTCAAGCGGCTTTTCAGGCGCGCGGCTTTCTTCTTGGAAAGCACGTCCTTATCAGCGATGCGGTCGATGACCGGCTGTGCTGTCTTGAACTCTTGCATGGCCTGGCCATGGTCGCCGGTGTTGATCGCTTTGATCACACGCTTGATGTAGGTGCGGACCATGCTGCGTTGGCTAGCTTTCAGGACGCGACGGTTCTCGGCCTGACGGGCGCGCTTGCGAGCTTGCTTGCTGTTCGCCACTGGTATCTCCTTGGAGAATAAAGGTTGCCGCAATGGGCAACGGATTCACTATGTGTTCGTCGCAAGCCGACACGGCCAATGCGACGCTTCCGTAACAACCAATTGTTTTGGAGGCTAATTTTGTGCAATAAGCCGACCAAAATAGTGTAGCGAGCAGTTAAATTCAGCTGCCCGCTCACGGGTCTTGTCTGAGAGGATGGCATAGTCTATCACGCAGAATGCGGGCTTGCTAGCGGAAGTCCTTACACAAAAGGACGCCGGTCAGCTTACGGCACTGTCTGCCCCATGGGCGCCAAAATCTTGCGCAGGAAGTGGCGCGTGCGCTCATCCTTGGGTGCCGTGAACAGTTCCTCGGGCGGGCCGTGCTCGACGATGCCGCCTTCGTCCATGAAGACAACCCGGTCCGCTACTTCCCGGGCGAACTGCATTTCATGGGTGACCACGATCATCGTCTGGCGCTCAACCGCCAGCTGCTTCATCAGGCTCAGCACTTCCTCGACCCACTGAGGGTCAAGCGACGACGTAGGCTCATCAAACAAAATTACGTCAGCGTTGGCGGCCATGGCGCGACCAATGCCCACGCGCTGCTGCTGACCGCCCGAGAGCGATGCTGGGTAAGCGTCCGCCTTATCGGCCAGGCCGATGCGCGCCAGAATCTCTCTGGCCCGCGCATGGGCCTTGGCTTTCGGTAGCTTGTCCACCACGATCATCCCTTCGCTGATATTGTCCAGCGCTGTTTTATTGGCGAACAGGCCATAATTCTGAAACACAAAGGCCGTGCGCCGCCGCAGCGCCAGGATATCGGCCCGGTTGGCACGCTGGGTGTCGATCTTCAAATCGCCCACCTGCAAATGCCCGGCATCCGGCTTTTCGAGGAAGTTGATACAGCGCAGTAGCGTCGACTTACCCGTCCCAGAAGGCCCGATAATCACGATGATCTCGCCCCGCTCGAGGCTCAAATCAATGTTGTTGAACACCGTGTGGGCGCCAAAGCGCTTGGTAATGCCCTGCAGCGAGATCATCGTTGATAAGCCCTGTTAAGATACGTTTCCAAACGACGCTGCCCCCAGGAAAGCATTTCCACGATGACCCAGTAGATGATCGCCACCAGCAGGAAGGCTTCTAAATAGAGAAAGCTGCCCGCCGCTTCCTTTTGCGTCGCGCCCATCAATTCGGTGACGCCCAGCGTAAAGGCCAGCGAGGTCGCCTTGATCATGTCGATGAAGTAATTCATCAGCGTCGGCGTCGCCACGCGGGTGGCCTGGGGCAGGATGATCCGGCGCATCAGCTGCGACTGGGTCATACCGATGGAAAGCGCGGCTTCGGTCTGGCTGCGGTCGATCCCCACAATGGCCGCTCTGATCGACTCCGCCATATAGGCAGAAAAATGCAGCGTCAGCCCCAGCACGGCGGCGGTAACGCCGGTAATCGAGATCAATGAATCAATCAGCTGCGGCAAGCCATAGTAGAAAAGGAACAGCTGAACCAGCAGTGGTGTACCGCGGAAAAACGAGATAAACAGCAGCGCGAGCCCGTTTAAACCCGGCACCCGTGACACGCGAACCACCGCCAGCAGGCACGCCAATACCAGCGCAAACAACATGGCAATGGTCGCCATTTGGAGCGTGAGCGGCAAATAGCGCAGCAAAACCGGCAACAGCCCCCACATATATTCAAGGTTGAGCATAGCAGCATCGCTTATAAGCAAACGGCCGTGGCAATGCCACGGCCGCAATTAACAGATAGAGACGCGATTATAGCTGAGTGATATCGGTATCAAACCACTTTTCGGATATCTCACGCAGCTCGCCGCTCTCGCGCAGCTCATCCAGGGCGTCGCCTACCCGGTCGCGCTGCGCTCGCCCCGCCTCGTCATCACGAAACGGCATTGCGTTTTCAATGGTCGAGAAGGGCTGACCCGCTAACTCAAGCGGCAGGCCTTTTTCTTTGATGACCTGAGTTGCACTCACACGATCCATCACGAACGCGTCTACCCGCCCCAAGGCCACATCCTGTTCGATGTTGGACTCGTAGGTGCGGATGTCGATTTCATCGGCATTGGGCTGCTCGCGCAGCAGCTGCTCGTAGTTGGACCCAAGGTTCACCGCGACGCTTTTGCCTGGTAAATCTTCGACACCCTCGATAGAGTCATTGCCCTCTCGTACCACGACCTGCGCGCCGTCATACACGTAGGGTTCCGTGAAAGCGTACTTGGCTTCGCGCTCCGGCGTCATAGTGATCTGGTTGGCAATGGTGTCGATACGCCCTGACTCGAGCATGCCGGCCAGGCCCGAAAAGCTCGCGGTAACGAACTCGATCTCATCACCGGTAATCTCCCCCACGGCGTTCATGACATCCACCTCAAAGCCCTTCAGCTCGTCCTGCTCCACAAAGGTGAACGGAAAGTAACCGCCGGACATGCCGACGCGAAGCGTCTCGGCGTGGGCAGCGGCGGCAAATACGCCGCTGGCAGCGCTCAAGGCAAGCGCGCCCAGGGACAATGTGAGTTTGCGTGTTAGGAGCATGAGTCTGTTACCTCGCAAGTCGACATACCGACGATTAGGATAGCCGCACGAAACGTCATGTGGCTGATGGTCGGTATTTTACCCTCACGACAAAAGCTAATAAAAGAATAGTTAAAATACTTTTTATTCTTTTAATGAATATTGAGGCTGAAAATTGATTCTAATTTAACTTTGGTATGGAAAATCAGCATAGCTGCTTAATCGTATTGTTCCGCTTTTAACGACCAGCCCAGTAAGAGCCAGACTTGTCGGGCGATGGTTTACTTCACCACATTCCTTTCAATGAGCAGCTGGATTACTTGCTCAGCCGCTTCCTCTGGACTGATAGTCGCCGTATTCAGGGTAAGCTCAGGGGCCTGAGGCGCCTCGTATACCGAGTCAATGCCGGTGAAGTTTTTCAAGTCGCCACGGCGGGCTTTTTTGTAAAGACCCTTAGGACCGCGATGCTCAGCGACCTCAAGCGGCGCATCAACAAACACCTCGAGAAACTCTCCTTCTTCAAGTAGGTCTCGGGCAAGTTGCCGCTCACTACGAAACGGCGAGATAAAGGCCGACATCACAACCAACCCCGCATCGAGCATCAACTTTGCTACTTCCGCTACGCGGCGAATATTTTCCACCCGATCCACATCGGTGAAGCCAAGGTCGCGATTTAGTCCATGGCGCACGTTGTCGCCATCCAGCAAATAGGTATGGTGACCAAGCGCATACAGCTTCTTTTCAACCAGATTCGCAATGGTCGATTTACCCGCGCCAGAAAGCCCAGTAAACCAGATCACTGTCGGTTTTTGTCGTTTTGCGTCAGCTCGAGCGGCCTTATTTACATCGACATGCTGACGATGGATATTTTGGCTGCGGCGCAAAGCAAAGTTGAGCATTCCCGTTCCGACAGTGTGGCCGGTAGTCCGGTCAAGCAAAGTAAAGCACCCGGTCCGCGGAGACTCGTGAAAGGGGTCAAACGCCACTTCCCGGTTGAGGCTCAAATTGCATACGCCCACCCCATCGCGCGGTAGTTGTTTTGCTGCCATGTGCTCAAGGGTATCGGTGTTAATTTGATGCTTGATACTGGTGGCGGTGGCGACAGCGGTTTGTTCGCCCAGCCTGATGTCATAGGGCCGCCCAGGCAACAAAGGACGGTCATCACACCAAATCAAGCTCACGTCAAACTGGTCCGCCGTTTGGGCAGGCTGACCGATACTGGAAATGATATCGCCACAAGAAATAGCCACGTCACCTTCCAACAGCAGTGTCACCGACTGACCTACGACAGCCTCATCAACGCTGTCCCCATCAGCCACTAAAACCCGAGATACCTTACCGGTGCTGCCAGATGGCTGTACGCGGATATCATCGCCTGGGCGGATTTTTCCGTTGACTATATTGCCTGAAAAGCCTCGCCTGCCAGCCTCAATGCCATCAATGCGCTGCACTGGCAAGCGGAAAGGCGAATGCATAACACACGCATTATCTACCAACCACGATTTCAAAAAACCGAGCACCGAAGCACCGCTATACCAAGGTGTGCTATCACTTAGCGCCAGTACATTATCGCCCTGTAACGCAGAAACAGGAATAAAGGTGGTCTCAGGCAAAGTTAGTGATGCCGAAAACTCCCGAAACTCCCTGACAATGGTCTCAAAACGTACCTGGGAATAACCCACTGCATCCATTTTGTTGATCACCACCGCAAGGGGACGCGCCCCCATTAACGACAGCAACAGACAATGGCGGCGAACCGTGGCCGTCATCCCTTGCGGTGCATCCACCACCAACATCGCCGCTGGCATAGAGGCTAACGGCTCCTGATTCTCTAATGTTTGCAGGGTGGGGTCATCCATCAGTAGATCATTCAGCGCGCTTTTGCCAGCCCCTTGGTTACCATCGACGATGAAATACGGCAGCTCATCGCTGAACATCGCTGAACTGAGCAGCTAGGTAACTCTCAATATCATTGATAAGCAACGTATAGATATGGGCCATTGTGCACCCCCTGGGTTGCTTATAGTAACCTGGCAGATGATGAGTAGCACCTGTATTGAACATGCACCTAATCCACTATGCTGTGATTTGATGTAACGTAATGGCATCTAAAATACCCGTATTTAAGAAAGCCTTGCTCACAAACACACACAATAACTAAATCATGTTATAAGAAAATTTATCGAACTCTTTTTTATAAAAATCATTGACAATTTCAATTTCATTTTTACTAAAAAAATCAACTGGGTCTTTTTGGTCAGACATCACACCTTTCTTTAAATGCGGCAAAAGAGGAGGAACACGTACTCCGATTTCATTCATACAAAAATCGTAAAACTCTTTCTCAATATCTTCATATCTAATAAAGTAATACTTAAAGAGTTCACACCCTTCATAAATCGGAAGATTATATACAGACTTAAACCCACCATATTCAAAAGAATTATGTATAAAATCTCTAACCTCATCTTCACCGGATAACATTTCATCCCCCTTCTGATAAGAATCAAACTTCAGCTGCATATTAGCCCAAGAGATTATTTTGCTATATGGATTACGCTCAATAAATAATACTTTATAACCTTTTATATCCTTTTTAGCTTTGGCCAGAACCTCTTTGAGCGGCATATGATTATAAAAAAGGCTCTTGGGCTGCTTAGGCTTCAACCCCTTCAATATGTTATCTATATATACTTCCTCTCCTTTTTTATCTAGTGAGTAGTTTTGGCATGGCACTCCCCCTCTCTGAATCCTTACCTTTTCGTCAATTAAAGTGATCGGTGTTATTATATCTTCTTCACCACAAATATCAGACAAAGCAGTTTCAATACTAGTACTACCTACCTTGCGCCCTTTCAAAAAAATAAACTTATGCTTATGAGAAAGTATCATTTTATTCAACCTCATGCTAACAATGAAAATCCCGGATAGCTTCAATTCTAAGATAGCTACTTTTAAGGTCAGAGTGAGCGCAAATCAAGCGATACACATCATCAGTCGACACTTTTTTTATCTTTTCTTTAACACGTGAGTTCTTAGTCTCTATAAATTTACCAAGCGCTAACCCCATAAAATTTTCAAGCCGAGAAACATCACTCCTTTCAATATCAAAAAACAATATCTCATTTTCTACCTTAGAGAGTTTCATAAAAGCCATATCGTTCCACCTCATACAGTATGCAGCTGCGTTATAAAGCTCATCATCGGTACATATTTCAGGCAATATTGACTGGGCATATCTTATACTAGGCGAATATGATGGATATTTCATTGCACCAAACTCGTAAAATGACTTAATAACCTTAAGCGGATCTCGTAGCATAAATATAATTTTGGTTTCTTCGCAAAAAAAATCAATGAACGGCACTGTCATCCAAGATGACTCACCTAAGGTGCTATCCTGCATTCCTAAGTTCATAAAATCAAAATCTGACTTCCTATTAAGCAAATTACCTCCATTAAATACAGCTTCATGCTTCACACTATAACCAACTGCGGATAAAAATTCCGAAACAGCCTTGGTACCACTTCTACCACAGCCGGAAATAATTAGATCAAAGTCTTTAACTTTTCTTCTATTTTTCTTAGACCCCTCAGACTTTCTGAATATATAAAAATCAGCAAAAGAAGTATTATTAGGATCGCTTTCAGGTGTCATGGGATATTTATTTGGAATGACTTTTTCTATAACCCAATCGTTAGCGTACTTTTCCACCCAATCCGTAAATTTTCTTTTCCTGACATGAATGGAAGGCGTAAATTCATCTACGTTAGCCGAATAAATCACACAGTACCTTGCAGCAGAAGAAAAAAGCCTATTCATATAGTCATGAAAAATATCATCATCTACCAAATGGTAAATGACATCTAATGACATTGTAAGCTCTGCAATACTTGGGTGTTTCTTAAAACACTCAAGCGTCAAGAATTTTTTATCGCATTGACTAGAAAACTTCTCTTGGCAAATTTTTACGGCAGTAGGTGATATATCGACACCTAAATAATTTACTGGAGCCATCAAACCAAGCTGGTTGCCGTCACCACACCCAAATTCAATAACACTATTTACATTTTTCTCTTCTAAAAATTCATTAATTACATCAGCTTTAAACTTTGCGAGTCGGCCATAAGAACCCGCCCCAGAATTACCTCCTTGCTTATATCTTTGATCCCAATACTTTGGAACTGAGAATACAGGGTTTTTATTTTTACCTGCAGTTAATTTTGGCCAATTAATAGGATAGGCTCTTAACATATTCCTTATTTGTTTATCATTACCACCACCTTGGATATTATATCGCCACAAAGGAGAATCATTTTCTTTTGGCCACTCAACCAACCTAAAATTATAGGTTGATCGATTGACTTTAGCTCCATTAAGTGACGCCATCCAATAAAGCCAAATATCATCAGCTTTTGGTGATAACCTCATGAAACTTTCAGTATTTGTAACGTCTTCATGAAATACATGCGGAGGATAAAGAATTCCACCGGATCCGGTAGGGAAGATAAGACCATCCGCGGCCTCATCTGCCCCCACTTCCCACTTCCATTGCCTATAGGGTAATGGATTACCTTTTTTATCAATTCTAATTTTATGAGCCCGATGTGCAACTATTTTTTTATTATCACCATCCCAACTCATTAAAAGTTTTTTGAGCCAATTAGGCTCATAATAGATATCATCATCTGCGGTAACAATAAAGCTATCAGGGAACTCAACTAGAGCAGGAATAATTTTTTTATAAGAGCGAATATCTTCACAAAAGCGAATACTCAAACCAAAATTTCGAAGCTGAAGGACTGAGTCAGGCACTTCTTCCTCTTCATCTTTTGAAAGCCAAAGTATCAACAAATCCGGCGTAACACTTTGCAACAAAAGACTACACAGAGTATAATAAAGGTTATCAAACCTCTCCTTATAAGATGTAAGCGAAACCACCAAATGTCCAGGAAGTTTATGATTAGCTTGATTTCTTTTTAACTTAGCCTTTTCAAGATAAGCCATTAAATCTCTAACGCTTGATAAAACAGGCCTCTTTTTAGTTTTTTCATTAATAGCCTCTCCATTAATATAGCCAGCATACTGCAAACTTAACTCTGGTGAGATATTGTTTAGTATTTTACATGCGTCTTCATTAGATTCAAGTATAGTCGCCATAAGGTAAGCAAGCTTTTTCTTTTCGCTGCTATTTAGTTTTTCAACTCTTCTTATAGAAGGAATAAAAATTACTTGGGCACTTAATAATTCGTTTAAATCAGACGAAGAAGGCGGAAAAATATTCTGCTTACGTAATAGATCACATAAAGTATAAAAGCGAAATTCATGCTTTTTAGCCCATTTTTCCAAAAATGAAAAATTAGGCTGTTGACAATGTGTCGGCTGAAATACAACACTGGCTTTTATCATTAAAGTATGCTGCAAATAATCACCACCATTCTCCAAAATTGGAGTAGCATTATTCAAGCCATCTAATACAAGCACATCCACCCCAGAGAGGCCTTCTATAGCATTCAATGGTACTGTACTCATAGGAAGAGATGACAATAATCGAATAGGATCGTTTTGCTCTACAGTTTGTTGTTCTGGTAATGGCTGTAGTGTACCTGTTAACTCTGGATCCAAAGTTGCATAAAGTGTAGTATCTTTACCATCCCCCAAGGTAGCATGTGGGTAGTGGTGCCATTCGCCAAGCTGTTTTAACTCCTCGGCCTGTTTAGTAAGCAAGCTGGCAGGATCAAAAGTTATGACGGCAAAGTTACCTGTTTGCATCCATTCTGCAAATCTGGGATGACGTGCAAACAATGCGCCGTTGTCGATTACGGTGATTGGGGTCTCAAGATTCCATTCGAAGGCTGCATTTTCAGGCTCAACTTCAACCTCCACTAGCTCAACGAGTTTATCTTCGTCTGCAAACCATGCTTCACTGTCTTTATTCAGGGTAAGTGCTTCGGGTACTTTACCTTCACAGTGTCGTTGCCAAATAGCGCGAAGGGCTACAGCAAGATTCTTGGCGAACCGTGGGCCATCACAGACAGGAGACTCACTGAGTATGGTGCGCAGCGCGGCGCGAATAACTGCAAGATTAGGCAGATCACCTGCTAGTTCTTTTGCTCTGCGCCTGAAGTCATTCCAGTTGTCGGTAATTAACTCTGGCAGCCCAGCGTTAGCAAGGTGAGTGGCCGTGTGCCTCCCCGCAAAGGTTGGGCCTGTATGGGTCACCACCGGCACGCCCATCAGTAACGCTTCACAGGTGGTCAGCCCGCCTGAATAGGGCCAAGTATCCAAGGCAATATCGATACGCTGATAGGTTGCCATGAAGTTATGATGGTCGGCAGGCCCCTCCAATATTAATCGGTTACTTTCAATGCCGTGGCTGGCGAATATATTGGTAATTTTTTCGCAGAATGCTTCACCTTCGAACTGCACTCCACGAAGTAAGAGTTTACTGCCAGGCACCTCTTTTAATAGAACGGACCATTCTTCCAACAGCGGTGGGGACAGTTTAGCCGGATTATTCAAGCACCCAAAGGTGATATAGCCGTTTTTCAGCGCGGGTAGCGCTGTAACTTTTGGAGCATATTCAGGTATATGATAGCAAATGTAATCATCGGGCATGCGAATGAGCTTTTCTGTGTATAGCTCGTCCACTCCTGCAGGTGTTTCGATACTATCGCTAATCAGGTAATCCATACAGCTAAGGCCAGTGGTATTGATCAAGCTACCGACCCATTTGACTATAAGCGATGCGGGCTCTCTCGAAATAGCGAGATAGCGCGACCCATCCCCTGCCCCATTCATATCAATCAAAATATCGACTTGGTCGTCGCGTATTTTTTGGTCTAGTTCTTCTGGATTAAGTCCAGCAATGTTGTACCAACGGTGCGTTGCGGCTTTTATTTGGTCCGTCAGCTTATCGCTTGCTTGGTGGGTACTGTAGACCAATAGTTCAAATTGTTTTGCTTCAAGATGCTGCAACGCGGGCAAGATCATTTGGCCGACAGGATGCATACGGAAGCCCCCTGACAGAAGCCCGACCTTTAAACGCTTGCTTGGCAATGACTGTGTTTTAGCACGACCTAACGGGGAGCTTTTGGCATGTTGTTGCTGCCATTCCGTTGCCAACTGTGAGAGATCTTGCTGGCTATAGGAAGGATTGTAATGCCGTGCGACGTACACATTGGAAAGTACTTGGCTATTACTAGGATCAATCGATAGCTCTTCTTTAAAATACGCTTCGGCCGTTTCATAGTCACCTTCGCGCAGGGAAATATCTGCCAAATGGTTACTTACACCTACGCGCTTAGGCTCTAAGCGCTTGATTTGTTTTAAGGTGGCAGCCGCTTCACTGGGTCGTTTTAGTTTGTCTTGTGCCCGACTTTTCCAAACCAGTGCTTCAACAAAATTTTCGTCAATATCTAAAGCTTGTTCACTATTTTCCAGTGCTTCCTTATTTTTACCTACTGCATAATAGGCACGGCTTAGCCACGTTAGCGCCACTTTATGGTTTGGGTCTTGATCGATAATGTTCTTCAGGCTATGAGCGGCTTGCTCAGTACGGCCAGCCAGCAGAGCATATTGGGCGAATTTTAGTATGGCCTTTGGGTCTTCCACTGGCATCCTTTGAATCGCCTTTTCCATTGCATCAGCTGCTTCCACCAAGCGGTCAAGCCGCCCTAATACATTGGCAAGCGCCTCCCAGTTTGCTGGGTCATTTGGCTTGGCTTCCACCAATTGCTCAGCAATGTTTAACGCTTCCTGATAGCGTTTCTTGTTGAATGCTTTGTCGAACGCTGTGGGATGTATTTTCGCACCACTCTGCTTAGTAGCCAGACGACTGGATTTATTTTGACGTTTTTGAGAAGACTTTTTAGCTGACATACGATGCTGGCTACCATGTTGCTGCGAAGATGACGAAGCTTGCCAAGTGGCTATTAGCTATTTTACGGTATATCAACACACAAAAAAGGCTGGCCAACGGCCAGCCTTTGCTGCTATTTCTTGCTTTAGACTGGAATTAACCCAGCAGTGACAGTACGCTCTGCGGCGTCTGATTCGCCTGGGCCAGCATCGACGTACCAGCCTGCTGCAGAATCTGCGAGCGGGTCAAGTTCGATACTTCATCCGCGTAATCAGCATCTTCGATACGCGAGCGAGCTTCGGTCAGGTTGGTAGAATTAGTACTCAGATTTTCCAGCACTGAATCAAAGCGGTTCAGCGTGGCACCCAAGGTGGCGCGTTCATCATCAATAGTCTGCAAGGCAGCATCAACAGCACTAATAGCTGACTGAGCGTTTTCGAACGTATCAACCTCAAGGCCGTCAACTCCCATGCCTGAAGCATCTGAAGTCACGTCAATAGTAGCAATTTCAATTGAATCTTCATCCTCAGTATTCGCACCCACTTGAACATTAAGTGTATCCTCATTGCTCAGCAAGTCGATATCATTGAATTTTGTTGCGTCCGCAATACGATCAATTTCTTCGACGCGCTCATTGATTTCCAACTGGATAGAAGAACGGTCTTCTGCAGAGTTGGTATCGTTCGCTGCCTGAGTTGCCAGCTCACGGATACGCTGCAGGTTGTCGCTGATCTGATTCAAGCCGCCTTCCATGGTTTGTGCCATGGAGATGCCGTCGTTGGTGTTTCGCTCGGCCTGGCCCATACCGGTGATTTGCGAGCTCATGCGGTTGGCAATCGCCTGACCAGCAGCATCATCAGCAGCGCTGTTAATACGCAGGCCTGAAGAAAGGCGCTCTTGTGCTTTCGCTAGCATGCCTTGTGACTGGCTGAGGTTATTCTGGCCGATAAGGGCAGTAATGTTTGTGTTGATCACTGACATGAGATAACTCCTTTAGGATTGCTTGGCCAATCAGGCCTGCTTTGCGGCGCCGTTGTCGCCGTTATATTAACTAACGGCTTATCAGGGAAATTCTTTAGGTATCAGCCTGCTTTTTTTGTAAAATAAAGTAACCGCTTCTTTACTGCGTATTCATAACCATTAATTGCTGGGCCAAGTAGGAGCTCATTTGGTTCATCTGCGCCACCATGCCGTCCAGTTGGCCAAACTGCTTGCGGTAGCGCTCCACTGTTCGTTCGATACTGGTTTCCATACGCATAAGCCGGTTATCTAGATTCTCAACGCGCTGTTCGGCACTCTCGATGGAATTTTGCACAATGCCATCACCAGAGAGCATGGTATCCAAAGTGGCGTTGAGCCTCCCTGCCCAGCCAGCTTCTTCAGAATCCCCAGCAAAGAACTCGGTAAGCCCTTGAGGGTTATTGGCGATTGCTTCATCCAGCTTGCTATCGTCGACATCCAGCCTGCCGCGCTCGTTGAGCGTAATACCAAACTGTGAAAGCAACTCGAACTCACCACCGGCGACGCTGTCGCTCATGTCGCGTCGCAGCCGCTGTTCGATGGTACGAACCGTTCGGTCACCAATCAGTTCGCCCGAGCTTTCTTCCTCTCCGTTGTAGGCGGTCATACGCCCTACGGTCGATTTCATCTCGTTGTAGGTTGCAACGAAATTATCAACTGCTTCACGAAGAGCGTCTTTGTCCCGATCGATAGTTAAAGAGATTGGCTCGTCTGAGATCGACACCAGATCAATGGTGACTCCCTGAATAGCTTCTTCTACTTGGTTGGTTCGACTGGTAATCGCAATGCCATTTACATTGAGTTCGGCATCTTTGCCTGCTCGGAGTGTGGCGTCATCCATGCTGAGTTGATCCAGCCCCTCGAACCCAATAATGGAGGCGTCTTTCCCGGTATCTTTTGTACTGAGTGCCAAACGATAACCTGAACCATCATTCACGATGGACGCGGTCACGCCAGCCTCTGCATCATCGTTAATTTGGTCTCGCACATCTTCGAGCGTGCTGCCCGCCGCAACGTTGAGCGTATAGGTGCTCAATGGTGCAGCGGCATCATCAAATTCACCGTTGGTATAAGTCGCTCCGAAGTTAAGCGTCAAGGTGGAATCAGCGGTTGCCACCACGGTACCTTGCGCTACGCTGTCTGAAGCAACGCTACCCGAACTTGCAAGCTGGTTTACGGTGACTTCATAGCGGCCAGCGTTGGCAGTTTCATCTGCTGTGGCCGTGAAATTATCACCGCTCACTTCACTTTTTTGCTGTTGAAAAACAGCAGGGTCATTAATCCCTGCCACTGCCTCTTGTAGACGCCCTAGCGTCGACTGAAGCCGTCCATAAGCAGAAATTTTGCTTTGCTCATCGCTTTTTCGCTCGGTTACTGGCGCAAGCTTTTGCCGCTCTGCCGATTGGAGCTGTTCCAACAGGCCGTTGAGATCAAGCCCAGAACCAACGCCAAGTGAGGTAATGGTTGCCATGATGGACAGCTCCTAGTGAATTTATGTTGAAGTAGATGGCTTAATTAATCGGCACCAACCACGAAAACTTTAGAAAAAATTCCCAAACGAATAAAAAAACCCGACATTCCATGCCGGGCTTTTAAGAAGATAGATATATATTAATGTGTTACCAGTGTCAGTTCCCACTTAAAGCTGTTCGGTAAGATAAGCACTTGTCTGGTTCATGTCACCTACCATGCTGTCCAGAGCAGAAAACTCTGCACGGTAACGTTCGACATTCTCGTTGATACGCTGCTCGGTGATTGAGAAGCGGTCACTCAGTCTATCGAGCTGGTTTTCAGACGTTGTAATGGCGCCGTTTAGTCGGCCATTGGTGCCAATTTGCTGATCGATGGCAGCACTTACCTGCCCTGCTAAACCGCTGTTTTCACTATCGCCTGCGAAAAAGCTGGCAAGCTCATCAGGCTGATTGGCAATGGCGCTATCGAGCTCGTCTTCGTCTATGGCCAGCGTACCGTCAAGCTGTAACGAGATACCTGCATCGGATAACACATTAAAGCCATCACCTTCTACTACACTGCTAAGCGCTGTGCGAAGTGAGGACTCAACGGCACGGGTAGCGCTGTCGCCGCTTAATTCAGCGGCTTCACCCGACTCGGCATCAAACGCAGTCTGTTCTCCAATAGTTCCTTTGAGGGTATTATAATCGTCAACAAAAGCCGCGACTTGATCACGAATCGATTCGCTGTCCTGCTCAACGGTGACTGTGCTTGATGTACCCGCTTCAGTAAGATTCAGCGTAACACCCTGGATCGCGTCTTCTACCTGGTTGGTAGGGCTCGTGATATCGATACCGTTAACATTAAACGCTGCATCCTCACCGGCCTGCACGACTTGTTCGTCGCTGGTTTGCGCATCGGCTGAAAGAATATCTGAGAAGTTCGTGCTCTCGATGCTGGCATCCGCACCGGTCTCAGTAGAATTCACTGCCAGGCGGTAGCCTTCACCATCGTTGATAATGGAAGCATTCAAACGACCATCGCTTTGGGCGTTAACAGCATCGCGCATGTCTTCCAGCGAGCTACCATCGGCAATGCTGATAGGGTCGATGTCGCCTTCGGCCAGGCTAAAAGATAGCGATTGGTCACCATCGATAATGCTTTCATCGGAGGTTTCCAGACGCTCGGTGACAATGCTGCTGGCAGACGCAAGGCGATCAACCTGAACGTCATATTGACCTGGCTGGGCATCATCGCTGCTGACAGCACTGACCCCGCTGCCTTCGACATTGGTTGACAGGCTTTCAAATGTAGCCGGGTCGTTCAGTTTCTCTGCCGAGCTTTGAAACTGCGAGAGATCGCTCTTTATTTTGCCGTAAGCAGAAATTTGTGCATCTTCCGATTCAGCCTGCTGCTGAATCGGTTCAAGCTTCGCTTGCTCGCTCTGCTGGATCTGTTCTAAAAGACTGTTGAGTTCGAGTCCTGAGCCAACACCTAATGATGTGATAGAAGACATAACAACATGCGCCTTGTCCGATGCATTTTGCTGCGCTAATTAATGCCAATGCTTCTATTACACCTTGAAGCCCGCGCAGCACTTATTTCTCGTATTACTTTTACCCGTCGGCTTATTTGTATGTAACTTGAACCACAATAGCCTTTTTTTCGTAACGGTGTGTTTCCGCACCGTGTATGTTTGCTATTCCCCGACGTTAACCACGCCGCCCAACCCCAAGATACGTCAGCCCCGCTTCCCTCACGGCCTCGGGGGCAAATAAGTTGCGCCCATCCACGATCACGCGGTCGTTGAGTTGGCCGGCCAGCCATTCCAGGTCGACGCTGCGAAACGCTTTCCATTCGGTGCAGATCACCAGGGCATCGGCGCCTTTGACCGCCTGGATCCGGTCACCGGCGAGCATCAGGTCGTCGCGTTCGCCGTAAATGCGGCGGCATTCGGCCATGGCTTCCGGGTCGAACGCCTGCACCTTGGCGCCTGCCTGCCAGAGCGCTTCCATCAAGGTGCGGCTGGGGGCTTCGCGCATGTCATCGGTGTTGGGCTTGAACGCCAGCCCCCATACCGCAATGGTCTTACCTTCCAGGTTACCCAGCGCTGTTTGCAGTTTGGTGAACAGCGTGAGTTTTTGCTGCTGGTTGACCGTTTCCACCGCGCTTAACAGCGCAGGCGTGTACCCCAACTGGCGGGCGGCGCGCTCAAGCGCCTGCACATCCTTGGGGAAACACGAGCCGCCATAGCCGCAACCGGGATAAATGAAGTGGTAGCCAATGCGCGGGTCGCTGCCGATACCGCGGCGCACGTCTTCAATATCTACATCGAGCCGCTCGGCGAGGTTGGCCATTTCGTTCATGAAGCTGATCTTGGTGGCCAGCATGGCGTTGGCGGCGTATTTGGTGAGTTCTGCCGCGCGGACGCTCATGAACATCAGCTTGTCGTGGTTACGGTTATACGGCGCGTAGCACTCGTGCATGCGCGCCTTGACGTGCTCGCTGTCGGTGCCGACGACAATCCGCGCGCCGCGGGTGAAGTCTTCGATCGCCGCCCCTTCCTTCATGAATTCCGGGTTGGAGCACACATCAAAAGGGATCTCCGCGCCGCGCGCGGCCAGGGTTTCGGCCATGGCGGCATGGACTTTCTCGGCGGTCCCCACCGGCACGGTCGATTTGTCTATAACCAGCTTGTAATCGTTCATGTGCTCGGCAATGGTGCGCGCGACATTCAGCACGTAGCGCAAATCGGCGCTGCCGTCTTCATCCGGCGGCGTGCCCACGGCGATGAACAGCAATTCGCCCTCGTGGACGGCTTGCTCGGCGTCGGTGGTAAAGCTCAGCCGACCGGCGTCGACGTTATGGGCAACGATAGTGCTGAGACCCGGCTCGAAGATCGGGATTTCACCGGCGTTCAGTCGAGCGATCCGCTCGGCGTTAACGTCCATGCAGGTGACTTGATGGCCGACGTCGGCCAGGCAAGCGCCTGCGACCAACCCTACGTAACCGGTTCCAAAAACACTGATATGCATGCCGTGTTAACTCACTCATCAATACGGGTGGTGAAAGTACAAGCGAGCTTATCACGTCGCTGAGGATTTGATGACGGGCCGCCGGGGGAAAATAAAGCCTAGACGTTGGTCTAATATCGACTTTCGTTTATAATGCACTGCAATACAGGTGCTGATTTAGCAATGTCAAGCATCTGTGCGTGCCGAGCTAACGTATCAGGAGAAAGAAATGCCCAGCGATATGTCCACTGCCAGTCACGTTCAGCGCAGCTTACGCCAGTGTTTGGCCGTCGTGGCCGAGATGCTTTACGACAACGGTCATGTGCTGGAGACGATTACGTTGGCTCAGCGCGGCCTCACCCATAAGGACTTGCAGTTACTCAGTCAAAACGCTCCGGCCTGGGCAACCTGCCAGCAGGTGCTGGAAACCAGTAACGCTGCAACTCGTAACGAACAAGGGCGTTTCGTGCTGACCCCTATGGGCCGCGAGCTGATGTTTGATATGTTTGGCGAAGGCGCAGCGGACTGCGCCTAGCCTAAGCCCCAAAAGAATTAACGCAGGCCGAGAAACGAAAGAATAAATAGAACGACCACGATCAGCCCGACGATATAGATAATATTGTTCATGACAGCACTCCTTGCGTGTTGTGCGATTGAGAGGCAATTGCCTGTTTGTGTTTCAAGCCTAGCAGCCCTTTGCCGGCTTTGCGTACCTCATCGGTTGCATATTCAAGCTGTTACCTGTTGTTTACCTATTACCCGCCGCGCCAGGAACCCCAGGAGCCCAATGCGCTCAAAGAGGTTCCCAACCGCTGAGGGTTTGCCATGCGCTCGCTGTTTTCTGTCGCCTGCATTAGTGTTCTCGCTGTCTCGCCGTTCTCCTCCACCCTGTTTGCCCAGGAAACATCCGACGCCCCAAGCGCTGCTGCGCTGCAGTCCCTGAGCGATGAGGCGCGGGGCTACTCACGCCTACACAGCATTGTGGTGGCTCATCAGGGCGAGATTGTGCACGAGCACCACCAGGGCGGGCCCGGCGTTGCTACACCGGCCAATATCAAGTCGCTTTCCAAAACCGTGCTCGCAGCGCTGGTGGGCGCTGCTATCGAGGCCGAGATTGTCGCGTCAGCCGATCAGCCGCTGGTCTCCCTGCTGGGGGCTCGCGTACCCCAGACAGCGGCCCCTGAAGTTGACGAGATTACCGTCAGCCACCTGCTGTCGCTGCAGGCGGGGCTCGAACGCACCTCCGGGCAGAACTACAGCGCCTGGGTGGCAAGCCCCAACTGGGTCGAATACGCCCTGACCCGGCCCTTTGTCGACGAGCCTGGCGGGCGCATGCTGTACTCCACCGGCTCCAGCCATCTGCTCTCCGCCGCGCTGACCGAAGCCAGCGGCGAATCGACCTATGCCCTTGCCCAGCGCCTGCTGGCCGAGCCACTGGGCATCGCGATACCGCCTTGGCTACAAGACCCCCAGGGCATCTATTTTGGCGGAAACGACATGCAGATGTCGCCACGGGCGCTGGTGGAAATAGGCGAACTGTATCGCAACGATGGCATCGTGGAGGATGATAACGGCAACGCTGAGCGCGTGCTGCCGGAGAGCTGGGTCGAGCAGTCATGGACGCCGCGCGGGACATCGCGCTGGACGGGCGACGGCTATGGCTACGGCTGGTTTATTACCCAGCTAGGCGGTGAGGATGCTTACTATGGGCGGGGGTTCGGCGGCCAGGCACTGTTTGTTGTCCCGGAGCGCGCGCTGACCGTCGTGATCACTGCAGACCCCAACCCGCCCTCACCCGGCGGGCAGTTCCAGGAGAATCTGAATGCGCTGGTCGCGGCGCTGCTCACTCATGATGCCTCCTGAGGTTCATGACGCTCGCCCAAGCTATTCCTTTTTGTGGCCGAGGCTCATCAGGTAGAGGGCCGCGGCCAGCGCGAGTACCGACAGCGCCAGGTAGATCGCCTCAAGCGGGGTGGCAAAGCGGATATCCACCACCGCACGGAAAAACTCGATAATCACCGCCAGAATCACCACCCGGGCGATTTTATCCTTGAGCTGATCCAATGATGCGACGTTAAAGGGGTGGCGCAGGGTGCTCTCTTCGGCTTGATCAATGCGGGAGACAAACAGCCGGTAAACACCCAAGCTAAAAATCAGCATTACGATAGCAATCAGATAGATATCCACCGCAATGATAATATCGGGCACCAAGCTTTCATGAATATCCTGGGTACCGCCCAATAAGTAATAGCCCATCACGTCAGCCACTATTTTTAAAATATCCACGGTACCGACGATAAACAGCATCAAAGAACCCAGCAGGCTTGGCACCACGGCCAGCATGACCAGAAACCGCGAGTTCCAGAGCGCGCTTTCCACTCGCCGTTCCCAGCGGCCCTGCTCTTCGGGTGGCTTGGGCGGTGTATCGGTCATATCAGACTCCTTATAAAGGACGGCATTAGAGCACGTTCACTAAAATCAGCGCGCAGGTTGCACCCAGTAGTGCAAAGCCGAGCAGCAGCACGACGCCATCCCGCGCGACCAAACCGAGCCCCAGCAGCGCCAGCGCCAGGCCGGCCCCGTTGGCCGAAAAAGGGATAAACTCCATTGGCGGCATGGCCAGCGCAATCAACAGGCACACCACCGCCGTGACCCGGATGCCAATATAGCCGGTTAGCCACGGCAAGCGCACCCGCAATAGCCCATCCACCCAGCGGGCAGGCTTTTTCAAAAAGCGGATGCCTTTATCAAATTTACTTCGGGAAATCGATCGCTTGAGCATCCAGCCGGGCAGCCAGAAGGTGTTTCGCCCCGCCAGCAGCTGGACGGACACCAGCAGCACCAGGGCCGCCATCAACGTGGGCATGCCGGGGATATCGCCGATGATCGGCGCCAGGGTGATAAGCCCGGCGACCAACAGCAACGGGCCGAACGAGCGCCGCCCGATGGCATGGACCACATCGTCAACGCTGACTCGCTGAGCTTCCTGCTCCATGCGCTCCAATGACGCAATTAAATCCATTAACGTTGAGCCTTCGTTACGATCATCCATCTTGATTAATGCGCTCCTCGGTGATGAGTTTGGTACGAATAAAGTCGCTGTGACTGACATGCAGCAAATCGGCCAGGCGACGAATGCGATGCTCTTCAAGCGCATCGACGCTACCGTCCGCCCAGGCCAGTTGCCACATCAGCGCGACCAATTCACAGCGTTGGTCGTAGCCGTAGTGTTCCTTGATAAGACTGACGAACTGGTAGTGGTCGACCGCGTCTTCCACTTCGTCCCGCGCCAGCGTCATCAGCTCGTCAACGTCGCTTTCGCTGAGGTGGTAGCGATTGAGCAGCATGCGGCGCAGGGTCTCAAGCTCGGCGTCGCTGGTCTCGTGGTCGGCGCGGGCGATTTCAAACAGCAATGCCGCCGAGGCCAGCTCAAGCGTCAGGGTCTGATTGTCGCGCTGCTCGGGCTGCGCAAGCGTGTTTTGAAAGAATTGGCTAATCGCCTGCAGCATGGCGGCTCTCCTGATGGTAGATGTCGGATGTGACCCCTTGCTTACGCATCCCGGGTCAACTGGTCTTTGAGCTGCTTGGGCACCTGCTTGATGATCAGACGATCCTGGGTGGCGTCGTACTCGATGCTGGACCCCAGCAGGTGTGAATCAAAGCTGATCGACACGCCTCCCGCACGCCCGGTAAAGCGCCGAAACTGGTTCAGGGTGCGCTTGTCAGGGGGAATTTCCGGTGACAGACCGTAATCGGCGTTGCGAATATGCTCGTAAAACGCCTTGGGCTGCTGCTCGTCGACCAGCTCTGAGAGTGCTTCGAGCGTCATGGGTTCCCCACGGCGCAGCTGGTCGTTGGCGTAATCCACTAGGCTATCGGTTTTTTCACGGCTTGCATCGTCGTCAAAGTCTTCTTTCTCGACGTAATCGCTGAATGCCTTGAGCAGCGTGCGGGTTTCCGTCGGCGCGTCGATACCTTCTTCCATGCCCAGCAACGCCACCATCCCCTCGCCCAACTTCTTGCCGCCGCGATCTTTCAGGAAGGACACGTACTGGGCATCAGCCGAATCGCTCTGCCATTGACTGAGATTGATCCGCGCGGCCAGGGTGAGCTGGCGGGTATTGAGCTGAGCGGCGGGCACGGCCTGGTGGTCGGCATTGATACCGATACCCTCGCGCTGGTGAACCAGCGCCATGAACAGCGTTTCGGTATCGCCCTGGCGCTGGTGACTGATCACTAAGTAACCACTCACTGACAGCTGCGCCTGCAGTTGGCTGACAAGCCGTTCAGCCAGAGCGGTGGCAAGCTCGGCAAAGCTTTGCTCACCGGCCAGATAGTCGCGCAACCACACCGACAGCGGCCCGGCCTGCTCGCCCTGGTCGGCAAACCGGCCCCAGCCCTTGGGCTTGGTGTTGTAGGTGTCGTTTAAGGCGCTGACGAGTTCTTCCATCGCCGGCTCGGCGCTATCGGCCTCGGCCGGGGCGGCGGTCAGCGTAAGGCGCTCGCCGTCAAGGGTAGGCGCCAGGTGATGAACGATACTGTGCAGTAGCGGCATAAAACGTACGGCGCTCTCTTAGTTAGGGTGTAAGATTCGTTAAGGTTTAAGACGGTAACCGGTGCGGAAGATCCAGCCGATAGTCGCTAGGCAGGCGGCAAGGAACAGGCAGATCATGGCGACGCTGGCCCCCAGGCTGACGTCGCTGATGCCGTAGAAGCTCCAGCGAAAGCCGCTGACCAGATACACCACCGGGTTAAGTAGCGTAACGCCCTGCCAGAACGGCGGCAGCATGTCGATGGAATAGAAACTGCCGCCAAGGAAGGTCAGCGGGGTAATCACCAGCAGCGGCACTAACTGCAGGCGATCAAAGCCCTCGGCCCAGATGCCGATGATAAAGCCCAGCAGGCTGAAGGTAATCGCGGTCAGCACTAGAAAGGTCAGCATCCAGAACGGGTGCGCAACTTCCAGGGGCACGAAAAACCCGGAGGTGGCGAGGATGATCAGCCCCAGCAGAATCGACTTTGACGCCGCCGCGCCCACATAGCCCATGACAATTTCCAGGTGCGAGATGGGCGCCGAGAGCAGTTCATAAATGCTGCCGGAAAACTTGGGAAAGAAAATCCCGAAGGAGGCGTTTGACACGCTCTGGGTGAGCAGCATCAGCATGATCAGCCCAGGCACGATAAAGGCCCCATAGCTGATCCCGTCAATCTCGCTTATCCGCGAGCCAATCGCCGCGCCAAACACGACAAAGTAGAGCGACGTGGAAATCACCGGCGAGACAATGCTTTGCAGCAGGGTGCGGCGGGTGCGCGCCATTTCGGCCATGTAAATGGCGCGAACAGGGTAGAGGTTCATGCGCGTTCCTTGACTAGATCGACAAAAATATCTTCGAGCGAACTTTGCCGTGTGTGCAGGTCCTTGAAGGTGATGCCTTCACGCTCGAGGGCGGTAAGCAGCGCGGGAATACCGTGCCCGTCTTCTTCCTGGTGACCGTCGTAGGTGTAGACCAGCGCGGCGCCGTCGGCGGAGAGACTGAGCGCAGGGTGGTCAAGCGAGGGCGGCAGGGTGTCCCGCGGCTCGTTGAGATAGAGCGTCAGCTGCTTGCTGCCCAGCTTGCTCATCAGCGCGTCCTTGTCCTCGACCAGCACGATTTCGCCGTTGTTGATCACCCCGATACGGTCGGCCATTTCCTCGGCTTCCTCGATATAGTGCGTGGTCAGGATAATCGTCACGCCGTTATCGCGCAGCTCGCGTACCACCTGCCACATTTCCCGGCGCAGCTCGACGTCAACGCCGGCCGTCGGCTCGTCGAGGAACAGGATGCGCGGCTCATGGGAGAGCGCCTTGGCGATCAGAACGCGGCGTTTCATGCCGCCGGAGAGCGTGATCAGCCGGTTGTTGCGCTTGTCCCACAGCGCCAGCGATTTGAGCACGCTTTCGATATGCGCGGGGTTCGGCGCCTTGCCAAACAGGCCCCGGCTGAAACTGACCGTATTCCATACCGTCTCGAACGCCTCGTTGGTCAATTCCTGGGGCACCAGGCCGATACGCTCGCGGGCCTGGCGGTAGTCGACGACGTTATCGAAACCATCGACCAGGACGGTGCCTTCGCTGGGCGTTACCAGGCCGCACACCACGCTGATCAGCGTGGTTTTACCGGCGCCGTTGGGACCCAGCAAGGCAAAGATCTCGCCACGTTGGATCTGCAAATCCACCCGGCTCAGCGCTTGAAAACCGCCTCGGTAGGTTTTATTCAAACCACGAATATCGATAATGGGGTCGTTCAAGGTAGGCTCCTGACAGCGCGGCCTTGGAGACCGCTGGTGGCGATTAACGCGCAGCTAGTTTAGCACGCGGGGCCGAGAAACGACGGGTTACCAGGGTGCTCCCAGGGCTCCGCTGCGTCGCAGGGCCATCCCCACCTCCGCCAGCGCCTGCTCGTGTTCGCTGACCGCATCCGGCCCCTGGGTGCAGACCACTACCGCCCAGGCAGTAGTGGGCAGGGCGTCACGCTCGGCAAGCCCCGCATCGCAGCTTCGCCGGTCCTGGGTGCCGGTCTTATGGGCGAAGCGGATTGTCTCGCCCAGCCCCTTTTTAAGGCGCGCGTCACCAGAGGTGGTATGGGCCATCAGGGCAAGCAGTTCATCACGGGGGGCACCATCAAGACCGGGCAACGCGCCGCGGTGAAGGGTCGCCAGCAAATCGCCAAACGCCCGCAGCGTGCCCACGTTCTCGCCCGAGGCCTGGTAGGCGTCAAAGGCATGATGGTAATCGGGCTGGTTGAGCGCCTCGGGCGAGACATTCAGCCGCGCCGCCAGCGCCCGGGGACGTTCGCCTACCGAGGATTGGCGCAGGGCAATGAAATCCATCCCGCTAAGCGAGCGCGCGTCGGGATGTAACGCGCCATACACGCCCTTGCGGACGTCGACCAGCTTGGAAATTGGCCCCAACGCATTGGGGTCGCCGCCGTTGGCCGCCACCATTTCCCTGGCGCGCTGATTGACGTTATCCAGCCCAACCCGATCGATCAGCATATCCGTGGCGGTGTTATCGCTGATGGTGATCATGTGTTCGAGCAAATATCCAACGGAGACCGGCGTGCCGGGGTCGTGCCAGTTGGTCGGGCCGGCGCCATCCACAAAATCGCTCTGCTTAAGCGTCAGGCGTTCGCGGGTCGGCACACCCGCGCCCAGCACCTCCGCCGCCACCGGCACCTTGATCAGCGAGGCGAGATACCAGGGCCGGTCGGCCTGCCAGGCGTACGCCTCGCCGCTGGCCAGGTTTTGCACGTACACTCCGATGTCGCCGGCAAAGCGCGCTTCCACCTCATTAAGGCGAGCATCGAGGTCGCTATGCCAGGCGCTGCGCTTATCCACTTCGTGATACCAATGGGCGTCATAGCCGTAAGCGGCGACTTGGGCGGACAGTGCCACCAACCCCATAAGGCCGACTAACAACCCCTTCCATCCATGTCGCAAAATATCGGTCTCCTCCCTTTATAATGGTCGGCAATCGGGGCCGCGATTAACGATACGCAGCCATGGTGCGGGTCAGCCATATCCATGCGGCGGCCCCCAGAATCAACACGCCGCCCACGCCCAGTGCCTCAGGGTAGCTGTAGGCGCCCTCGCCCTGCCACAGAAAGCGCAGCATCAAAAAAATCACCACGATATGAAAGATAAACGCCTTGAGCGCATCCGAGCCCACCAGGGTGAGCGGCATCAGCGCCTTGGCCGCAGGGCTACCACCAGCCAGGGCAAGGGCGAATAACACCAGCGCACCGCCCAGGCTGAATAGCATGAAAGCAAGCCCCGGCGGGTGTTTACCCTCGTTGTTGGCCACCGCCAGCATGGCGGCATGAACGTCGCCGCCGATGGCTGACAGCGCATAAAAGCCGCCGATCATCAACGCGCCAATACCCAGCAGCGTAAGCGCAAGGCGTTTTTTCAGCGCCGGTGTCCCTATGCAACGCAGCACCGCTTCGCCCAGTAGCAGGCCAAGCAGGATGAGCGGGGCACGGCTGAGCTGGCCCCAGGCATAGTGATCCTGATGGTCGACCAGCAGCGCCTTGAGGATGTCATTGCCGCCAAACGACAGCCCCTGCAGCCAGGCGGCCAGGGCGGTAAGCAGCGCAATGATGACCAGCCGACTCCACAGCGGGGCGCGTGCCCAGAGCGGCAGGATCAACGGCGCCCAGAGCAAGGCGATGGCATAGAAGCCAAGAATTTCCACCCAGATCCCAAATCGGCCATAAAGCAGCGCATCGACGATTTCGCTGGGCGTATTGAAGGGCAGCATTTCCACGATCAGCAGCGCCTTGTACCAGAACCAGACTTCCACGGCGCGCAGCCAGAGCTTCAGCCGGCGCCTTGGCCAGTCGTCCCGATCCACGTGGGCAAGAAATGCCACCGCCAGGGCGACGCCAAACACCAGAATAAACAGCGATGAAGAAAACTTGGTGAGCAGGTGAATCGGCACCATGCCCCACGCCGGCACATTGCCAATCCCTACCAAGCCGCTCACCGAATGGCTGACAATCATCAAACCAATGGCAATACCACGGGCTAAGTCAATCGCCTCAATGCGGCTTTCCGCCTTGGGGAGTTGGGGCGTTTCTTTCCAGGCAATCGCCATTGGCATGTCCTTATTTCCAGTGATGTCCCAGCTGCTTACCTATCGTCTTACCTTATTTGGCAACGATTATGAACCCAGAGCGGCTGAGACGGTTCAACGCTGCGAGCCCCGATCAACCCCACGCCCCTTTATGACCGCCCACGCAAAATGCCCCGCAAGCGGCGGGGCATTCGAGACGCATCTCTTCGTCAGAAGGGTTAAGTGTCCTTCAGAGGAGTTATTACCAGTCGGAATCTTCCTCAGAGTCGTCCTCTTCAGTTTCCCACTCTTCTTCCTCTTCGTCTTCATCTTCCTCGTAAGAGAATTCTTTCTCTTCTTCCTCTTCCTCATACTCGGTAGCAGTGCCATCGCCCTGCTCATCCTCTTCTTCGAAAGAGTTCATGGAACCTTGATCTTCATCCTGCGTCGTCTCTTCCTGCGGCGCAGGCTCTTGCTCCTCTTCTTCATGCATGTCAGCAAAGGCTAACGGGCTGGCCATCAGACCGAAAGATACGCCGAGGATGCCAAGCTTCTTGAGATATTCCTTCTTCATCATGATACTGCCTCCTATTTGGCTTCACTTTCTGGGTGAGAACGTTAGGTCGTCTTACCTGTCCGTTCTTGCCAAGTTGATTGCAGTGGACATGCCAAAATTTCCATTAAAAATAATAAATAAAATAAAATCAAATACTTATAAATGAATAAGCGTGCCAATCAAACGTGAGGACTCTGTACCGGAGGCCATATTAGCTGTTTATTGTTGGCACATGAGTACATGTGGCAGTGTTGCGAGTGACAATGATTGCCGGGCGCACCAATCGAGCAGGAGGGGGAGTTGCCTCCCCCGTCCTCTCACACCACCGTACGTACGGTTCCGTATACGGCGGTTCATGAAGAACGTTTGAGCCACCTTACCGTATCCAGTACCAAGATCAGGCCCTGATCGTAAAAACCACTTTCTCGACAGAGCGTGATTCATATGCGATGCCACGGCGTTCCACCAGGGGCCTCGCCCATTACCCGCCGATTTCCAAGCACGGTATGCGTCTAGACCCAGCCCTCGAAGTTTCCGGCACCGAGTCTTTGAACGCTTCCATTGTCGCCAGACCAGGCCGCGTAAGCGACGACGTATCCACTGATCCAAGGCTTCCAGCGGGCACTTCACGTCAACGAGGTCGAAGCAGTTGGCCCAACCCCTCAGGATGGGTTTCAACTCTTTGATCACTTGCTGGAGGTGACGTCCTCTGCAACGCGCTAGCACCTGACGAACACGCTGCATCATGCGCTTCAGACTCGCCTGCTTGCCGGCTTTTGACATACACCTGTACGTCATCGGCGTAGCGGTAGAACCGATGGCCTCGGCGTTCCAGCTCCTTGTCCAGGTCGTCCAGCAGGATGTTCGCCAGTAGCGGGCTGAGTGGCCCACCTTGGGGCGTCCCCTGCCATCTCGGCGTAGGCAAGCCGTGCTGGAACATGCCCGCCTCCAGATAGCGGCGGATCAGACGCAACACGCGCTTGTCGGCAACGCGCCGCGCGACCCGTGCCATCAGCAAGTCGTGGTTCACTCGGTCGAAGAAGGCTTTCAGGTCAAGATCGACCACCCAGCGGTGGCCGGCGGTGACGTGGTCCTTCATGGCCGAGACGGCCTGCTTGGCGCTTCGCTTGGGGCGGTAGCCGTAACTCGACTCAGAGAAGGTCGGGTCGAAGATCGGCATGAGCACTTGTGACAGCGCTTGTTGGATCAGTCGGTCAGTGAAATACCCAGTTGCCGCACGCCGCCTTTTGGCTTGGGGATCGTGGCGGCTCGAATAAGGCTAGGGTGATACTCGTCAGCCAACAGCCGTTGGCGCAGTGTTGGCCAGTGCTGTTTTAAGTGGTCAGCCAGTTGGTGCACCGTCATGCCATCGACAACCGGTGCGCCTTTGCTGGTGACCAACCGACGGTAAGCTCGCTCCATGTTCTCTGGGTCAACGACCCGCTCCATGAGCGAGGCTGGCTCCGCTTTCGTCCACGGTAACGACGCCGGGCTCGTCTCGACGCTCACCGGCTGGGACGCGGAGTACTGCCCCTGCCCCTCTGGGTGAGTGACGGTATTAGCGCCATGGTCTGTCTTCATGATCGATCCTCGAGACGTTATCGCCTACTCGCGGTTCTTCATGTTCGGCCCTTGGTGCCGCGGTGAACCGGCACTTACTATGGCCTCGGCTGACGTCTGGTGATCCCTCCCGTCGCCTCTCGACACCGGTAGCACCGTGGCAGATCACCAGACCTCCCAGGGTAAGACGCGCGATCTTCCCGCTTATGCCTGTCGGATATACGTCATGGCGTTCCGTGCAAGTATTGGGCTTTGGTGATTCGTGCCACCTTACCCCACCGTGACGCCTCATATCCGCTTCCTGTTCGGCTAGGCGCCCCCGTCGAGCCAGTGTTTTGCCTCGGGCTGCCTTCGGATTCCCCCTCGCGGGAGACACCCTTGCCATCGGCTAGCACTTCCCCTTGCCGGGCGTGCAGGGGGCTTTCACCCCCAAGTCATCCGGGGCACCACCCCCAGGAACAGCGCCAGTCAAGGCGCTTCGCGCCATACCTGGCGCACACGCAAAATGCCCCGCAAGCGGCGGGGCATTCGAGACGCATCTCTTCGTCAGAAGGGTTAAGTACCCTTCAGAGGAGTTATTACCAGTCGGAATCTTCCTCAGAGTCGTCCTCTTCAGTTTCCCACTCTTCTTCCTCTTCGTCTTCATCTTCCTCGTAAGAGAATTCTTTCTCTTCTTCCTCTTCCTCATACTCGGTAGCAGTGCCATCGCCCTGCTCATCCTCTTCTTCGAAAGAGTTCATGGAACCTTGGTCTTCATCCTGCATCGTCTCTTCCTGCGGTGCAGAATCTTTCTCCTCTTCCTCGTGCATGTCCGCAAAGGCTAACGGGCTGGCCATCAGACCGAAAGATACGCCGAGGATGCCAAGCTTCTTGAGAGATTCCTTCTTCATCATGATACTGCCTCCTATTTGGCTTCACTTTCTGGGTAAGAACGTTAGGTCGTCTTAACTGACCGCTCTTGCCAAACTGATTGCAGCGGACATGCCAACCTTTCCACTAAAAATAATAAATAAAATAAAATCAAATACTTATAAATAAATAAGCGTGCCAATCAAACGTGAGAACTCTGTACCGAAGGCCATATTAGCTGTTTATTGTTGGCACATGAGTACATGTGGCTGTGTTGCGAGCGACAACGATTGCCGGGCGAACCAACAAAAAATGCCCCACATAAGTGGGGCATTCAAAACCTACATCCAACTCATAAATCTAGATAACAAAAGATGCTGAGCGAGTACTTCTGAATATCTGTTTCAAAAAGCTCTAGCTATTAATCTTCGTCTAGATCAGATTGGTTACGTGTGCCGTTGTTGGCATCAGTTTCTTCCTGAGCGTCATCAGCATCCGGTGAGGAACCACCTTCGCTCATTGAGTCCTGATCTTCATCTAAATCAGACTGCTGGCGAGTACCATTATTGGCGTCTGTTTCCTCTTGAGCGTCGGCAGCATCGTTGCTGTCGTCGTTACCATCTGTATCGCTCATTGAATCCTGATCATCCAGATCAGACTGCTGGCGTGTGCCGTTGTTTTCATCGGTCTCTTCCTGAGCGATGGAATCATCATGCTCTTCTTCGTGCATGTCAGCGAACGCGAGTGGGCTGGACATCAAAGCAAAAGATACACCGACAATGCCTAATTTTTTCAAAGAATCCTTCTTAATCATCATACCGTCTCCTAGTTGGCTTCATACGACAGGTAAGAGCATTACGCTGCATTACCTGTACAATATTTAGACTAGTGAATAAGCATGTATTGGTCAAGTCCTACTTTCGCAATTTTGCAACACTTGCTGACGCCATGGCTTATAACGCCTATATATATCTATAAAATCAATTAGTTATCGAAAAAAACCGTCAAACCAATGCGCCAGATCTTTCTTGGCCTCCCGCACGAAACCTTTATACCCAGCTTATACACCATGGTTTTTTATCAGTCACAGCCGGCCGCTTACCGCGTTGACCGTATGGTTAACTATGCCCAGCCAGCATCAACGGCAAATTCCTGGCCGGTGATGGCCATACTCTCTGCACTGGACAAAAACAGCACCGCAGGGGCGATATGCTCTGGCTCCAGTCGCAACTTGAGGCACTGACGAGCTTGAATGGCGGCTTCATCGTCGGGGCCAATCCACTTTTCGAGCTGCCGCTGGGTCATGACCGCCCCCGGCACCAGTGTATTGACGCGGATATTGTGCTCGCCCAAATCCCGGGCCAGGCTGCGGGTCAAGCCATGCACCGCCGCCTTGGCGGTGACGTAAGCGGGCAAGCCGCCCAGCGCCATCTGCACGCTGACCGAGCCGAAATTGATGATCGAGCCGCCGCCTGCCTGGATCATCTGTTCCGCCGCCGCCTGGGCGGCAAAAAACATCGGCCGCAGATTCAGCGACATACGCTCATCCCAGTAGGCAACATCGACCTCCCGCCAGGAGTGACGATCATCGCTGGCGGCATTGTTTACCAGGGTATGAATCAGCCCAACGTTTTGGCCGGTATCGGCGATGACCTGTTGCAGACTCGCCACATCGCGAATATCGCAGTGGTGGTAAACCGGTGGTTCCCCGGCGGCGGCACTCAACTCGGCGACCAGCGATTCGCTTGCTTCGTCGTCAATATCGACAAACACCACCCGTGCACCCTGATGATGAAAGGCCCGCGTCAATGAAGCGCCAATGCCGCTGCCGCCGCCGGTAATAAAGACCACACGCTGCTCAAGGCAACCATAACGCGCTAAGTGCTGATTCATCGCGGCTCTCTCTTGATATTGTTGTTATCTCAGGCGGCGGTCTTCACATATCCACCCACTGTCCACCGGCGGCGGACGAAGCCAGCGCACGGGTAATAAACGTGAGCCCGTCGACACCGTCGGCAACCCCCGGGGTTTGCAACGCCAGCGCCTCGGCGCGCTCCCCCCGTTGATGGGCGTGAATTTGCACGGCGAAATCGCTGTAGAGCTGGGCAAAGGCTTCCAGGTAGCCTTCCGGATGTCCCGGAGGAATACGCGCCGCCGCCAGCGCTGCATCGCACAGGCCGGGCCCATTGCGCGTCAGGATGCGTGGCGCTTCTCCCAGCGGCGAGTGCACGAGCTGATTGGGCGTTTCCTGGCGCCACTCAAGGCCACCTTGGCTGCCATAAACGCGTAGTTGCAGGCCGTTTTCGTTGCCCGGCGCGACCTGGCTCGACCACAGCATGCCCCGTGCGCCGCCCTTGAAGCGCAGCAGCATATGCACGTTGTCATCCAGTGCGCGCCCTTCCACGAAGGTGTGCATATCGGCGGCGAGGGATTCGAGCGCAAGCCCGGTCACATAGCGCGCCAGGTGGTAGGCGTGGGTGCCGATATCGCCCAGGCAGCCCGCCGGGCCGCTGCGTTTGGGGTCGGTGCGCCACTCGGCCTGCTTAACGCCGCTGTCTTCCAGGCGGGTGGAGAGCCAATCCTGCGGGTACTCCACCTGCACGACGCGAAGCTCCCCCAGTTCGCCGTTGGCGACCATCTCTCGCGCCTGGCGAACCAGCGAGTAGCCGGAGTAGTTATGGGTCAAGCCGAAGAACAGCCCCGACCGTTCCACCAGCTCGGCAAGGGTTTGCGCCTCTTCCAGGGTGATCGTCATCGGCTTGTCGCAGATGACGTGAAAACCCGCTTCCAGAAAGGTACGCGCCACATCAAAATGCACATGGTTGGGGGTCACAATGGCCACCACGTCGATGGCATCCGGGCGCTTGCGCTCTGCTTCAGCCATGGTCTGGTAGTCGGGGTAGGCGCGATCATCCGCCACGTGCAACTGCGCGGCGGCAGCTCGGCTACGCTCCGGGTCGGAGGCAAATGCCCCGGCGACCAGCTCGTAGTGGTCGTCTAATCTGGCGGCGATGCGGTGCACCCCACCAATAAAAGCCCCTTGGCCTCCGCCCACCATCCCCAGGCGTAGCCGACGCGGCGTGTCGTGTTGAATGCTCATTTCGTATTGCCCTCCTTAAAGCCCCAGAATGCGGCGATTGGCGGCCTGGTCGGAGCCGCCGTCGGCGAAGTCGTCAAACGCCCGCTCGGTCACCTCAATAATGTGGTCGCGGATAAAGGTCGCGCCTTCACGGGCGCCGACTTCCGGGTGTTTCAGGCAGCACTCCCATTCCAGTACCGCCCAGCCGTGATAGTCGTTGGCCGCCATCCAGGAGAAGATCGACTTGAAGTCGATCTGGCCATCGCCCAGGGAGCGGAAACGGCCCGCGCGCTCCGTCCACGACTGATAACCGGAATAAACGCCCTGCTTGGGGCTGGGATTAAACTCGGCGTCCTTAACGTGAAACATCTGAATGTGGTCGCGATAGACATCCAGAAAGCCACGGTAGTCGAGCTGCTGCAAAATTAGGTGGCTGGGGTCATAAAGGATGTGGCAGCGCGGGTGGTGGCCGACCCGCTCGAGGAACATCTCAAAGGTGATGCCGTCGTGCAGGTCTTCGCCGGGATGGATTTCGTAGCAGAGGTTCACGCCCGCCTCGTCAAAGGCATCCAGAATCGGCCGCCAGCGATTCGCCAGCTCGTCGAACGCCGTTTCGATCAAGCCCGCCGGGCGCTGGGGCCAGGGGTAGATGAACGGCCACGCCAGCGACCCGGAAAAGGTGCCGTGGTCGGTGAGGCCGAGGTTTTGCGATGCCTTGGCGGCCAGCTTTAGCTGATCCACCGCCCAGGCCTGGCGCGCCTTGGGATTACCGCGCACTTCGGGTACCGCAAAGCCATCGAACATCTCATCGTAAACCGGATGCACGGCGACCAACTGGCCCTGCAGGTGGGTGGAGAGTTCGGTGAGCGCCAAGCCATGTTCGGCCAGGGTGCCTTTGATCTCGTCGCAGTAGGTGCGGCTCTCGGCGGCACGCTTGAGATCGATCATGCGTGCATCCCAACTGGGAATCTGCACGCCCTTATAGCCTAACCCCGCCGCCCAGGCGGCGATGCTATCGAGGCTATTAAAGGGGGCGTCGTCACCGGCGAACTGGGCGAGAAAGAGCGCGGGCCCTTTGATGGTTTTCATAGGACACTCTCAGTGAAATCTAATTGATATGAATAGAGGAGCGCGGGCGGCGTCACCCGCGCCTTTTTTGTCAGCTCAGAACGGCGAGTCGGGGAAATAGTATTGCTCGGCGTTCTCCTCGGTGATCAGCGGCGAGCCTAGAATGTACTCGCCCAATACCGGGCCATTGGAGACGAAGTGCTGCACGGTCAGATCCATGGCCGTGGCGATCATCGCGGGCGGATAGAGCACATCCACCGGCACCAGTTCGTCGCCGTCCATGACCCGCTTGATGATGTCCTTCATGCCCGCGCCGCCGACGATAAACAGCTCGTCTTCACGCTCCGCCTGGCGCACGGCTTCAATGACCCCAAGCGCGATATCGTCATCCTGGGCCCAAACGGCGTCGATATTATCGAAGCGCGACAGGTAGTCCTGCATGACTTCAAAGCCATCGTCACGATTCCAGTTGGCGTGTTGCATATCGAGGATATTGATGTCGGATCCTTCAATGGCCTCTTCGAAGCCTTCCACGCGCTCGTCGTCAATCACGGTGGGAATACCGCGCAGCACGACAATGTCGCCTTCGCCGTCAAGCTGTTCGCGAATGTACTCACCGGACACGCGGCCCAGCTCGTGGTTATTGCCCGCCACGTAAAGGTCTTCAATGCCTTCTTCGTTGAGCCCTCGGTCTACCACGGTGACAAATACGCCCGACTCTTTAACGCGCCGCACCGGGTCGGTCAACGGGCCCGACTCAAACGGCAGCACCACCAGCGCGTCGATGTTGCGCAGTGATACCAGGTCTTCAAGATCATTGGCCTGCTCGCCCGCCGTACCTGCCGTCGAGATCGTAATCTCGATATCGGGATAGAGCGCTTCAAGGCGCTCTTTGGCTTCTTCAGCGTGGTAATTGACGCCCCCCGTCCAGCCATGGGTGGCGGCAGGAATGGATACGCCGATGGTGTACTCCTGGGCTACGACAGCGCCGGAAAGCCCAATAGCGGCGCTAGTGACGCAGACCGCCAGTGCTGTTTTGATGGTTCGCATTGTGGTGCTCCTTTCGTTTTTGTCTTTGTTTTGCTGTTTGTACTAGCGATGTTGCGCGCTACTTGCGGTTGAGTTGGCCCTGATGGCTTTGCTTTTATGGTCCCGTTTTCCTCCATGAGGCACGTTGCAGGTAGACCGCGACGATGATGATGATCCCCTGCACCGTACCGTTGAGGTAGTTGGAAATGGCGTCGGTCAAGTTGAGGATATTGCCGATCATAGTCAGCATGATCGCGCCCACCACCGTGCCCCAGATGCGCCCATGCCCGCCCTTGAGCATGGTGCCGCCGATGATCACCGCGGCAATCGCCTCCAGCTCCCAGAGCACCCCGGTGGCGCCCGATGCCGAACCCAGCCGCGGCACATAGATAATCGTCGCCAAGGCCACGCACACGCCCTGCAGCATGTAGGTCATAGTTTTAATGCGGTCGACGTGGATGGCGCTGTACTCGGCGACTTTTTCGTTGGAGCCGATGGCAAAGCAGTAGCGCCCGAAGCGGGTGTAGTTGAGCAGGATGTAGCCAATGATCGCCACCGCCAGAAACACCCAGACCGGGAAGCTGATGCCCAGAAAGCTGCCGTAATACACCGGGCGGTAGATATCGCGCACGGCCCAGTCCAGCGTGAGAGTGCCGCCATCGGCGAGGTACGTCACCAGAGAACGGTAGATCCCCATGGTGCCGAGGGTGACGATAAACGCCTCGATTTTGCCTTTGGTCGTCACCATGCCGTTAATGAAGCCCGCGCACAGCCCGAGCAGCAGCGAGGCGCCCACGCCAAACAGGATGGTGGTCAGCCCCGCGCCAAACTGCTCAACGAGACTGTTCATCAGAATAATCATCACCCCGGCAATAAAGGCGGCCATCGCCCCGACCGAGAGATCCAGCCCGCCGGCGGTAATCACGAAGGTGGCGCCGATGGCGATAATCCCGATAAAGGCGCTGCGGGTAAGCATGTTCGAGAGATTATCCAGGCCCAGAAACGCCGGGTTGATCAGCACACCCAGCAGCGCAAGGGCGAGCAGCGCAACGAAAGGCCCCCAGGTTTTAAGGTCTATGGAGAAGCCCTTTTTCTGAGGAGTTGGGTTCGCTGCTTTATTCGTTGTTTTGTTATTAGCCATAACGCTGCTCATCGACCACTACTCCCTTAATACCGGATGCGTACTGCATGATTTCTTGTTCGTTAATTTGCTCGCCTTCAAGCACCCCGGTGAGCACGCCAGCGCACATTACCGCCACGCGGTGGGAAAGCCCAATCAGCTCGCTCATCTCTGAAGAGATTAAAATGACCGAGCAGCCCGCCTCGGTAAGCTCGTGGATAAAGTGATAAATCTGGTGCTTGGTCCCCACATCGATACCCCGGGTTGGCTCGTTGATAATCACGATTTCGGGCTCGATGGACATCACCTTGGCGAGCAGCAGCTTCTGCTGGTTGCCGCCAGAGAGTTCGGAGGCGGTGCGTGTCGCCGTGCGCAGCCGGATATCGAAGCGCTGAATGGCCTGTTGGAAGGCCTGCTCTTCACGACGGCGGTCAATCAGCGGGTGGCAGTGAGCGCGTAAATTGAGCAGCGTCACGTTGGAGCGCAGATCCATGTTGAGCACCAGGCCTTTGCCCTTGCGATCCTCGGTGAGATAGGCGATACGCTGATGCACCGCATCGCGCAGGTGGCGCAATACCACCGGCTTGCCGTTGCGCAGCACCTGACCGGCGCTTTTCCCGCGCAGGCCAAGCACGGCTTCAAGCAGCGCCGTTCGACCTGCACCCACGACCCCGCCGAAGCCCAGCACTTCACCTCGCCGCAGGGTAAAGCTGGCCTGCTTAACGGCGCCCGGCACTACAAACTCCCGCGCTTCCAGCACCACTGGCGCATCGGCCGGAAGGTGCGTACGCGGTGGATACATCTCGTTAATTTCGCGGCCCACCATCAGCCGCGCCAGCTCTTCTTTGCTGCGCCCGGCCATAGGCCCGCTATCCACCAAATGGCCGTCGCGCAGCACCGTTACATGGTCGGCAATCTGCTCAATTTCGCGCAGCTTGTGTGAGATATACAAAATCGCCACGCCGCGCTGTCGCAGGCGGGCAACCAATTCGAAAAGCACCTTCACTTCGCTTTCCGTCAGGGTGGCCGTCGGCTCATCCATGATCAGCACGCGCACATCGCGAGTGATCGCCTTGGCGATCTCGACCATCTGCTGGTCTGAAGTACTGAGATCTTTCACTCGGGCGCGGGGATCTACATGGGTTTCAAGCTCCGCCAATACCGTCCGGCTGCGCTCACGCATGGTGCGACGATCCAGCAGCAATCCACGGCGCAGTTCGCGCCCCAGGAAGATGTTCTCTTCCACGCTAAGCTGTTCCGCTAACGCCAGCTCCTGATGGATCATGACCACGCCGTCGGCCTCCGCCTCACCGCTGGAGCGGTAGTGCCGTTGGCTGCCGTCGACCCATACCTCGCCGGAGGTGGGGCGAAGATAACCGGCAAGGATTTTTACCAGGGTCGACTTGCCTGCGCCGTTCTCGCCGAGCAGCGCATGCACTTCGCCCGCCTGCAGGTCGAGATCAACGTCGAATAACACTTGGTTGTCGCCAAACGAGCGGCAGAGCTTGCGTGCCGATAAGAGCATGGAGCCACCTGATTCATTGCTGTTGTTATTATCCGTATAGTGCTTCCAGCATCGATTGATAAAAGCTGATGCCTGATTTACTTTAGGTGCTAAAATAAATATTCGCATATGCAACTTAGGTCGCATTTCGGGCACTGCCTTTGACGCAATAGCGATATAGCCGCTTTTCCATCACCGTTAAACATGGCGACCCTATGGCGCTTCCATCGACTGATACCAGCCGCCTCGACAACACCCTGGCGGTGATCCGTACCCTGCGCGACCAAGGACCGGTGGCACGCACCGATCTGGGCAAGCTCAATGGCATTAGCTCTGCCACCGTCACCTCGATCAGCGCCGAGCTGCTCCAGCAGAAATTGATCAGAGAGCGCCCGCCCGAAACACTCCGCGCCAACGGGCGGGGTCGACCCAAAACCCTGATTGAACTTGCCCCCAATGCCGCCTGCGTGGTGTGCATCAAGCTCTCGATCAATGAGATCCAGTTGGTGGTGGGCGACTTTTCAGGCCAGGTACGCCACAGCGAGCACCACGCGGTGCCCACCTTGACGCTGAGCGCCGACGACCTGGAAGCGTTATTGGAAGAGAAAATCAGCGCTGTTTGCGCGCAACAGCTGAACGGGTTTCAACGCTTGGCGGGGATCTGTTTGGCCGTGCAGGGGGTGGTGTCGTCGCAAAGCGGGGCGATCATCTGGTCACCCGCTTTAAGCTTCCGTAACGCGCCCATATCGGCACGTTTAGCAGAGCGTTTTCACTGCAGCGTACTGCTGGAAAACGATGCCAACTGCATCGCGCGCGTGCTGGCGACCCACCCTGACTATGCAGACTGCCCCAATTTGGCGGTCATTATGCTGGGCTACGGCATCGGCATGTCGGTACTGATTAACGGCGTGCCCTTTCTCGGCGCCAATGGCTCAGCGGCCGAGTTTGGGCATAGTAAATACCAGCCGGAAGGCGCCCTGTGCGCCTGCGGGCGACGGGGCTGTATCGAAGCCTACGCCAGCGACTACGCGCTCTATCGCGCCGCCGTTGACCATTTAGCACTACCCTCCGGCGACAGCGCGCACCCCTCGGAAGAGCAGATGCAGGCGCTGACCCAACTGGCATTACAAGGTAACCCGATCGCCAAACGCATTTATGCCGAAGCTGGCCGAGCGTTGGGCTATGGCATCGCCAATGTGCTGGCGCTTTTCAACCCAGACCTGGTACTGATTACCGGCTCCGGCGTACGCGGCTTCGACGCCATGCAGCCCGCCCTGCGCAGCGCCATTGACGATGCCCTGGTGGCCGAGCTAATGGGCACCACCCGCATTGAAAGCTGCGCCTGGGATCGCGACATGACCTGCATGGGCGGTATCGCCATGGCGCTTCACGCCACCGATGCAGAGACACTTCTGGCTCGCAGTTAATCGGCGTCAGTCGTGATAAACCACGCTGCGCCCGCCATCGATGGTCAGGCAACTGGCGTTGATAAAGGGCGCCTCCTCCGAGGCAAGAAAAACCACCGTCATAGCCACTTCCTCGGGTTGCCCTAGCCGCCCGGGCGGCAGCAAAGCTTCGATGCGGGCCTTCGCCGCGCCGGGGTCATCGAAGGTCTGCCAATGCGCCTCTACCGCCGGGGTGCTGATATAGCCCGGTGCAATGGCATTGACCCGTACCCCGCGTGGGGCGTATTCAATACCCAGCGACCGGGTCAAGCCTATCAAGCCGTGTTTGGCCACCGGGTAGGGAAAGCAGCCGGGAATAATCGAGAAGCTGTGGGTGGAGGCGATATTGATAATGGCACCGCCGCCCTGCTCAAGCATGTCCGGTAATACCGCCCGGCTACAGTACCAGGCCCCTTCCAGATCGACCGCCATACAACGCTGCCAGGCGTCGTCCGGCATGGCGAGCGGCTCATGGAAGACATTCATGCCGGCGTTATTGACCAAGGTGGTCAACGGCCCGGAAAGCTTACGCGCCTGCGCCACTGCGGCCTCCACCGCAGCGCGGTCGGCAATGTCCGCCACCAGGGCTTGAGCTGGGTAGCCTTCGCCACGCAGCGCATCCGCCAGCCGTTCGACGCCATCGCCATCCCGATCCAGCAAAGCGACCTTGGCCCCCTCGCGAACGCAGGCCTCGGAAACGGCACGGCCAATGCCGGTAGCCGCGCCCGTCACCAGGATATGCTTAGCGGTCAGTCTGGCGGTCATTGGGCGTCCTTTCAGATATCAGTGCGAGTGGCGCGGCACCTCAGCGCCCCGACAGCCGACCAGGAAGTCGAAGTCACAGCCTTCATCCGCTTGCAGCACCCGTTCGATATACAGCTGGCGGTAGCCGCCCTGGCTGGCGATGAGCGTTGAGGCAGCGGTGGGATCGCTTTCGGCCAGGCGCGAAGCCAGCTCTTCATCGCTGAGTTCCAGGTGCAGCCGGCCGCTTTCGCAGTCGAGTTCGATCCAGTCGCCGTTGCGGACGGCGGCCAGCGGGCCACCCGCGGCGGCTTCGGGGGCCACGTGCAGCACCACGGTGCCGTAGGCGGTGCCGCTCATACGGGCGTCAGAGATGCGCACCATATCGGTAATCCCCTGGGCGAGTATCTTGGGTGGCAGGCCCATATTGCCTACCTCGGCCATGCCGTGATACCCGCGTGGTCCGCAGTGCTTCATGACCAGAATGTCGTTGGCCTCCACGTCCAGGTCCGGGTCGTTGATGCGCGCCTTGTAGTCGTCGAAGTCCTCGAACACTACCGCACGACCACGATGCTGCATCAGTTCGGCGGTCGCCGCCGAAGGTTTAAGTACCGCGCCGTTGGGGGCCAGGTTGCCGCGCACCACGCAGATGCCGCCATCCGCGGTGAGGGGATTGTCCAGCGGACGGATGACTTCGTCGTTATATAGCGGCGCGTCCTGGACGTTCTCCCACAGGGTTTTACCATTGACGGTGAGCGCGTCCTTGAAGGGCAAGCGGTCGGCGTCGCCCAGGCGCTTGAGTACCGCTGGCAGGCCACCGGCATAGTAGAATTCTTCCATCAGAAAGCGCCCTGAGGGTTGCAGGTCCACTACCGTGGGGGTGCCGCGCCCAACCCGGCTCCAGTCATCCAGCGTTAGGTCTACTCCGATACGCCCGGCAATCGCCTTGAGGTGGATCACCGCGTTGGTGGAGCCGCCGATGGCGGCGTTGGTGCGAATGGCGTTGTCGAAGGCTTCCCGGGTGAGGATTTTGGAGAGTTTGAGGTCTTCATTCACCATCTCGACGATGCGGTTACCGGAGAGGTGCGCCAGCACATAGCGGCGGGAGTCCACCGCCGGGATCGCCGCATTGTGGGGCAGCGAGGTGCCCAGCGACTCGGCCATGCAGGCCATGGTGGAGGCGGTGCCCATGGTATTGCAGGTACCCGCTGAGCGGGACATACCGGCTTCGGCGGCCATGAAGTCGTGGAGTGAAATCTCCCCCGCTTTGACCTGCTCGGAAAGCTGCCAGACCACGGTGCCGGAACCGATATCCTTGCCCTTGTGTTTGCCGTTGAGCATCGGCCCGCCGGTAACCACGATGGTGGGAATATCGCAGCTCGCCGCGCCCATCAGCAGCGCCGGGGTGGTTTTGTCGCAGCCCACCAGCAGCACCACCCCGTCAATGGGGTTGCCGCGAATCGCCTCTTCCACGTCCATACTGGCCAGATTGCGGGTAAACATGGCCGTGGGGCGCAGGTTGGATTCGCCGTTGGAGAACACCGGAAACTCGACCGGATAGCCGCCCGCCTCCAGAATGCCCTGCTTCACGTGCTCTGCGAGTTTGCGGAAGTGAGCGTTGCACGGCGTCAGCTCCGACCAGGTGTTGCAGATCCCGATGATTGGCTTGCCCTGAAACTCATGGTCGGGAATGCCCTGATTTTTCATCCAACTGCGGTACATAAAGCCGTTCTTGTCGGCGGTGCCGAACCACTCGGCGGAGCGTAAGGGGCGCTGGCGCTCGGACATGATGAGTCTCCGTAAAAAAACCGGGAAAATGGGAATAAAAGAAAGCTAAAGCGTCAGGTGCCCTGACGGCGGGTCTGTTTCCAACGGTCGAACATCACCGCCAGCAGCAGAATCGCACCGCGCACCAGGTACTGATAAAAGGTCGGCACGTTGAGCAGGCCCATGGCGTTCTGCACACAGCCCATGATCAGCACCCCGACGAGGACGCCCGTAATTGTCGCCACGCCACCCGACAGCGCCACGCCGCCCAGCACACAGGCGGAAATCACCGCCAGCTCGAGCCCCATAGAGGTATTGGGATCGCCAAGCCCCATGCGCGAGGCCAGCAGCACGCCGATAACGCCTGCCACTACGCCCTGCAGGCCGAAGACAATAATCTTGAGACGGCGCACGTTAACCCCGGCAAGCGCAGCGGCTTCCGAGTTGCCGCCGGTGGCCAGCACATTACGCCCAAAGCTGGTCATGTTGAGCACCACGCCGAAGATCAAGAAGCAGGCCAGCATGGTCCAAACCGGCAGGGTCAGGCCGAGAAAGGCCGTACTGCCCAGGTCGAAAAAGGCCGGCACGGTAATCATTACGGCGTCACCACCCGCTGTGATGTAGGCGAGGCCACGTACGAACTCCATCGCCGCCAAGGTGGCAATCAGGGAGTTGATGCCGAACTTGGCAATGACTAAACCGTTAAAGGCCCCCACCGCGCCGCCAGCGACAATGCCGCCGATCACGCCAATAAACACGCTGCCGGTGGTCGAGGTCACCACCGCGGCGACCACCCCCGCGAAGGCCACCGTGGAGGCCACCGAGAGATCCACCTCCCCAAGCGCCAACACCAGCATCATGGTGGTGGCCAAGCTGCCGATCAGGGTAATCGAAAGCAGCAGCCCGACCATGTTGCGGCCGGTTAGGAAGTCGGGGATGAGCACCGCGAGGGCCACAAACAGCAGCAAGAAAATAGCAATCAGCCCCGACGTATCCAGCAGCGTACGTAGCGGTTTGATAAGTCCCTGGCGCCCCGCTGGACGCCCAGGTGCGGCATTTTCCTCACCCTGGGTTACATTGTTAGTTGTCATGGCGTTTGTCCTGAAAACTGTTTCGAAGAGCGGTATGTTAAAAAATCCATGAAGCGCCGCGCTCAGGCCGGCAGTGCCAGCCCCAGCAGGCGTTCTGCCGTTGCCGACTCGCGTGGCACGATGTCCACCAGCTCGCCGTCGCGCATCACTGCAATGCGGTCGCAGATGGAGCTGACTTCCGCCAGGTCGCTGGAGATCACCACCACGCTTTTGCCCTGCTCGGCCAGATCGTAAAGCAGGGTATAGATATCCCGCCGCGCACCGACATCGATCCCGCGGGTCGGCTCATCCATCACGAACAGGTCGATTTTTTCGGCCAGCCAGCGCGCCAGAATGACCTTTTGCTGATTGCCTCCCGACAGGGTGCCGATAGGCGTGCGGGGGCCTGGCGTTTTAATGCTCAGTTGCTGGATGTAAGACTCGGCATTGCGCCGCTCCCGCCCGGGGTGGCGAAAAAGCCCCCAGCGCTTGAATAGACGTCGGCAGCTGATATTGAGGTTGTCAGCTACGCTTGCGACCGGGAAGATGCCCTGGGACTTGCGGTCCTCGGGACACATGGCAATCCCGGCGCGAATCGCTTCGCCAGGGTTCTTGAAGCGCCGCGACTCACCGTTAAACTGCACGCTGCCTGCCTTGGGTTCTTCAACACCGCAGACCAGACGCAGTAATTCGCTGCGCCCCGCCCCCACTAGGCCAAACAGTCCAAAAACTTCACCGCGCTTGACGGAAAAGCTCACCGGGGCTTTCAGGCCGCGGCCTTCAATGCCGTCTACCGCAAATACCACGTCACCCAACGGGCGCTCGCGAAAGCCATATACATCCTCGATATCGCGGCCGACCATCTCACTCACCAGAAGATCGTGGGTCAGCGTCGACATACCCTCGTGGGTGCGGATGTGCTTGCCGTCGCGGAAGATGGTGACCGCATCGCACATCTCGAACACTTCCTCCATGCGATGGGTCACGTAAAGTACCACCCGCCCTTCGTCGCGCAGCCGTTTAATGATGCGCTTAAGCTGGCGAATTTCCTGGATGGAAAGGCTGCTGGTGGGCTCATCGAAGGCGATGACCTTGGCGTCTCGCAGCAAGGCACGGCCAATCTCAATCATCTGCTGCTGGCCGATGGAAAGCTCGCGCACTTTGGTGGAGGGGTGGATATCCCCCTCGCCAAGGTCGTCAAGAATTGCCAGCGCCTTTTCGCGTAGCTGGCGACGGTTAACAAATCCCCGCTGCGTGGGCAGTTGCCCCAGCAGCAGGTTTTCGGCCACCGACATATTGGGCGAGAGCGTAAGCTCCTGATAGATGATGGCGACCCCTTCGCCCAGCGCTTCCCGGGCGTTGCTGAACACGTGGCGTTGGCCATCGATCCACAGCGCGCCTTCAGCCACCCGGTTTACGCCACTTAGCACTTTAAGCAGTGTGGATTTACCCGCACCGTTCTCGCCCATCAGGGCATGCACCTGACCGGCGTGAGCGGCAAAGCTCACGCCATCCAGTGCGCGTACGCCGGGAAAAACGACGCTAATACCGTCGAAACGTAGATATGGATCTGACATGCTTCAATTCTCCCGCACACGCTTGCCGTTACAGACACCGTGCTTTATAGGCCGAGTTCTTCACGCACTTCTTCCCAGTTATCGCGCGTCATCAACGTACCGGAGGTCTCAGTGTTGGCCTGCGGTTCTTTGTCCTCGGTAATCCAGCGATAGAGATCTTCCGCCGTTTGACGACCGTGCATGGTGGAACTCACCGCCACGGTGCCATGGAAGCCAGTGGGGTTGTCGCGGGAGAATTCCGCAAAGGCCGCACCCGAGCCGTTGATACCCACGCCAATCACATCCTCAGCATCCAAACCATACTGTTCAGAGGCCCTGACGCCACCCAGCACACTCTCTTCGTTAAGGGCGTAAATCACCCAATGCTTGAAATCATCCTGCTTTGAAAACACGGGAGACGCTGCCGAGAAAGCCCCACTGGTGTCAGTGCTCTTCTGGGGGGCATCAAAAATATTATCTTCAGGAAAGCCTGATGCCAGCAGCGATTCAGTAGCGCCGTCGGTTCGCTCGACGGCGGTGGGTAGCTCTTCATTAGTGATGCGCAGTGCGCCAACCTCTTCTGGGTCCCAGCCGCGAGCTTCCATTTCCTCAGCAATGGCATCGCCCACTTGCTGGCCAATTTTAGTACCTGACATGCCCAGGTGTGGCACACCTTCCATCGGCTCACCGCTGGAGGTGACAAATTGATCGTCCACGGTAATCACTTTCATGCCGTACTCTTCGGCGCGATTCATAATCGCAGACCCGAGGCGTACATCAGGCGGGCAAATCACAAACCCGTCTGCCCCCTGGGAGTTAAGATTATCAATCGCGCTGAGCACTTCCTGGCCGTCTTCGCCGCCCAGCCGCACCACGTCGAAGCCCATCTCTTCGCCTAACTCGGTGGCTGCTTTTTGTTCATTGATGAACCAGGATTGCTCGGGTTTCTTGACGATAAAGCCAATCTTGACGTCGTCTTCCTGCGCCTGGGCGGATCCCAATGACGCCAGCATGATGGCGCTGCCGAGGGCTAAACGATTGAATGTCGCTGTCAGTTGCATGGTCATACTCCTGCCGTTTTAGCGGTTGTTGTTGTTGCGAAGTGTTTTGTTTTAAGTGTTTTTATCAGTCAAACGCTTGCTGAGCGGAAAAGCGGTAGACGGTGCGGGAGCGATAGGTATCACCCGGTTCCAGAACCGTGCTGGGAAACGCCTCCTGATTGGGAGAGTCGGGAAAGTGCTGGGTTTCCAGGGCAAAGCCGGAGCGGTGTTCATAGGCCTCGCCCTGCTTACCGGTCAGGTCGCCGTTGAGAAAATTGCCCGAGTAGAACTGAATGCCCGGCTCGGTAGTTTCGATTTCTACCATGCGCCCGCTTTGCGGCTCCCATACCTTGGCGGCCAGCACTAACTCATCCGCCTCGGCGTTATCGCGGGACAGCACAAAGTTATGGTCATAGCCGCCGCCGAATTCGAGCTGCTCGTTGTCCTGATCGATCCGTTCGCCGATGGCGGTCGCCTGAGTAAAGTCGAACGGCGTGCCTTTTACAGCGCGAAGCTCGCCGGTGGGAATCAGCGAATCGTTCACCGGGGTAAATTCGGAGGCGTTGATCATCAACTGGTGGTCAAGAATGCTATCGCTACCCTCTCCCTTGAGATTGAAATAGCTGTGCTGGGTGAGGTTGACGGGGGTGGCCTTGTCCGTCACCGCCCGATAATCGACCATCAGCTCGTCATCATCGGTCAAGGTGTAGGTGACTTCGGTCTCAAGCCTGCCGGGATAGCCTTCTTCGCCATCCTCGCTGGTATAGCGCAGCACAAGTCCCGTACCTGCATCGCTCTCGAATGGCTCGGCCTGCCACAACACTTTATCGAAGCCCTGATCACCGCCGTGAAGATGATTGTTACCGTCATTGGTGGCCAGCGAGTAGGTATCGCCATCGAGCGAGAACTGGCCATCCGCGATGCGGTTGCCGTAACGCCCGATGATGGCGCCAAAATAGGGATTGGCCTGGCGGTATTCGTCGGAGAGATAGGCGTCAAGCGAGTCGAAACCCAGGGCGATATCGTCGAATTCACCGTCTACATCGGGTGTCTTCAATGACAGGATGATGCCGCCGTAGTTGGTTACCTGCAGCTCGATGCCGTTGGCATTGGTCAAACGATAGACATCGACCTCGCGGCCATCCGGCAAGCGGCCAAACGTCGAGGCCTCGACGCCTCCGTCGCTGGTCGCGCGGGTGTCAGCGTCGTCCTGGGCGTGCGCCGGGGTCATCAGTATCATCGCGGCAAGCGTACTCAGCAGCAGTGGCGACGCAGGTGCCAATGGTTGGCTGTGCGTGAGTGGCATGGGTATCCTCCTTGAGGACGTCATTGTTGTTATTAATTGGTTCTGCGTTCGGCGCTATCATCGCCGATACAGCCACTACATTAGTCATGCTCTGCATAACCATCCAATACACAAAAATGCCAACCTTGATATGCTTATGGTTATCAATAACACCACAAGGCTTATCCCATGGGCGTTCTCGACGACAACTGGTTTCTCGATGCACGACTAAAGTTGCGTCATTTTCAGCTATTTTTAGCCTTGGATGAGCAGCGCAATCTGCATCGAGCCGCGGAGCAGCTCAATATGAGCCAGCCCGCCGCGTCAAAACTGCTCAGCGATCTGGAAGCCAAGCTGGGGATTCGGCTCTTCGACCGCCACCCCCGCGGACTCAGCCCCAACTGGTACGGCGAAGTCGTCATTCGCCACGCGCACAGCGTACTCTCGGCGTTGCACCACACGGGCGAAGAGCTGAATGCGTTACGCGAAGGCAATGCGGGCACCGTGGCGGTCGGCACGGTGATGGCCCCGGCGGTCACGATATTGACCAGCGCCATCGAGCGGGTGCATCGCGAGCAACCCGGGCTTAAGATCAGCGTGGATGTGGACGTCAGCAAGGTGCTGGTGCCGCGTTTGCTCGAAGGCGAGCTGGATTTTGCCATTACCCGGATCCCGGCGGGCGTGGATGCCGAATGGTTCGTGTTCGAGGAGATTGGCGAGGAGGCGTTGTGCTTCGTGTGCCGCAAAGGGCATCCACTAGCGGATAAGACACCGCTGAGTCTGGCGGACATGTCGACCTATCCGTGGTCACTGCAGCCCAACGGCGCCTTGATGCGCCAGCGGGTGGATAGCCTGTTTCTGCATCATCAGGTCACGCCACCCCGCCAGATTGTCGATACCGCGGACCTGCTACTCTCGCTGGCGCTGGTCGATAAATCCGACACCATCACGGTGACCACCCGCGAGGCGGCCGACCTGCTCTGTTCGCCGCAACGCTTTCACCTGCTGCCGTTCAGCGAAACCCTCAGCGTGCAACCCTACGGGTTAGTCAGCTTACGCCACCAGCGGCTGTCACCCGGCGCCGCCACCTTGATGAGCGCCCTGCGCGAGATTATCGCGCAGGGCCGCTAACCCCAAGATCGTCAGGCCATCGCTGCCTGCACGCAATAAGCAACCATACAAAAGTTTATGTTGAACAATTGCTACTAATGTTCAACATTAGGTAGCTTATGGGTTTCTCCCAACAGGTTAATCACCACGCTTTCCATAACAATTATCGCTAGGAATACCCCATGCGCCTGATTCAATGTACCTATCAGGGCCAGGTTCGCGCCGCCCTGGTCGAGAGTGAAGAGCAGGTCAGACTGCTCGACTGCGATACCTATACCCTGGCCAATCGCGCCATCAGTGCCGGAAAACCCCTCGGCGATATGCTGACAGACGCGTCAACCGATACGCGCCTCGATTATCAACAGCTGATCGACGACAAGCGCTTGCTGCCGCCGCTGACCCACGCCGATCCGGCCCACTGCCTGGTGACAGGCACCGGCCTTACGCATTTAGGCAGCGCCGACACTCGCTCGGCCATGCACGCCAAAGCCCAGGCCGCCGAGGAGGACATGACCGATTCCATGCGCATGTTCAAGCTGGGCGTGGAAGGCGGCAAACCGGCAGCAGGCAAGATAGGCGCGCAGCCGGAGTGGTTCTACAAGGGCGATGGCGAGTGCGTGGTGGCGCCGGAAGCAGACATCCCTTCGCCCGCCTTTGCCGAAGATGCAGGCGAGGAGCCTGAGCTCGCCGGCCTTTACGTGATTGGCGACGACGGCCAACCCTGGCGCGTCGGCTACGCTGTGGGCAACGAGTTTTCTGACCACGTGACCGAGCGCTTCAACTACCTTTGGCTTGCCCACTCCAAGCTGCGCGCCTGCAGTTTTGGGCCCGAACTGCTGATCGGCGATCTACCGGCGCACCTAGAAGGCACCAGCCGTATACAACGCAACGGCGAAACACTCTGGGAGAAGCCCTTTCTCACCGGCGAGGCCAATATGGCCCACAGCCTGGCCAACCTTGAATATCACCACTTTAAATACCCGGGCTTCCGTCGCCCCGGCGACGTGCATGTGCATTTTTTCGGCACCGCAACGCTGAGCTTCGCCGACAACATCAAGGTGCGCGAAGGAGATCGCTTTGAGATCCGCATCAGCGAATTTGGCCGAGCGCTGCGCAACCCGCTACGGGTAGACGCAGACGAACCGGCTATCAGCGTAAAAACGCTTTAACTCAATCGCAAAAGCCCTGCAGGAGGATGTATGACTCTGGAAGGTAAACTATTGATCGGTCAGCAGGCCGTTAGCGGCCAACAGGCTGACATTCAAGCCGTCAATCCCGCCACCGGCGAAAAGCTTGCCCCCACCTACGCCGGCGGCAGCAAGGCCGAGGTCGAGCGCGCCTGCGAACTCGCCGAAGCGGCTTATGCCAGCTACCGCGAAACCTCGCTCGAGGAGCGCGCTGTCTTCCTCGAAACCATCGCCAGCGAAATCGAGGCGATTGGCGAGGAACTGACCGAGCGCGGCGTCGCCGAAACCGGTCTCCCCGCAGCACGCCTTCAGGGCGAGCGTGGACGGACCTGCGGCCAGCTACGCTTGTTCGCCAGCGTGGTTCGCGCCGGCGAGTGGCTGGATGTGCGCATCGATCCGGCACTCCCCGATCGCGCCCCCATGCCGCGTGCCGACCTGCGCCAGCGGCATATCGCCCTGGGCCCGGTGGCGGTGTTTGGCGCCAGCAACTTCCCGCTGGCCTTTAGCGTGGCCGGTGGCGATACCGCCTCGGCGCTGGCTGCTGGCTGCCCGGTCGTGGTCAAGGGGCACTCTGCACACCCCGGCACGTCCGAGCTGGTGGGTCGCGCTATCCAGCGTGCCGTTGCCAAGTGCCAACTGCCCGAGGGGGTGTTTTCGCTGCTGTTTGGTTCCGGCAAGGAGATCGGCCAGGCGCTGGTTGCCGACCCGCGCATTCAGGCGGTGGGCTTCACCGGCTCGCGCAGCGGCGGCACGGCGCTCATGGCCACGGCCCAGGCGCGGCCGCAGCCGATCCCGGTGTATGCCGAGATGAGTTCCATCAATCCGGTGTTTCTACTGCCGGAAGCCCTCAAAGCCCGCGGCAAAGCGATCGCTGAGGGATTCGTCGGTTCACTCAATATGGGGGCCGGGCAGTTCTGCACCAACCCAGGGCTGGTGATTGCGGTTCAGGGTCCTGAGTTGGACGCCTTTGTTGAAGCAGCGGGTGAGGCGGTCAAGGGCAGCGCCGCCCAGACCATGCTCACCCCGGGCATTCACGATGCTTACCAGCAGGGCGTTGACCGGCTGGCCAAGCATGCCAAGGTCACCGAGGTCGCACGCGGCCAGGCGGGTGACTCAGCCAATCCGTGCCAGGCAGGGCTGTTCGTAACCCAGGCCGAGGCGTTCCTCAGCGACCCCGCTCTCCAGGAAGAGGTGTTTGGTTCGACCTCGCTGGTGATCGCTTGCGCCAATCTGGACGAGATGCACCGCGTGGCCGCTCAGGTGGAAGGGCAACTGACCGTCACGCTACACATGGATGACGGCGACCTTGCGACCGCCAAGCAACTGCTGCCCACCCTCGAGCGCAAGGCGGGCCGTATTCTGGCCAACGGCTGGCCAACCGGTGTGGAAGTCTGCCATACCATGGTGCACGGCGGGCCTTATCCGGCAACCTCGGATTCCCGCACTACCTCGGTGGGCAGCGCGGCGATTTTCCGCTTCCTGCGCCCGGTGTGCTACCAGGCGTTGCCGGAGGGGTTGCTGCCCGAGGCGGTCCGTGACGGCAACCCTTATGGCGTATCACGCCTGGTCGATGGCAAGCGCGAATAACCCCACGCTATTCGATAAAGGCGTCGGTGGTTTCGCGATGACCGTATAGAAACGCATCTGCGACCTGGCGCAGCGGGGCAATATCCACCTCGCTGCGCCCGCTTGCGATCAGTTCGGCAAAGCGCGCGTAGAGGCCCTGATACTCGCGCTCTTCGGCGTCGACGATCAGCTCGTCATCGATCATCAAGCGACAGCCCCCCTGAGTGAGACGCAGACGGCTACCATCGCTGTCGATATACATATCCCAGGTGGGCGGCCCGCTCTGGCGAAAGTCGAAATCAGCCTCGATCGCGGCACCCTGCGGATCGGTGAACGATAGTTCGGCGGCAATCGGGGTTTGCGCATTGCTCGGCACCAGCAGCCGCGCCCGTTGCAGGAAGAAAGGCTGGGGCAAAATGGCGGTCGCAATCGACAGCGCGTTAATACCCGGATCGAAAACGCCCATG
>Ga0208979_100217_pt1 | contig 75698 bp, 81 predicted proteins | sample HotLakConsUCCSLE_FD_184738 | JGI IMG/M metagenome (GOLD analysis project Ga0208979, IMG submission 184738) | Hypersaline microbial mat communities from Hot Lake, Washington, USA - Hot Lake Consortium UCC-SLE (SPAdes) | ecosystem: Environmental > Aquatic > Non-marine Saline and Alkaline >... | reverse complement strand
AAGGGACGGGGCATCGCGGTTCCGTTAGCAGGAGGGTGTCTATTCCAGCCGTGCATAGATCGTAGGGCGTGCTGAAACCACCGCAAGTGTGTGCGACGTCGGCTCCAAAAGCCACGCCCATTGACCGATGTCTTACTGCGCGGGTGGCCAGCGCCCTTCGGCGACCATTGCGCGGACCTGATCGGGCGCACCACGACCGGTGCCTTCGTGCCTTACAGAAAGGTGAAGGGCTTGTATTCGTGCAGCAACTCATCGAATGCGCCCCACTGGAAGACCGCGACACCACGGTCGTCCTGATCCCTTGTCGGGTCGAAAAACTCGTTGCTATCCTCAAAATAGACCCCCCCGACATTCAGACCGATGCCCATGAACAGGACCGTCCCAAGACCCAGAAACACCTGACCCGACGCGCGTTCAAGCGTCTGGAGGACTTCGCGCGGCGGCGTCTCGTAGATGTTCATGTCCCCGAACCAGACCCCGGCCACGCGCCGCGAGGTGTCGATGGTCGCCAAAACACCGCCCACATAATTGCACATCGGCAGGTCGATGCCCCGGAATTCCACCAGCGACCCGTCATAGGCGGGGTCAGTGCGCATAGGGGCCCCCATGACGGGGATCGCCGCCACCTCGGCGGCGTTCATCCCCAAATACAGCGGTCCCATGCCATTATAGCCACGAATATCCCACTTCATGTCAGTCCTCACATGATGATGCCATTGCGGGCGCAGGCATCCTTCGTTGCGGGGCGGGTGGCCAACGCCTCTCGGCTACCATGGCGCGAACCTCGTCGATCGGGTAGACGCACGACAGCAGGTCCCGGTCGGCCAACACGGCGCGAACATCTCCGAGCGCGCGCGCTCGGGGTCCATCGCCGTTGATGCGCGATGTGGTGGCCAGCCAGGGCAGGGTCATTCCCAACCGGTTTGCCGCCATCGGATCAGCCCCGCGCTCCAGCAGGAACAGCACAACTGGCCAGATATCTGCCATGGCAGCATAAAGGGCCGGAGTGGAGTCCTGAAAGCCGCGGATGTCGATGGGTAGGCCGGCGTCCAGCAGTGCCGTGATCTGCTGGGTATCTTCCTCCATGACATGCTGGAAGATGATCGACTGCCCGCGGACGTCAAGCGCATGCATGTCTGTTTCTGTCATGGTCGTGTGCAACTCTCTGGTAAATCCAATAGAGGCGAACAGCACCACCAAGCTACCAGCCATAAGTCCTTGTCCGATCAGCCGGAGACTCATGGTGGCCAGTCCCCTTCTGCGTCCATCGCGCGGACCTGCGCAGGCTCGTAGATGCGGCTCAGAAGCCCCGCCTGCGCCAGATGCGCTCGCACAGCATTCAGCGGCGGGCCAAAGATGCCATCTGGGTCCACGCGGGTCGAACTGGCGCGGTAAGGCAGCGTGAAGCCACGCCCGTCCGCCACATCCATGCGCGCGCCACGCTCGATCAGATACAGCACCATCGGCCAGTTATCGACGATCGCGGCGGCCAGCACAGGGGTCGCACGATGATAGCCCCATGCCTCGATATCACCGCCGGCATCCAGCCATGCCCCGACAGCGGCCTCGTCGCGTTCCTTGATCAACCAGAAGATCCCCGGCAGCCCGTCACGGCCTTTGGCGGTTATATCAATATGCGTTTGCGGTATGGCCACACTAGGCAGAAACATTTTCAGTGCCAATAACATAGCATACATAATGGCGCGATTTCCCCTCATTGCGGATCTGGCGGCCAGCGCCCCTCGGCGACCATCGCGCGAACCTGATCGGGCGGAAAGACCAATCCGATCAGGCCGCGCTCGACCAGAATCTTCCGCACCCGCGCCAATGCCTGCCCCTCGTCGCTTTCGGGGTTAAGACGCGACCGGGCCGCAACCGCAGGCAGCGTAATGCCGAATTCATCGGGCACCATCGGGTTAGCTCCCGCTGCCAGTAGCATTTCGGCCATGGTCCAGTTATGGGTCAGAGCAGCCTTGAGGATCGGTGTACCCTGCGCGTAACCACGTGCTTCGAGATTGGCACCGGAGGCAATCAGACGGGCAACGCGATCATGGTTCCTGTCCTCGATCGCCTCGAAAATCTGCGGATGGCCCTCTCTGCCTGGGGCGTCGCGGTTCTCTATGATGTCGGCGATGACGCTTCCTCCAATCGATGCACTATGTTGCCCGTTCTGGCACTGCTTTAGACCGCAGCCCGGCAGAAGAAGCAGAGCAATTAAGGGGATGTAACTATACATCAAGGATAATTGCCTTTCCGACGGTGGCGTTTTTTTAAAGACCAGCTTGCTTACTGGGTTGGTTTCGGCTCATCCTGAAATCCCAGTATATTCGCGAACCTGCCAACCTACACCGGCGGCATGCGCAGTTGTGGCAGACGGTCGCATCCGGTCACATTGGTATTGAGGGCGCGTAACCGCGTCAGGGAGATCGGGCGCTGTCCATTTTTCTGACCGTTGCCGCACCCATCCCAGATGTCAACGGCGATTCTTCCTTCCGATAACCCAAGCCCAATACCGTCATACGCGGAACTGTGCCCGGTTCTGCGGCATGACAGTGTCTGCTTTTACGGAAGACCAAAACCACTACGCACGCCCAGCGAATTCACACTTTCCGCCCTCCATGTCAGTTACGCCGCAAGCGCGAAGGATTCCCGTGCAAGCGCAGCGAATGACCGCGAATGTCCCGCTCTGCCGACCTTCACCCTCCGAAAATGCTGCTCAATGGACGAATGGCCGGTTCGGTGAAGCCGCACTGCACCATGTAGGCATGGTTGAAAGGCTGCTTTGGGCCGGGCGCGTCGACCCGCAGGTTACCTTCGCAGAGGGCGGGAAGTGGACGGTCGCTGCAAGCGCAAGATTTTCTTACGCATCCCGCAAAGCAGGCCTTGCTCTCGCCAGACGCATTGCACCAAATCAACTCAAACACTTACTCTGGGCTGAACCAAGCCCCAAGCCCACGAGGTCACTGTGCCGGTTGACGAAACTGCAATACGCCAATGGGCCGACCGCCACGATTGTCGTAGCAACCTACCAGTACTTGTTCGGCGACTGATCAGGGAAACGACGGAATCCCTTGTTTCGATGCGGTTCCCCGGAAACGAAGCGGTCGATCTACCTGGGCTTGACGGTCAAGTGGAATGTGAAGCCGGAACAGTCTGGGTGCCGCAAGGCCAAAGCGTATGGGAAATGGGTTGCAATGTAGACCCTCGAAGTAAAGCCGACGGTGATTATCGAAAGAGAACTGAAGAAACGCCACAAGACCAGCGCGAGAATAGTGCATTCGTCTTCGTGACGCCGAGGAGGTGGAACGGAAAAGAAGACTGGCTTGAAGAACGACGTAGTGAAGGCGCTTGGGCGACTGTTGAGGCATTCGACGCCATAGACCTTGAAACTTGGCTGGAAGACGCGCCTGCCACGGCCCGTTGGTTGGGTGAAAAGCTGGGTGTCGCCTGGCCCGGGCTAAAGACACCTCACGAATGGTGGAATAGCTGGGCGACAGCTTCGGTGCCGCCATTGTCCATCAAGCTTGTTTCGTCTAGGCGGCACAACGAGCAGAGCGTGTTGTTGCAGAAGTTGCGCGACCGAGAGCAAATAGTCCCGGTTCAAGCTGACGATAGAGGGGAGGCCGTCGCATTTGTCGTTGCAACAATGATCGAGGCCGATGCCCTCGATCTTCTTGATACGACAGTTGTTGCCACATCTCGCGATGCCAGAATTCCTACGAGCGCAAACCACCTTATTGTCGTTGCGGACGTTGGAGATGGGGAGGAGTTGGATTTTGGTGATCGACGAAATTTGACCATTGTCCGCGCATATCCCAAGGGCCGTTTAGATGTCCGGGAGGCACTGCTGCTTTCGCACGTCCCCTCAGATACCTTTCGCACTGAACTCGAAAGTATGGGGCTATCGCGTGATGACGCGGATAACCTCGCCATCAAGGTCGGTCATTCTGTTCCTGTATTGCGGCGTCAGCTCTCTCGTGATCCTGAGGTTCGGCGGCCTAGTTGGGTTAGAGATCGCGCAGTGGCAAAACGGGCCCTCCCGTTCGCATTGGCAGGCTCGTGGGTTGAGCGCGAGAGCATGGATGACAGCACAATTCTCCAGCTACTAGGTGATTTTCGGAATGGTGAAGTGGAACCAGTTCGAGACGAACTGCTCGCTTTGAACGACGCACCAATTACTCGTTATGGGCATGTGAATGTCGTTGTATCACAAATCGACGCACTTTTTGCCGTAGGGCCTTACATAGATCGAGACGATCTGGACCGTTTCTTTCAACTCTTGCCGGAGTTGTTGGGCGATAGAGACCCCGCCTTAGACCTGCCTCAAGATCAGTGGTACATGGCCAATGTTTTGGGTCACGCGAGAAGTTTTTCGGGTGCCCTTCTTTCCGGTCTCGGCGACGCGTTGTGCATTCTATCCGTTCATGGTGCAGAAATCTGCGGTGAGAGGTTGGGAGTTGACCTTTCATACCGTGCCGAGCAAGTTGTTCGGTCACTGATGCAAGGTGCTGACCAAGAACGTTGGCTTTCTATTCGGGGGCACCTACGAACACTGGCGGAGGCAGCTCCATCTGCGTTTCTTGATTGCCTTGAAGCTGAGCTTAGAGAGCCAGAACCAGCCATACGCGCAATCATGGGAACCACTGAAGGTTTCGTGAGTGGCGAGTGTTTGCGGACCAATTTGCTTTGGGCGCTTGAACTTTTGGCTTGGCACCCTGTCCACTTTTCTCGTGTCGCAGAGCTTGTTTTTGGCCTTCGCCGTCTGGAGGTGGAGGACAATTGGTCAAACTCGCCGAGATCAACCGCTCGTTCACTGTTCAGGGCTTGGCTGCCTGCCACCGCTCTCAGTACTGCGGAAAAGATGGCTGTCTTACGGCGCTTGTCCGCGCAGTTTCGACATGCTGCGATGGACGTCTGCATCTCTCTTCTTCCAGGAGGTGGCCCAAATTTCGCTTCGCGCACCGCGAGGCCGCAATGGCGAGCACTGGATGCAGAAGTGCCGTCACCGACAAATGTGGATGTCCGCACAGCGGCGATCGAAGCCAGTTGCCTACTGCTTGACTTGGCTCCATTTGAAAAGTCGGAGCTGGAACAGCTGTTAGAGGTTGCGACGCGTATTCATCCTGATGACCTGTCTCGCTTGGTCATCGAGGTCGAGAGTTGGTCAGCGACAGCAACCGATGAGGACAAAGCTGATCTTCGGCACAACCTTCGTCGGCGCGATGTTCTTCGTGCTTATCAGGAAGGTGAAGAGGACGAACAGTTGGCAGCCGCGCTTCCGCGTATGGAAGTTGCTTTGTCCCCTCAGTCTCCGACTGCTCGCCACCGTTGGCTGTTTGAAAGTTCCCACGTTGAGTGGCGTGCGCTGGTGGAAGACGAAGGAAATGGGCGCTTGTCATGGCAGGAGCGAAACGCACTTGTCGAAGAACGCCGACGAAACGCCATCGATGAAATCAGGGAGCAATTGGGAGATCAAGCGGTTCTTCCGTTTGCGCTTAGCGTGAAGCAACCCGAACTGGTGGCTCAGGTCTTGGTCCCGCAAGATGCGGCAGTGGAAACAGCGACCCACTGGGTCTCGGCTGCGCTGCGCACTGAGGCAAATGATCGGTCCAATGCTTTCCTGCGGCAACTGCTATGGAGCGCAGGTTGGATCGACCTTGCCGCAGTAGTGGCTGGCCTACAGGCACAAGGAATTCTGAACAGTGAAGTGGAGCGCCAGAGATTCGCCGAGCACCTTCCTGGTCGTTCAATTGGCTGGCAGGTCGCAGAAAGTTTGGGCGAAGACGTGGCTTCTGCATTTTGGAATTCAGCATCAATTCATATTTGGGATGACACCCCGTCCGACGAAGTGGAGTACGCCGTTACAAAGCTACTTGAATATCAGCGGCCGAGATCAGCGTTCTCAGCCGTTTCCCTGTGGAGGAACAAGCTGCCAGCCAGCCGTTGGCTAGATATCCTTCAAGCTGTTGCTCGTGGCGAGGAAATCGACGGGCCTTTTCCAAGTTCGTACAACCTAGATGAGGTGTTTCAGCTACTCGATGAAGACGAAGCGATCTCAGACGACCAAATCGCCAATCTCGAACTGCCCTTCGTCAAGCTCTTGTGCTCATACGGTCATCGAGACCACGAGCGAACGCTGGCTTTGCACCGACAGCTTGCTCGTGATCCAAATCTCTTTGTTGAGTTGCTCTGCTGGCAATATCACCGGCGCGATGGTGCGGACGAGCCCGAGCGAGAAAAGCTATCGGCGGAGAGGCGCAAGTTCCTTGCTGAGCTGGCCTATCACTCTCTGGAGGGTTGGAAACGGGTTCCCGGCTGCAATGACAACGGCGTAGTGTCTCTGGATGAATTCACCGAATGGGCAGACAGCGCCCTTCGACTTGCGGCGGCTGCTGACCGCAAGGAAGTAGCTGAAATCCATATTGGGGCTTTGCTGGCACGAATGGCACGGAGACGCCCGTGGGACGACTGGTTGCCTGAGGTAATCCTGGGATATCTAGATCGCTCTGAATGCGCTGGACTAAGGGAGCGGTTCTGTATGGGGGTCCGAAATGCGCGAGGTGTAACCACACGCAGCCCCTACGATGGCGGAGAGCAAGAGCGCAGACTTGCAAAGCGTTATCGGGACTTGGCCGCTAGATATGGCAATTCCCACCCCCGGTTGTCGGAGAGCCTTATATCCATAGCAGAAGGGTATGAATGGGATGCCCGCCGTGAAGACGAGCAGGCGGCAGTCGGCGAACGTTGGCATCCTTGATAGCGCCAGCCGTTGGCCACTTTCGAGAATTGCGTTGCAGAAATTGAGCTAGGTCGAAGGTCCGGTTTGGGCCGATCGCGGAGTCCTTGCTCTTAACTCATGTGGTCTTCCAGCCGCCCCCGCAGATACCGCTCCACCCCGACCGCCAGGGCAAAAGCCGGAGCACCAAGCACCAGCACAGCCGCAGACACCGCCACGACGGCCATCATCGCCATGGCCTCAGCCCCCAGCACTATCACCACCACCCAGCTCGCCAAATACGCTACCCCGCACAGCCCTACCGCCCGGATCACAGGATGCGAATAGCGCGCCAGATCCCGCTGCATACGTTCCACCGCCGCCAGCTGATGCCGCTTCCACGCATCGCTCTTCTCGATTTCCATCATCATTCTCTCAACAATTCGATCCAGGTATGGACGTCGTCCATCGGGATTTCCTTCCCTTCAAGGAACGACCGGTACCAGCGCGCCACGATCGCCCCGCGTTTCTCGCTTTTCAGGCGGATGCCGGTCGCGCCCAGATGACGGTCAAGCGCCGTCTCGAACCCTTCCAGAGCCGCCAAGTCGTGGCCCGGGCGCACCGCTTCGACCCCCAGCAGGATCCAGTTCAGGTCCACGCCGAACTGGCGGTGCATGTCGACCAGCGCCTCCACCGGCATCGAGCGTTTGCCCGTCTCGTAGCTCTGATAGGCCCGTTGCGACATGCCAAGCGCCTCGGCCATCCGGGCCTGCGACAGGCCAAGCTCGTTGCGCGCGATCGCCATGCGCGCACCGAGGCCGCCGAGGTAGGTATCCGGACGATTCACCATTCTTGCCATCAATCAGCTTGCTATGACGCATGAACGCATATAAGCGCACATTTGTGCGTTAACGCCTGCGTTCCACCATCGAACCACGGCGCTGCACCGCATTCAATGCGTTTTCGTCCATTTGCAGGAAAGGAGAGGGATTTGTCACAGGAAAAGCTGCTTTCGCCCAAGGAACTTGGCGCTCTTGTGGGGCTCAGCACGGCGCAGATTCGTGCCTTGATGAACGACGGGCGGCTCGAGTTCGTCGAGATCACGCCCAAGACCCGCCTGCTGACCATGACCGGCTGGGAGCGGTTCCAGAAGCGCGCGACCAAGCTGCGCGGGGACGAGAGGGAGAGGGATGGTTTGGTGTCGAGTGTGAATTGATCAGGGGGAGAGCCGATGGGCACGACCAATCTCAACATCAGCGTGATCGACAAGCGCATGCTGAAACAATCCGAGGCCGCCAGCTACACGGGCCTCGCCATCAAGCATTTCAAGGCGAGCTGCCCGGTGCGGCCTGTCGAGCTGGCGCGCGGCACGCTGCTGTGGGACCGGCGCGACATCGACCGCTGGATCGACACGATGAAGGCCGACCATGTCGAGATGACGCGCGACGACATCCTGGACCGGCTCTGATGACCCATGTGCGCGTCAAGGGGTTCAAGATATTCAAGGATCGCCACGGCCGGATGCGCTGCTACCACCGGGCGACGGGCCACAAGATCGACCTGACAGAGGCACCGCTGGGGTCGGCCGAATTCCTCGCGCAATGCGAGACGATCCGCGCCATCGCCGTGGCGCAGAAGGAAAAGGGCCCGCGTGCGGGCACGCTTGGCGGGCTGATCAAGGGCTATTTCGAGACCGGGCATTTCGCCAATCTGGCCGAGGCCACGCGCCGCGACTATCGCAAATGCGCCGATTTCCTGGCCCCCATCCGCGACACGCCGGTCCATGTGATCGACACGCCGCTGATCGCGGGCATCCACGACAAGGCCGCAAAGAAGATCGGCTGGCGGCGGGCCAACATGTTGCGGACCCTGCTGAGCGAGGTGTTCCGCCATGCCATCCCCCAAGGTCTGATCGCCGCGAACTACGCCAAGGACGTGATCCCCAAGCGCCGGCCCCGTGACCGCGCCTACGCCAACCGGCCCTGGACGATCGAGGAGCGCGACATCGTCCTGTCCCGCGCCAAGCCGCATGTGCGGGTCGCGCTGGCGCTGATGATGAATACCGGGCTCGATCCCTCGGACGCGTTGAAGCTGCGGAAGGACCAGATCGACGGTGACACGATCTGGGGCGTGCGCGGCAAGACGGGGGAGGAAGTGGCGATTCCCGTCAGCCCGACCTTGCAGGCCGCCCTCGACAGCATCCCCGCGCATGAGGCGGCTACCGTGCTGGCCAGTTCACAAGGCGCGGCATGGACCTACAATGGGTTTTCCACCGTCTGGCATCGCTTCAAGACCGGGCTGGAGGAGGAAGAGTTGATCGCGCCGGGCCTGACACTCAAGGGCCTGCGCCACACCGTGGCGACGACGCTGCGCGAGGCCGGGCTTGATGAACGACGCATCGCGGACCTGTTGGGGCAGAAAACACCGTCCATGGCGCGGCACTATTCGCGGTCGGCGAACCTTGCCGACAAGAACCGCGAGACGATGGCGACGCTGGAAAAAGAGAACGCAAGGCGGGCGAAGATTGTCAAACCTTCCGCCGAAAAGCGTCAAACCCGATCCGAGTAAGGACCAGACATGACCACAAAACCCAACCATTTCAGCTTGTTGAGTGGTGCCCGGGGGCGGAATCGAACCACCGACACGAGGATTTTCAATCCACTGCTCTACCCCTGAGCTACCCGGGCACGGGAGACGGTGACCGTCTGGGTGAGCGGGTTCTAGGCGAGGTCGGGCGGGGTGTCCAGAGGGTTTGGGTGATTTTTGAGGTGCCGGGCGAGGTCCCTGCAACGGGGCCCGAATGCGCGGCGAAACGGGGGCCGGCGGCGCTTTCAGGGCATCGGGACGGGTGTCACGTGGTGGGGCACGTCATAGCCCCTCTGCACCGCCTCGCGCCCGGCGACGCGCTGATACCAGTCGCGCACATTGGCGAAATCGCCAAGATAGATCTCCTGCCATTCGAACCGGCTGATCCAGGGCCAGATCGCCATGTCGGCGATGCTGTACTCGCCGGCGACGAAGTCCCGCCCCGCAAGCCGCCGGTCGAGCACGCCGTAAAGCCTGCGCGCCTCTTTCGAATAGCGGTCCTCGGAATAGGCGCTCTTGCCGGGATTGTATTTCACGAAGTGATGCACCTGGCCCAGCATCGGGCCCACCCCGCCCATCTGCCACATGAGCCATTCGATCGTGGCCCAGCGATCGGATCCGAGAAACCGCCCGTGCTTTTCGGCCAGATAGAGCATGATCGCCCCGCTTTCCATCATTCTGCGTCCGGTCTCGCGGTCGACGATGGCGGGGATGCGGTTGTTGGGGGAAATGGCAAGGAAGTCGGGGGCGAATTGCGCGTCCTTGCCGATGTCGACGGGATGCACCTCGTAGGGCACGCCCAGTTCTTCGAGAAGGATGGACACCTTGCGCCCGTTGGGCGTGGTCCAGGTATAGAGGTCGATCATCTTGTCTCTCCGGCGTTATCCGGAACAGGCTGATCCAATCGGGCGCCGATGACAACCGGGGCGGCGCGACGGGGTGCGGGGCATTTGCGGCAGGGCGGATGCCGATTGCGCATGACATGGCCGGAAGACCGGGTAATGTCGCGCCCGAACTGGGCACAGCGACGGGAGACAGCGCGTGAGCAGAACGAACTGGGCGGGAAACCTGACATACGAGGCGCCGCACCTGCACCGGGCCAGGAGCCTGGCCGAGGCGCAGGACATCGTGTCGGGCGCGCGGAAGGTGCGGGTCCTGGGCTCGCGCCACAGCTTCAACGCGGTCGCAGATTGCAGCGAGGTTCAGCTGTCTCTCGAACCGCTCGATCGGGTGATCGCGATCGATGCGGGCGCGTCCCGGGTCACCGTCGAGGGCGGGATACGCTATGGCGATCTGGCGCCGGTCTTGCAGGCCCGGGGGCTGGCGCTCGCCAATCTGGCCTCCCTGCCGCATATCTCGGTGGCGGGGGCCGTGGCCACGGCCACGCATGGGTCGGGCTCGGCCACCGGCAACCTCGCCACGGCGGTCACGGCGATGGAGATCGTGACGGCGTCGGGTGCGGTCGTCCCCCTGTCGCGCGAGGCCGATGACGAGGCCTTCGCAGGTGCGGTGGTGGGCCTTGGCGCGCTGGGGGCCGTGGTGGGCCTGACGCTCGAGGTGGAGCCCACCTATGATGTCCGGCAGGATGTCCATACAGGCCTGTCGCATGACATCCTGGCCGCCGAATTCGACACGATCTTCGCCGCGGCCAAAAGCGTCAGCGTCTTTACCGACTGGCGCGGCCCTTCGGCCAATGCGATCTGGCTGAAGGCGCGGGTGACGGACGACCTCCCTGCCCCGGCGGCCGAATTCTTCGGCGCCCCGGCGGCCCGCGACCCGATGCATCCCCTGCCCGGAGGACGCGCGGCCGATTGCACCGCGCAGTTGGGCCAGCCCGGTCCGTGGCACGAGAGGTTGCCGCATTTCCGAATGGCGTTCACGCCGTCGAACGGGGCCGAGATCCAGGCCGAATACTTCCTGCCCCGCGAAGAGGCGCCGCGCGCCATCGCCGCCTTGCGCCGGCATGGCGAGCGGCTCGCGCCTGTCCTCATGATCTCGGAGATCCGCACGATCGCGGGCGACGATCTGTGGCTCAGCCCCGCGCATCGGGGGCCGCAGGTCGGGTTCCATTTCACGTTTCACCGCGACTGGGAGGCGATCAAGCGGGTCCTGCCCGCGATCGAAGCCGATCTTGCGCCGCTGGGGGCCGTGCCGCATTGGGGCAAGGTCACGACCATGACGCCCGACCTGATCCGGCCGCATTTCCCGAGGATGGCCGCGTTCCGCGATCTGGCGCGCAGCTTCGATCCCGACGGCAAGTTCCGCAACGCCTTTGTCAACCGGATGATCTTCGACGACATCTAGCGGAAACGGAAAACGGGGCGCCCCGAAAGGCGCCCCGCAATCCGTGCACTGGCGATCCCGAGAGATCAGCCGACGGCCGTGCCGTCCTCGCGCCAGACGGCGATGACCGAGGAACGGGGCTTGCCCGCACCATCGGGCCAGGTGCCGCCGGGGTGCTGGATGCCCACGAAGGCGACCGTGCGGTCGTTGTTCCAGGTCAGGCCCGTCACCTCGCAGCCCGACGGGCCGGTGAGGAAGCGCGCGATTTCCCCCGTCTCGGGGTGACCCACCAGCATCTGGTTGTTGCCCATGCCGAGATACGGACCCTCGTTGCTGTCGTTGCCGTCGGTCTGGATCCAGATCAGGCCCTTGCTGTCGACGACCATGCCGTCGGGCGAGTTGAACATGTTGCCTTCATTGACGTTCTCGGAGCCTGCGTAGGGCCCGAGACCCACGACCGGGTTGCCCGCCATGACATAGAGATCCCAGGCAAAGGTGTCGGCCCCGTGATCGGCGCCATCGGGCTTCCACCGGACGATCTGGCCATAATTGTTGGCCTCACGCGGGTTCGGAGACCCGGCGACGGGTTCGGCCGTATCACCGCCGGCATTGGTGAAGCCCGCCGCCCGGCGCGAGTTGTTCGTCAGGCAGCAATAGGCCTCTGGCAGGGTCGTGGAGACGGCGATCCATTCCGGGCGGTCCATCGTGGTGGCGCCCACCGCAGAGGCGGCCTGACGGGTCAGGATGCAGATCATCGCCTCGTCCATGCCGGTGGCTTCGGGCGTCAGGGCAACCCATTCGCCGGTGCCGTCGGTGTGGAACACGGCGGCATAAAGCGTGCCGTCATCCAGAAGACCTTCGGTCGGCTCGCCTTCGGCCCAGGTGCCGTTGGAGACATACTTGTACATGAACTCGCCACGCTCATCATCACCCATATAGACGACGATCCGGCCATCTTCGGCCTGGGTCATGGCGGCGTTCTCGTGCTTGAACCGACCAAGCGCGGTGCGCTTGACGGGCATCGAGTCCGGGTCTGCAGGGTCGATCTCGACGATGTAGCCGAACCGATAGGGCTCGTTCGGCTCCTGGCTGATGTCGTAGCGGGCCTGAAGGGTCTCGTACTGGTAGCGGCTGTTCACGCCGATGCCGTAGCGACGGAAATCGGCGGGAAGCTCGATCGGCTTCTGGTCTTCCATCTCCTCGGTGGAGCCGAAATAGCCGTTGAAGTTTTCCTCGCAGGTCAGGAACGTGCCCCAGAGGGTCGGGCCCGAACCGCAATTGTTCATCGTGCCCAGAACCACCGTGCCGGTCGGATCGGCCGACGTCTTGAGCATGTCGTGGCCCGCGGCGGGGCCCGAGATCATGATCGGCGTGTTGTGGTGGATCCGGCGGTTATAGGGGCTGTCGACGACAACCTCGTAGCCATTGCCGGTGTCGGCGATTTCCATCACGGTCACGCCCTGAAGGTTCATCATCGTCTGGACCTCGTCGGCCGTGTAGGCCTCGCGGCCCTCGGCATCGGCGGCGATGTTGATGCGCGGGTTGACGTATTCGTGGTTGATCGCGATCACTTCGCGACCGTCTTCCAGCACGAAGAGATCCATGCCGTCGGTGTTCTCGCCGAAGACGCGGTCGGACCCGTCGACGCCATGGCCGTCTTCATAGGCCGGCGCGTCCGAGAACAGCGCATCGCCCCAGCGGGCCACGACCTTCCACTGATACCCTTCGGGCACGTGGACGGTGTTGTCGGTAAAGGCCTGGATGGGATCGAACCCGAAACCACCATGCGCACCGGCCATCGCGGTGGAGGATTTCAGCAGGCCCGTGCCCATGACGGCGGCGCCGGATCCAAAGGCGAGAAGGCCGCCCAGAAAGCCCCGGCGCGACACCGCTTCTTCGACCACGCGGTCGAAATCGGTCACTTCGGGGGCGGGACGCTGCAGCTCGTCCCAATCGTCCCAGCTCAGATCCTGGATGTGATCGTCTTTCATGTCATGTATCCCCTGACATTGGTTGGCGAATAACAAAAGCCGCTCTGACCGCGTCGGGAGTCAGTTCGGTGACAGTTCTGTGAAGACTTTGTAAAGACTGCCTCTGCCTCTGCTTTCCCCTGCCGAAACATGCCCCTGGCAAGGCGCCTGAAAGAAAGTTGCTCAGAACCGCCCTTTCACGACATTTTCTCCAGAGGGGCGGTTGACCCCGCGCGCGAAGGGTGCATAAGGTCTCGCCACGCAAAAGGAAGGCTCAGGGTCAGATGATCACGATCCCCGTACTTGTAGGACGACAGCGCATGGGCCGGTAACGGGCACCTGACCCCCACCCCATGCGCCTCCGGATGACCCACCGGGGGCTTTTTTATGCGCGAATGACGACCCAAAACCGACGATGACAGAGCAAAGGACGAAAGAGATGAACACGTCGATGAGCGGAGCGAAGATGGTGGTTCAGGCCCTGAAGGATCAGGGTGTGGACACGGTATTCGGCTATCCCGGCGGCGCCGTCCTTCCGATCTATGACGAGATCTTCCTTCAGAACGACATCCGCCACATCCTGGTGCGCCACGAACAGGGCGCGGTGCACGCCGCCGAAGGCTATGCCCGCTCGACCGGCAAGCCCGGTGTCGCGCTCGTGACCTCGGGCCCCGGCGCCACGAATGCGGTCACCGGCCTGACCGATGCGCTGATGGATTCGATCCCGATCGTCGTGCTGACGGGCCAGGTGCCGACCTTCATGATCGGCTCGGATGCCTTCCAGGAGGCCGATACGGTGGGCATCACCCGCCCCTGCACCAAGCATAACTGGCTGGTCAAGGACACCGACAGGCTGTCCGGCACGATCCACGAGGCGTTCCACGTGGCGACCTCCGGCCGGCCCGGCCCGGTTCTGGTGGACATTCCCAAGGACGTGCAGTTCGCGACCGGCACCTACACGCCCCCCAAGGCGATGGAGAGCCATTACCAGCCGAAGGTGAAGGGCGATCTCGACGCGATCACCGAACTGGTCAAGGCGATCGAGACAGCGAAGAAGCCCGTCTTCTATACCGGCGGCGGCGTCATCAATTCGGGCCCCGGCGCAAGCCAGCTTCTGCGCGAACTGGTGGATGCGACGGGCTTTCCCATCACCTCGACCCTGATGGGGCTGGGCGCCTATCCGGCCTCGGGCAAGGCGTGGCTGGGGATGCTGGGGATGCACGGCCTCTACGAGGCCAACATGGCGATGCATGATTGCGACCTGATGATCAATATCGGCGCCCGTTTCGACGACCGGATCACCGGCCGCATCGACGCGTTCAGCCCCGATTCGATCAAGGCCCATATCGACATCGACCCCTCCTCGATCAACAAGGTGATCAAGACCGACATCCCGATCCTGGGCGATGTGGGCCACGTTCTCGAGGATATCCTCAAGGTCTGGAAATCGCGCGGCCGCAAGACCGATCAGGACGCGGTCAGGGCCTGGTGGGACGAGATCGGCGCCTGGCGCAAGATCGATTGCCTCGCCTACACGGCCGCCGAAAAGACGATCAAGCCGCAATACGCGCTGGAACGGCTCGAGGCGCTGACCAAGGATCACGACCGCTACATCTGCACCGAGGTGGGCCAGCACCAGATGTGGGCCGCGCAATATCTGGGCTTCGAGGCGCCGAACCGCTGGATGACATCCGGTGGCCTCGGCACGATGGGCTATGGCTTCCCGGCCTCGATCGGGGTGCAGATCGCGCATCCCGAGGCATTGGTCATCAACGTGGCGGGCGAGGCGTCGTGGCTGATGAACATGCAGGAGATGGGCACGGCCGTGCAATACCGCGTTCCGGTCAAGCAGTTCATCCTCAACAACGAGCGCCTCGGCATGGTGCGCCAGTGGCAGGAGCTTCTGCACGGCGAGCGGTATTCGCAAAGCTGGTCCGAGGCGCTGCCCGATTTCGTGAAACTGGCCGAAGCCTTCGGCGCGAAGGGGATCCTGTGCTCCGACCCCGCCGATCTGGACGACGCGATCATGGAGATGATCACCCATGACGGGCCGGTCATCTTCGACTGCGTGGTCGAAAAGCACGAGAACTGCTTCCCGATGATCCCGTCGGGCAAGGCCCATAACGAGATGATCCTTGGCGAGAATGTCGACACCCAGGGCGTGATCGACGCCAAGGGAAGCGTGCTGGTCTGACGCTCATCCGGAGCGCTGCCCCGTCTTCGCGATGACGGGGCAGCGCCCCCGGAAGAGCGCATCACACAAACATAGGATTCGCAGATGTCCCCCCTCAACATCAAGAAAGGCTCGACGAGCCATTCCGCCTACAACCTGCGCCCGACCTTCTCGGACGTGCAGGAGCGCCACACGCTGGCCGTGCTGGTCGAGAACGAACCGGGTGTTCTGGCCCGGGTGATCGGGCTTTTCTCCGGGCGCGGCTACAACATCGACAGCCTCACCGTGGCCGAGGTCGACCATACCGGCCATCTGAGCCGGATCACCATCGTGACCACCGGCACGCCCCAGGTGATCGAGCAGATCAAGGCCCAGCTGGGCCGGATCGTGCCGGTCCATGACGTGCACGACCTCACCGTCGAGGGCCCGAGCGTGGAGCGGGAACTGGCGATGCTGAAAGTGGCGGGCGAAGGGGAAAAGCGGGTCGAGGCGCTGCGCCTGGCCGACATCTTCCGCGCCAACGTGGTCGATTCCACGCTGCACAGCTTCACCTTCGAGATCACCGGCACGTCGGAAAAGATCGACGCCTTCGCCGACCTGATGCGACCGCTCGGCCTGGCCGAAGTGGCCCGCACCGGCGTCGTGGCGCTGTCGCGCGAAGAAAAGTAGACGCCCCGCGCCCGGGGCCACTGGTCTCGGGCCGCGAATGCTGCTTGTCTTCGCGGGCAAGCACAGGAATCGCCATGAGCCCGCGCAAGATCATCATCGACACCGATCCGGGCCAGGACGACGCCGTGGCCATCCTTCTGGCACTTGCCAGCCCCGGAGAGATCGACGTCCTCGGGATCACGGCGGTGGCGGGAAACGTGCCGCTCGACCTGACCGAACGCAATGCCCGCATCATCTGCGACCTGGCCGGAAAGCCGGAAACGCTGGTCTTTGCGGGCTGCGACAGGCCGATCGGGCGCTCGCTCGTGACGGCCGAGCATGTCCATGGCAAGACCGGCCTCGACGGACCACCCCTGCCCGACCCGAAGATGCCGCTGCAAGAGGCCCATGCGGTCGATTTCATCATCGAGACGCTGCGCCGCGAAGCGGCCGGGTCGGTGACGCTCTGCCCGCTGGGCCCACTCACCAACATCGCGACGGCCTTCCGCCGCGCGCCCGACATCGTGCCCCGCGTGCAGGAAATCGTGCTGATGGGCGGCGCCTATTTCGAGGTGGGCAACATCACCCCGGCCGCCGAGTTCAACATCTATGTGGATCCGGAGGCCGCCGTCGAGGTCTTCGGCGCGGGTGTGCCCCTCGTGGTGATGCCGCTCGACGTCACCCACAAGGCTTTGACTACGAAACCGCGCATCGACCGGTTCCGCGCCATGGGCACGCGGGTGGGCGAGATGGTCGCGGCCTGGACCGATTTCTTCGAACGTTTCGACGTGCAGAAATACGGCTCCGAAGGGGCGCCGCTGCATGACCCCTGCGTGATCGCCTACCTGCTGGAGCCGGGGCTTTTCTCGGGGCGGCACATCAACGTGGAGATCGAGGTCACCTCCGACCTGACGCGCGGCATGACGGTTGCCGATTGGTGGCGGGTGACCGACCGGCCGGAAAACGCCCTGTTCATGGGCGACATCCACGCCGACGGGTTCTACGCGCTCCTGACTGACCGGCTGGCACGGCTGTGACGACCTCCATCACGCTGGCCGATACCGAGGCCCTGCCCCGCCTTCTGGGCCTGCTGGAGCGGCGCGGGACAGAGGCGGGCGACCGCCCCTGGGACGACGAGACCCGCGAGAGGGAGGGGCAGCGGATCGCGCCGCTTCTGACCGGGGGGTCCGAAGGCGCGGTCTGGCTCATCGGGCCGTCACGGGCGCCGCTGGGCTATGCGGCGATCTGCTTTGGCTGGTCCATGCGCGAGGGGCGCGAGGCCTGGCTCGAGGATATGTATCTGCGGCCCTCGGTCCGGCGGCGCGGCATCGGGCGCGAGGTGGTCCATGCGATCAGCGTGTCGCTGCGCGGGGCCGGTGTCCGGCGTCTTCATGTGCGCCTTCCCCGCAGCGAACATTCGGCGCAGGAATTCTGCACCGCCTGCGGCTTCGGCCTCGAGACCCGCACCATTCTGATGAGCGAACCGCTCTGACACGGGGGCGACCAAAAATCGCGATTTTTGGTGGGGCACCAATTTTGGATAAAATTGGTCAGCCCGGTAGCAGGCGTTTCGTGGGCCGGTTGACCAGCACGACCCCGGACGCCACCAGCGCCAGCGCCCCCAGAAGCGCGGGCGTCACCGGCTCGTCCAGCAGCCACCAGCCGAGAAACACCCCGAAGACAGGCGCCAGAAAGCTGAACGACGCCACGCCCGAAGCCGGGTAGAGGCTCATCAGCCAGAACCACAGGATGAAACCGGCGCTCACCACCACCACGATCTGGAAGGCCAGCCCCGCAAGGTGGATCGGTTGCAGATCGCGCACAAGATCCCCGTAGAGCGGCGCAATCAGCAGCAGGATCGTGGCCGACACCGCGACCTGCCACATCAGCTGCATCTCGGGGCGGATCCTGCGCAGGGACGAGGCCTTGACCATCAGACCCGCCGCAGCCCAGCCCATCGCGGCCCCGATCGCGGCCAGATCGCCCCAGAGGCTCCCCACGCCGTCGCTGCGGCCCAGCATGGCCAGTGCCACGCCGCTGACCGACAGCGCGAGCCCCGCCACACGCGGCGCGGTCAGCCTGTCGCCGGGAAGGAACAGATGCGCCCCCAGCGCCATCCAGACCGGCATCGTGTAGAACAGGACGCTCGTGCGCGCGACCGTCGTCAGATCCAGCGCGATGAACAGCAGAAGGAACTCGAACGCAAAGACGCAGCCGATCGCGACACCCGCGCCCCGAACCGGCTGGCCGCCCCAGTCCAGCGGGATGCCGCGCCATTTCAGCCAGAGCCAGATGCACAGCACCGCGCCCAGCGACCTCAGCCCGGCGAAAAAGACCGGCTGCAACCCGCCATTGGTGACCTTGATCACCACCTGATTGAACGCCAGCAGAACCGAAAACCCGGTCAGCAGCGCCGCACCGAACAGGTCGATATGATCGCGCTTTTCCATGGGCGGCCAATGCGCCGCCCCGGCCCGCCCTGTCAAGCCCGGCGCGCTACTCGCCCAGCATCCACTCCCCCTCGGGCCAGAAGGCATGGAAGGCGAAGGCGAACATCACGTCATGCACGACGTCCTGGCCCTGCCCGTCCCGCACCCGGACATTGCCCACATCCTGGCCCCAGGCGATCTGCTGGTGATCGAGCGCCGAGGCCTGTCCGCTGGTCCAGCTGAGCACCACGCCCGCCTCGCGGATTTCGCCCGCCTCGGACAGCCGCGTCAGCGGCCAGGCCCGGGCCTCCACCCGCACGACCCGCACCAGAGGGGGGATGTCATTGGGCGGGTTCTCGCCGTCATAAAGGAAAGGCCGGGCCGAGCTGTCATATCCGGCATAGGGATTGCGACCGTAATCGCGGAAAAAGCCCTGCGGTTCGGCCATCACGAGCGCGCCCGGGTTGCGGTCTCGGAAACTGCCCATCCCTTCAAGCCATCCGGGCAGCATCGTCAACTCCATCCCCGTCAACTCGCCCACGATGCCCACGCCGGTGGCCTGCTGCCACCAGCTTTCGGTCTGGCGATCGAACATGATCATGTCCGAATTGCGCAGCTTGCCCGAGACGCCGAAATCCAGAACGCCGGCTTCGGTGCGCCGGTCGAAGACAACGCCCGAATTGCACAAGGGGCAGAAGGTGACGGCGACGGGGATGCCGCCCACCTCGTCATTCACGATCTCGTGCCAGATGAGATAGCGCACCGGATAGGCGCGCGGCGTCTCTCCGGGCAGTTCCAGAACCATCACCGGCTCTGACCGTTCGATGAAGGGCGCCTCGGCCAGCGGCAGGAATTCGGGGTCGTCGATGGCGGGGATGCCGTCTTTCGGCGGCCCGCCCGAGATGATCTCGGCCCAGCTTTCAATATTGGTGGTTTCGAAATCCGTCTGCGGCCATTCATGGGCCCAGAAGGACGGGTCGGCCACAGCAGGTAGCGGCAGCATCAGTGCGGCGGCCACAAGGCTTGTGCGGAGCGGGGCGAACATGGGCGGGTCTCCTCCAGCCGTTTGTTCGCCCAACCTGTCTGCGCGAGGGGGCCATGCCTAGCCCCCTCGCCCATCCCTCGCGTCCATGTGAAGGCGCGCGATCAGTCGATCACGGTAACGCTGGCCATGGTGTCTGGGGCGCCCACGACGGCGCCGCTATTGCCCGAGCCGCGCTTGATCGCGTCGACGACCTCCATGCCCGAGGTGACTTCGCCGACGATGGTATAAAGGCCGTTCAGATGCGGTGCCGGCGCGAACATGATGAAGAACTGGCTGTTGGCCGAATTCGGATCGTTCGACCGTGCCATGCCCACGACGCCCCTCTCGAAGGACAGGCTGTCGGAAAACTCGGCCGGAAGGTCTGGCCTGTCGGACCCGCCCGTCCCCGCGCGACGCATGTCGAAGCCGTCATCGGTGCTGTCACCGAAGGCCACGTCGCCCGTCTGCGCCATGAAGCCGTCGATCACCCGGTGAAAGACCACGCCGTCATAGGCGCCCTCGGTCGCCAGAGCCGTGATCTGCTCCACATGGGCGGGGGCGGTCTCCTCGAAAAGGTCGATCTCGACCACGCCCTCTGCCTCGCCCGTGACCTCGATCCGCAAGCCATCGGCAAAGGCCGGCGCGGACAGGGCCAACAGGACGGCGGTTGCCAGAACCTTACGCATCGGCGGCCACCTTGACCGAGACCATGCGATCGGGCGCCATCGGCGGCTCGCCGCGGGTGATCGCGTCCACATGGTCCATCCCCGAAATCACGCGGCCATAGACGGTGTATTGGCCGTTGAGGAAATGGTTGTCCTTGAAGTTGATGAAGAACTGCGAATTGGCCGAATTGGGGTTGGCCGAGCGCGCCGCACCCAGCGTGCCGCGATCATGGGGCAGCTTGGAAAACTCGGCCGGAAGATCGGGCAGGTCGGACCCGCCGGTGCCCGCGCGGCCGATGTTGAAATCGCCTTCCATGTTGCCATGGGCCACGTCGCCCGTCTGCGCCATGAAACCGTCGATCACGCGGTGAAAGCAGACATTGTCATAGGCGCCGGAGCGGGCCAGCTCCTTCATGCGGGCGCAATGCTCGGGTGCGACATCGGGCAGAAGCTCGATGACGACCTGACCGTCCTTGAGTTCCATCAGGATCGTGTTTTCCGGGTCCTTGATTTCGGCCATCCGGCCCTCCTTGGTATGAATTCGGAGCCAACCTAGGCAGGTTGGCGCGGAATGCCAAGCCGGGCGCTTGACGCAGGGCCGCCCCGGCGTCACGAAGGCCGCGATCGCGAACATGGAGGGCTTCGGATGAGCTGGAAATCGCTGGATGACATGGACCTTGCGGGCAAGCGCGTTCTGGTGCGCGTCGATATCAACGTGCCGGTGAAGGACGGCAAGGTCACCGATGCCAGCCGGATCGAGCGCACGACACCCACGATTCGCGACATTCGCGCCAAGGGCGGCTCTCCGATCCTACTGGCCCATTTCGGCCGGCCCAAGGGCAAGCCGGTGCCCGAGATGTCCTTGCGCCAGCTGGTCCCCGCGCTGGAAGAGGCGTTCGGCACGCAAGTGATCTTTGTCGAACAGCCCAGCCGCGACTTCATCGACGCGCAGGCCCCTGACGCGGTGATCCTTGTCGAAAACACCCGCTTTTCCCCCATGGAAGAGGCGAATGACCCGAAGATGGCGGAATTCCTCGCCAGCCTCGGCGATGTCTTCTGCAACGACGCGTTCTCGGCCGCGCACCGGGCCCACGCCTCGACCGAAGGGGTCGCGCATCTTCTGCCGGCCTGCGCGGGCCGCCTCATGGCCGAGGAACTGTGCGCGCTGGAAAAGGCTCTGGGCGATCCCGAACGGCCGCTCACGGCCGTTGTGGGCGGGGCCAAGGTGTCGACCAAGCTCGACCTTCTATCGAACCTGCTGGACAAGACCGACCACCTCGTGATCGGCGGCGGCATGGCCAACACCTTTCTCGCCGCGCAAGGGATAAACGTGGGCACGTCGCTCGCCGAACATGACATGGCCGACACCGCGCGCCAGATCCTTGCCGACGCGGAAAAGGCCGGATGCGAGATCGTCCTGCCGGTCGATATCGCGATCTCCCCCGGCTTCGAGGCGGCAGAGACGGCCCGCTACGTCGATGTCACCGCCTGCCCCGACGACCAGATGATCCTCGATGCCGGCCCCCGCACGGTCGACCGGATCGCCGAGGTGATCGAGGCCTCGAAGACGCTGATCATGAACGGCCCGCTGGGCGTGTTCGAACTGCCGCCCTATCACGCGGCCACGACCGCCATGCTCGACCTGATCGCCGCGCAGACCCGCGCGGGCAATCTGATCTCGGTCGCGGGCGGCGGCGACACGGTGGCGGCAATCAACAAGTCAGGCCACGGGACGGATTTCTCCTATATCTCGACCGCGGGCGGGGCCTTTCTGGAATGGATGGAAGGCAAGACGCTGCCCGGCGTCGCGGCATTGGGATAATACGCGCCCCCGTTAGCGTTCACACGATTGCGGCCACACGGCCCAGCCCCTAGAATTTCGGGCAACCCAATATTCAGGACGGAGACGATCATGGCAGATGCAGCGCAGATGACGAAGGTTCGCGAGGGCCGCGGCTTTATCGCGGCACTGGACCAGTCGGGCGGCTCCACGCCCAAGGCGCTGCGGCTTTACGGGATCGAGGAGGACGCCTATTCCTCCGAGGCCGAGATGTTCGACCTGATCCACGAGATGCGCGCCCGCATCGTCATGTCGCCCGCCTTCGGCGGCGACCGGATCGTGGGTGCTATCCTGTTCGAGATGACGATGGACCGCGAGATCGGCGGCAAGCCGTCCTCCCGGTTCCTGTGGGAGGACAAGCAGGTCGTCCCCTTTCTCAAGGTCGACAAGGGGCTTGAGGCCGCCGAGAACGGCTGCCAGCTGATGAAGCCGATGGGCGATCTGGACGCGCTCTTGCGCCGGGCGGTGGATCATGGCGTCTTCGGCACCAAGATGCGGTCCGTCATCGGGGCGGCCGATCGCGCGGGCATCCGCGCCAACGTGGCCCAGCAATTCGAGATCGGCCAGCAGATCCTGGGCCACGGCCTCGTCCCGATCCTCGAGCCGGAAGTCACCATCACCATCCCCGACAAGGCCGAGGCCGAGACGATGCTGCTGGACGAGATCATGACCCGGTTGGACGCGATGCCGGGGGACGCGCAGATCATGCTGAAACTCAGCCTGCCCAGCCATGCCAACCATTACGCCCCGCTTGTCGGCCATGACCGGGTGATGCGCGTCGTGGCGCTGTCGGGCGGCTATTCGCGCAACGAGGCCAACGCGATCCTTGCGCAGAATGCGGGTGTCATCGCCAGCTTTTCGCGCGGCCTGACCGAGGGGCTCTCGGCGCAGCAGTCGGATGCGGAATTCGACGCCACCCTCGATGCCGCGATCCAGAGCATCTATGACGCCTCCGTCGCGGGCTGAGGACCGAGGGGCGATGATGCGCGCTGTCCTTGCCGGCCTTGCCGTGGCCGCGATGTCGGGCTGCATGATGGAGCCCGTGCCGGCCCCCCTGCCCACCGATGCCGAAGGGTCGGACGTTCCGGTCCTGGGTTCGGTGACGGGGTTTGTCGCGGGCGATCCCACCCTATGGGAAACGCTCGATTACAGCGTCGGCGCGCCCGATGCCTCTGTGGCAATCCTGTCTGATGGCGAAAGAACCGAGCTGACCATCGAGGCCTTCCCCGCCGGAACGAACGGGCAGCGCGCCGGCCGGATCGAGATGCGGGCCACGTTGCCCAACGGCCCGGTCCCCGGGCCCGCCGGCACGACGGTCATCGTCCTGCATGACGGCGACGGGGTCGACGGGCCGCAATACCAGAGCACGGGCGTGCCCCTCGTCAACGTCACCGCACTGACCCGCACCGATGGCCTCTACGGCGCCGCAACCGGCACCTTTGTGGCCACTCTGTGCCGGGTCGGGGAACCCGATGCGCCGCCCGACCTGTCCGATTGCGTCGATCTGGCCGCCGAATTCGAGACCGGCCTGCAATTCAAGAGTTCCTAGGCCAAAAAGGGATTCACAAACCGAATCGGATGTGCGATTCTGCCCTACCACCACCCGTCAGAGGTGGGGCATGAGGCAGATAGATGACCCGTCGCAACCGGCCCGCCCTGGGCTCCGTCCTGTTTCTCGGAACGATGCTCCTGCTGGCGCTCTATTTCGCCTTTGCCGCGGTGCAGGGCGATTACGGCGTGTTCCGCCGGGCCGAACTGGATGCCGAAGCCACCCAGCTGCGCCAGGAGCTTGCCGTCCTTGACGCAGAAGTGGCCCGGCTTGAAAACCTCACGCGGCGGCTGTCGGACGAATATCTCGACCTCGACCTTCTCGACGAACAGGCCCGCGACGTGCTGGGCCTGATCCGCAGCGACGAGATCGTCATCCGCTGACGCGACCCGCCCCTCGTGTCATCCGCAACCGGCCCGCCCGGCAGCCATGCAATGGCTGCTGCCCGGCCTTGCACAATGGCCCTACCTTCCCGCCAAAAAGTGCGGTATGAGAATGTTTAACACTAAACCATTTTCTGGAGAGGGAGGAGCCGGAGTCCATGGCCGCAAGAAAAGCCGCCCCCAAAGCATCCGCCAAGCCCAATGTGTCCGCGGACGAGTTGCTTGAATATTACCGCGAGATGCTTCTGATCCGACGGTTCGAGGAAAAGGCCGGCCAGCTTTACGGCATGGGCCTGATCGGCGGCTTCTGCCACCTCTATATCGGGCAGGAAGCCGTTGTCGTGGGCCTCGAGGCCGCGGCGGACGAGGGCGACAAGCGCGTCACCTCCTATCGCGATCATGGCCACATGCTGGCCTGCGGGATGGACCCCAAGGGCGTCATGGCCGAGCTGACCGGCCGCGAGGGCGGCTATTCCCGCGGCAAGGGCGGCTCGATGCACATGTTCTCGAAGGAGCGCCACTTCTACGGCGGCCACGGGATCGTCGGCGCACAGGTGCCGATCGGCGCGGGCCTTGCCTTCGCGGACAAGTATAACGGCACCGACCGGGTCACCTTCACCTATTTCGGGGATGGGGCCGCGAACCAGGGCCAGGTCTACGAGACCTACAACATGGCCGAACTGTGGGACCTGCCGGTCGTCTTCGTGATCGAGAACAACCAGTATGCCATGGGCACCAGCGTGAAACGCTCGACCAAGTCGCGGTCGCTGTGGGAACGTGGCGCGGCCTATGGCATCCCCGGCGAGGAAGTCGACGGGATGGACGTGCTGGCCGTCAAGGAAGCGGGCGAACGCGCCGTCGAACACTGCCGCGCGGGCAAGGGCCCCTACATCCTCGAGGTCAAGACCTACCGCTATCGCGGCCATTCCATGTCGGACCCGGCCAAGTACCGGACCCGCGAGGAGGTGCAGAAGATGCGCGAGGAGCGCGACCCGATCGAGAATGTGCGCCAGCTTCTGCTGACCGGCAAACATGCCAGCGAAGAGGACCTCAAGGCCATCGACAAGGAGATCAAGGAGATCGTCAACGAGGCGGCCGAATTCGCCAAGGAAAGCCCCGAGCCCGCGACAGACGAGCTCTGGACCGACATCTACGCCACCGAAGTTCCGCAGGAGGCCTGAGCCATGGCAACCGAAATTCTCATGCCCGCCCTCTCGCCCACGATGGAAGAAGGCACGCTGGCCAAGTGGCTCGTGAAGGAAGGCGACAGCGTCGCCTCCGGCGACATCCTGGCCGAGATCGAGACCGACAAGGCCACGATGGAATTCGAGGCCGTCGAGGAAGGCGTGATCGGCAGGATCCTCGTCGCCGAAGGCACCGAAGGGGTGAAGGTCAACACGCCCATCGCCGTGATCGGCGAAGAGGGCGAGGACATGTCCTCCTCCGCCGCTGACGCGACGTCCTCGTCCGATGAGGCCGAAACGCCAGCCAAGAAAGACGACCAAGAGGCCGACGAGGACACCAAGGACGGTTCCAGCGACGACAAGGCGCTGCCCTCCGACGCGCCCGTGGCCTCCGCCCCCGCCGCAGCGGCGCCCAAGCCCGACCGCTCCCCCGACTGGCCAGAAGACACGGAGCTGAAATCCCAGACCGTGCGCGAGGCGCTGCGCGATGCGATGGCCGAAGAGATGCGCCGCGACGGCAGCGTCTACCTGATGGGCGAGGAAGTCGCCGAATACCAGGGTGCCTACAAGATCAGCCAGGGTCTTCTGGACGAGTTCGGCGCCAAGCGCGTCATCGACACGCCGATCACCGAACATGGCTTCACCGGCATCGCCGTCGGCGCGGCCTTTGGCGGGCTGCGTCCGATCGTCGAATTCATGACCTTCAACTTCGCCATGCAGGCGATGGACCAGATCATCAACTCCGCCGCCAAGACGCTTTACATGTCGGGCGGCCAGATGGGCGCACCGATGGTCTTCCGGGGGCCGAATGGCGCCGCCGCCCGCGTGGGCGCCCAGCACAGCCAGGATTTCGCCGCCTGGTTCATGCAGATCCCCGGCCTCAAGGTCGCGATGCCCTATACCGCGGCCGATGCGAAGGGCCTTCTGAAATCCGCGATCCGCGACCCGAACCCGGTGATCTTCCTCGAAAACGAAATTCTCTATGGCCGTTCCTTCGAGGTTCCGGTCCTCGACGATTTCACCGTGCCCTTCGGCAAGGCGCGCATCGCGCGCGAAGGATCGGACGTGACGATCGTGAGTTTCGGGATCGGCATGACCTACGCTCTCGAAGCCGCGGACAAGCTGGCCGAAGACGGGATCGAGGCCGAGGTGATCGACCTGCGCACGCTGCGCCCGATGGACACCGACACGATCCTCGACTCGGTGCGCAAGACCAACCGCTGCGTGACGGTCGAGGAAGGCTTTCCGCAGGGATCGGTCGGCAGCTATATCAGCTCGGTCATCATGCAGCAGGCCTTCGACTGGCTGGATGCGCCGGTGATCACCTGCACCGGCAAGGACGTGCCGATGCCCTATGCCGCCAATCTCGAGAAACTCGCCCTGGTGACGACCGACGAGGTCATCGCCGCGGTGAAACAAGTCACCTACCGGTAAGGAGCGCCCGCGATGCCAACGGAAATCCTGATGCCCGCGCTGTCTCCGACGATGGAGGAAGGCACGCTTGCGAAATGGCTGGTGAAGGAGGGCGACACCGTCTCCTCCGGTGATCTTCTGGCCGAGATCGAGACCGACAAGGCCACGATGGAATTCGAGGCCGTCGAGGAAGGCGTGATCGGCAAGATCCTCGTCGCCGAAGGCACCGAAGGGGTGAAGGTCAACACGCCCATCGCGATCATCGGCGAGGAAGGCGAAGACATGTCCGGGGCCACGGCCTCGTCGGGCGGGTCCGCGCCGTCCTCGTCCGAAGAGGCCGCGCCCGCGGCCGATGAGGCGCCCGACAAACCCGCGTCCGAAGCACAATCCGCACCCCCCGCCCCCACCACCGACAAGGGCGAACGCATCTTTGCCTCGCCGCTGGCCCGGCGCATCGCCGCCGACAAGGGGCTGGATCTTGCCTCGCTCACGGGCTCGGGGCCGAAGGGCCGGATCGTGAAGGCCGATGTCGAGGGTGCCAGCGCCGCACCGAAGGCCGCGGCAGACACCTCAAGGTCCGCCCCCAAGGCAGAGGCTCCTGCCCCTGCCATGGCCACCGGCCCCTCGGCCGAGACGGTCATCAAGATGTACGAAGGCCGCCAGATCGAGGAAATCAAGCTCGACGGCATGCGCAAGACGATTGCCGCGCGCCTGACCGAGGCCAAGCAATCAATCCCGCATTTCTACCTGCGCCGGGACATCCACCTCGACGCGCTCCTGAAATTCCGGGGCGAGCTGAACAAGCAGCTTGAACCGCGGGGCATCAAGCTGTCGGTCAACGACTTCATCATCAAGGCCTGCGCCCTCGCCCTGCAAGAGGTGCCCGAGGCGAATGCCGTCTGGGCCGGTGACCGGATCCTGAAACTGCTGTCCTCCGACGTGGCCGTCGCTGTCGCGATCGAGGGCGGGCTCTTCACGCCGGTCCTGCAGGATGCCGAGATGAAGTCGCTCTCGGCCCTGTCGACCGAGATGAAGGACCTCGCGGCCCGCGCCCGCGACCGCAAGCTTGCCCCCCATGAATATCAGGGCGGAAGCTTTGCAATCTCCAATCTGGGCATGTTCGGGATCGAGAATTTCGACGCGGTCATCAATCCGCCCCATGGGGCGATCCTTGCGGTCGGCGCCGGCCTGAAAAAGCCGGTCGTGGGCGAGGATGGCGAACTGACCGTGGCCACGGTCATGTCCGTCACGCTTTCGGTCGATCACCGGGTCATCGACGGCGCGCTTGGCGCACGGCTTCTCGAGGCAATCAAGAAAAACCTCGAATCACCCCTGACGATGCTGGCCTGAAATCGGAAACATCCTGTCCCATGGCGGCCCCGGCGGCAGCCATGGGTCCGGACAACGGGGCCCGGCTAGTCGCCGCCGCGGACACCCAGAAGCTGGTCCATGGCGACAGAGGGCTGATCGCAGCCCGCCTCGCCCACGATCTTGGCCGGCACGCCCGCCACGGTCTTGCACGGCGGCACCTCGTGCAGCACCACCGACCCCGCCGCGATGCGCGAGCAGGCGCCCACCTGGATATTGCCCAGGACCTTGGCCCCGGCGCCGATCAGCACGCCGTTGCCGATCTTGGGATGGCGGTCCTCTTCTTCCTTGCCGGTCCCGCCCAGCGTGACGGAATGCAGCATCGACACGTTGTCACCCACCACCGCCGTTTCGCCGATGACGATGGAATGGGCGTGGTCGATCATGATGCCCTTGCCGATCCGGGCGGCGGGATGGATGTCCACGCCGAACATCTCGCTCACCCGCATCTGGATGAAATAGGCCAGATCCCTCCGGCCCGCCTCCCACAGCGAATGCCCCAGACGGTAGGACTGCACCGCCTGGAACCCCTTGAAATACAAAAGCGGCTGCATCAGCCGGTGGCAGGCGGGATCGCGCTCGAAGATCGCGGCCAGGTCGGCGCGGGCCGCCTCGGCAAGCCACGGATCGCTGCGATAGGCCTCGTCCGCGATCTCGCGCAGGATCTGTTCGGACATCTCGCCCGAAGCCAGCTTGAGCGACAGCCGATAGGCCAGCGCCCGCTCGAAACTTGCATGGTGAAGGATGCCGGAATGGATCAGCCCGCCCATCAGGGGCTCGGCCGCGATCGCCGCTTCCGCCTCTTCGCAGATGCGATCCCAGACGGGATCGATATTGCGCAGCTGGGGTCGTGTCTGTGCCATGGGGGCCTCCATCGTTGCGTCTACCCTACCGGCTGTGGCCGCCCCGGGCAAAGTGCAATTTCGTGATGCAGGACATAAGCCCCCACGATCCGCCCTCAAGCGGGTCGCCCGGATTTGTCGTCATCCGCCGACGCCAGTGCCTCCAGAACGCATCCAAGCGCGGCAAGATAGGCCGCATCGCAAACGGCGCGGGCGGGATGAAGCCCATGTTTTCGCGCCGCCGATGCAAGGCTTCCATTGCCGTCGCGGGGATGAAACCGGCCCGTCTCGCCCAGATGCCTGTCCGCCCTGTGGGCCATGGCGAGGATCTGTGCCATGCGCGCCCGCCTCTCCGGCCCGGGCACCGCAAGCAGCGCGCGCGCCGCCACGTCCAGGTCGCTGCGCAGGACCGGCCGCAAAGGTCAGTCCAGCGCGATCGCGCGATAGGGCCCCGGCCCGAAACTGTCCGAGATCTGGGCCACCTCGGCCACGTGCTGGCCTGCACCGTCCTCGGCGCGCATCGCGGCGGTATAGACCCATTCCGGCGTCGTCACCTCGGCGGTGCGGCGCAGCGCGCCATCCACGGCCAGCCGGACCGAATAGCGTTCGGCCGTCTCGCCCAGCGGCACGTCGGGCGGGCTCCAGTTGTCGCCGTCGATCCGCGTGCGTCGCGTCCAGTTCAGCCTCTGGTCGCCACCGGACAAGGTCTGCACCCGCGGATGCACCACCGAATAAGGGCGCAGCCCGATCCCCCGGAACGCCAGCTCCCGCGTCTGATAGGTTGTATCGTCCATCGCCCGTTGCGCCGGTCCGAACCGGTAGAACCGCGCAAGATCCCGCGCCGAGGAGGCCAGGTCGATCTGCCCTGGCACCCCGTCCAGCAGGACGAACCGGCTGCCCTCGGGCCAGTTTCCCGACACCGCGCCATCGGTGCCCGCCTGCCCCCGCAACCGCAGGCTCAGATCGTAGACATCCGGCTCGACCAGCACAGCCTGGGCGAACTGGAACAGCTCCCACGTCTCGCCGTCACCTGCCCCGATGGCAGCCATGTTGATGCCGGCCAGAACCTCCATCGGGCTCACCGTCCTGAGGCTGCCGGACACCAGCCGGACACGCAGCGCAGGGCCCCTGTCCCAGCGCCCGCCAGGTGCGGGGCCAAGGGCGGACAGCGTCGTGCCCACCACCGACGGCACCGCGATCGACCGGTTCAGCACATAGCCGCTCTCCTGCGGGGCGGAGTAAAGCGACACCCCCCCGGGCCAGGGATCGGAGGTCATCGCCACATGCGGCGCATGGGGGACCTCGTTGCCGGTCACAAGCGGCAGGTCCATGAACACCGCCTCGACCGGAACCGGCGGCGTAAAGGGCCGCAGGCTCGTCTCTTCGTGGGCTGCATCATGCGGGCGGTAGCTTTCGGGCTCCACCCGAACCGCCTCCACGGTCTGGGCGGTGCCGGTCTCCACCCTGTCGACCCGCCAGAGCGGGCCATCCGGGTCGTCGGCCAGACGCAGCACATCGCCCGCCCCCACCCCGACCGCCGAAGGCGGCAGCGCAAAGACCGCCGTGTCCCGCGCGACCCGGGCTTCGGCCAGCCAGCGTTCGGCGATCTGCCGTCCCTCCCCGCTGGTCAGGGCAAGCGGAAGCTCGGTCTGTGTCGTGGTCGAGATCGCGTCATCGGGAAAAACAGCCTCCGAGGCGCGCATGTCGTAATCGCCCTCGGCCTCGACGAAGGACAGGCGCACCGTGCCCACGGTTTCCGCCGATGGCGCCCGGCTGACCTCCAGCGTCGGCCGCCCGTCCCCGTCAAAGACCATCGAACCGGGGTCGATCCGCCAATCCTCCAGCCCGTCGCGGTTGCGGAAGACGAGAACGCCGTCCCGCTCCATCGCGTCGAACCTGTAGGCCAGCATCAGAACCTGAAGCGCCGAACGGCCCGTATCGGTGTCGTCGATCCGGTAACCCCGCACCACGCCATGCAACGCGCTCACGTCGATCCGGGTCACCCCGGCGCGCGCACAGATCTCCGCGACCACGGACGCCAGCGAACGCGAACTCGACCGGCCGTTCAGCCAATGCCCCCGGTCGTAATTCTCGCCATCCGACCACAGATCCGAATTCCGGGGAAAGGCCGGAAAGGGTCGCGCATCCCAGGCCCAGACATGGGCGCGCGACATGTCCACCATGCGCCCGCCATACTCCTCCGATATCGGGTTCGCCTCCGCGTCCGCGAAATGCCTGTGCATCGCGCGCAGATATTGCATCTGGATGTAATCATCCCGCAACCCGTTGGAATAATAGGGCAACGCGCTTTCCGACGACTTCGGATCAAGAAACTTGTTGGGCTGGTTCGTGCCCTTGTCGATGGCCGCACATCCCAGTTCGGTAAACCAGATCGGCTTGGATTGCGGCACCCATACAGTCGGCTCTGCGGCGCGCTGCCCACCAATCCGCTCATGATGCGGGTTCGACCACCAGCCCTTCAGATCCTTGTAACGCCAGACCCAGTCCTCGCCATCCCCATCGGCAATCGGCGTGCGGATCTGGGCATCCCGCGCCTCGGGGCTGTGATAGAACCAGTCATAGCCTTCCCCGCCCGCCACATTCGCGGTCAGGTAGTCCAGATCGTGGATCGACCCCGCCCCGGCATCGAGGTGATACTCCCCGTCGCGCCAATCCGACAGCGGCATGTAATTGTCGATCCCGATGAAGTCGATATTCGCATCGGACCACAGCGGATCGAGGTGAAAGAACTTGTCCGCCGTGCCGGCCGGTTGATAGCCGTGATATTCCGACCAGTCGGCCGCATATCCGATCCGGCAATCGGGGCCGAGGATCGTTCGGCACTCGGCTGCCAGCGCGATCATCTGCGCCACCGCCGGAAAGCTGTCATTCGCGCCACGGATCTGCGTCAACCCCCGCATCTCCGATCCGATGCAGAAGGCCTCGACCCCGCCGGCCGCCGCGCACAGATGCGCCTGATGCAGGATGAAGCGCCGCTTGGACCATTCCTCTGGCCCGACATAATCGACCCGGTCCCCCTCGACCGTGAAATCCCCGGCCGAGGCCGTCCCGAAAAAGGCCGCGACCTCCGCCTCCGCCGCGGCGGTGCCATCCGTGCTGCCCGGGACACCCGGCGCAAGGGATGTCGTGATGCGCCCGCGCCACGGCAGCGGCGGTTGCCCCACCTGGCCGGTCCATGGGTCGGGCAAACCGTTGCCTTCCAGCTGATCCATCAGGATGAAGGGGTAATAGACCACATCCAGCCCCCGGTCCCGGATCGCGCGAATGCCCTCGATCACCGCGGCATCGGCCGTCGTGCCGCCATAGATCGGGCGCCCCTCGATCTGCGGCACGCTCTGGGCCGTGGCCCGGTCAAGCCCGCTCACGCGCCAGGGCATGCCTGCCGAATCCACTGCATTCTGCTCCACCTTCGGGCGGATCGTGCAGGATCCGGCTCGCAAATCGTCCCCGAACCATGACACCACCGTCACCACCGATCGGCAGGCCGGCAGTTCCCCGGTCAGCGCGGTCAGCGAGGCCACCAGATCCGTGGCCCCGCCGGGCGTGTTCAGGTTCACGGGCACCTGCTGGCCATAGGTCTCGCTCAGGTAGACGGGGCGTTCGGCCATGGCATATTCGCCGGTGCCGGGGATCAGGCACACCCCGTTGACAAGCTGGGCGATATCCTCGGCCGCCTCGGGCTCTGTCCGCGCCGCCGGCCGGAAGACCTCGAACGACAGTTGCGGCATCCGGTTGCCGAACGGGCCAAGGTCCAGATCCTCGAGAACGACATAGGCGATCCCGCGATAGCCCGGCACATTGCCCGCCCCTTCGACGGCCTCCATCCTGGGGTCCGGCATCTGCAGGTCGGACCCGTCATAGACCTGCATCGTCAGCCCGTCGGTCTCGATTTCCTGACCATCGGCCCAGATCCGGCCCACACTCGTGATCCGGCCCCGGCACAGCGCGATCGCCACCGACACGCTGTAGCTGTAGCCTGCGCCCGATGCCGCACCCTTGCCGCCGCTGCCCGACGCGGCCTCGACAAAGTCCGACGCCCAGATCACCTGCCCCGACAGGCGCATCCGCCCGTAAAGCTGACTGATCGGGCTGCCCTCGCTGGCCCCCGTCAGGCGGAACCGGTCGACGCGTCCCATCTCGACCGCGTCGCTGCCCGCCCCCAGAAGCTTCTGGTCGAGCACCCGGCCGATCACGGCGCCGGTCGCGCGCCCGATCGTCGCCCCCGACAGGCCCAGCAAGGATCCCCCGATACTGCCGCCAAGCGCCATGCCCGCGGCGGAAAGAACTATCGTCGCCATGATCAGCCGATCCTTTCTTCAAGGTCAAATCGCGCGGCGATCCTGCGCCGCCACGGCGCCGTCAACGCGCTTTCCACCACCCCGTGACCCGAATAGGCGTGGATGAACGCGGCCCCGGTGCCGGTGCGCGACTGGATGCCGACATGTCGGGCCAGCCCCCCGCGCCGCAGGCGAAACAGCACAAGCTGTCCCGCGTCCTCCTCCGCGACCCGCCTCAGATGCCGCCCGGCCGCATCAAGAAGCCGTTCGACCCCGCCGCTTTCGGCCCAGTCGCCGCCATAGACAGGGACGGGTTCGGGTTCCGACCCTGCCAACTCTCGCCAGATGCCCCGCAACAGGCCCAGGCAATCGCAGCCCGCCCCCCGGACCGAAGCGCCGTGCAGATAGGGTGTCCCGATCCAGCCCCGCGCTGCCTGAACGACCCGGCTCATGCCGACCCGCTGCCGCCGGCATCCGACGCAGGCACCGGAATGCGGATCAGCCAGTCTTCCCCCGGAACATGAGGAAAGCCCTGGAAGTTCAAGAAATTGTTGAACTTGTTCCGGCAGGTTCGCGCGCGTTTGTCACAGCCGGGCTCGATCCGGATCGCGTCTCCCGGGGCCACCTCTGCCGGGATCGGATCCCAGATCGCGATCTGCCGCCTGCCATCCGGCAACGTGACATCGCTCTTCACCAGCCCCACCAGACCGGCACCCGCCCCGCTCTGCACGATCAGGCGACCCCTCTCGAACCACCGCTCCTCGAGGATCGGCTGCGCGGGGATGACGAAGGTTTGCGACCGCTGCACGGCCTCGACAGTCACCTCGATCGTGAACCCCTCCGAGGAGAGGTCGAAGCCGCAGGCCCGATCCCCGAGGATCGCGCTGCACATCCGCTGATAGACCCGCCCGCCGGGCCGGTTCAGAGGCTCGGCCAATCCGCGCAGCTCGGCCTCGAACGCGCCGCCGCCGCGCCGGATTTCGCCCAGGGTGCCGCGGAACCTCTCGATCCGCTGGTCCGGGTCGCGCCAGTTGACCAGCCAGAAGATCACCTCGGCCCCGTCGAACCGTCCCTGCTCGATCGCCTCGTCGGTGATCGCGCTGTCCGACAGCACGCCCAGCGCCTCGCTGTTGTCGACCGACAACCCTGTCGCTTGCACGAAATTGCGGGCCGTCATCCCGCTATCGGCGACGAACGTGATCCCGTCGAAGTCAAGGCTCCGGTCGTGATCGGTAAAGCCAAACGTCACACCATCACGACGGATCACCGCCCAACACCGGCACAGGTTGGTGGCGCCCGTTGCCAGATGAGCCTCCAGCCCGGTCATACCCGGATCTCCACCACCGGCACGCTCGGCACGTCGCCCGCCCTGAACGATGCGACAGAGGTCTGGATACGGTCGGTATCGAACCGCACCGGCACGTCGAATTCGAAGCCAGCGCGGATTTCGGCCCCCACATCGGGCGGATGCGCAAAGATCACGACCCCGGTCTCGACATCGACCACATAGTCGATCCCGTCCTGTTTGGCGTCACCGCCAACCGCGACCCGGACCGAGCCTTCCACAGGTTTCGAGATCGGCCGCGCATAGGACTGATCGCCCGAGACATAATGCTTGATCAATGGAAAGCTGTCCCGCACCTCGTCACCGACACCCACAAGCTGGTCTGTCGCCGACACCGCGTCCGACGAGGCGCCCGACTTGTAATCGGCCCAGTCCTTCCATCGAAACCCGTTCAACTGGCCCTGCCGCGCCTCGAAAAAGGCGATCAGCAGGCCCACATCGTCCAGGCTGCGCAGCCCCATCCCCGCATCATAGCGGCGGCGCGAATGCGCCCATGGGCTGTTGCGTTCCTCATGGCCATTGGCCAGCGTCACGATTTCCGTCCGACGCTCCGGCCCGCCCATCGAGCCAAAGCTCAGCGACGCGGGAAACCTGATCTCGTGGAATGCCATTCGGCCGCCCTCCTACCTGTTGCGCTGGCCGCGACCCAGCGCGCGCGCCATCTGCGCCGCGATCTGGGATTGGCTGCGCTGGAACCCCGCCACATCGGGGGTCGTCACATTCATGGTCACATGCACTGTCCCGCCGCCCTGCGCCTGCACGCCCAGACGGCCATCCGCCCCACGCGTCAGCGGCATGATCGCCTCGGGTCCCGCCTCGCCCATCAGCCCGGTGCCCCCCCGCATCGGAAAGGTCACGGGCCCCGACAAAACGCCCCCCTTGGCAAAGGGCATCACCCGGCCCTGCGAAAAGGGGGCACCCTTCGCAAAGGGCGACATGCCCGCCACCAGCGCGTCGAAACCCTGGCTCATGATCCCGCCGATCTGGTTGGTGATCGGGCGCAGCGCGGCCGAATAGGCCGTGTCGATCATCGACCGGCTCAGCGAGGTCAGCGTGTCGCTCAGGCTCCGCCCGTCGAGGATCAGCCCGTCGAAGGCGCGACGCAATCCGCTGGAAAAGCCGCGTTGCAGCCCCGCCAGATCGCTGTTGGTCTGGCCCAGCGCGCCACGCATCGCCTGCAATTGCGTGGTAAAGGCCCCCGTCATTCCCGACACGTCGCCCAAGGCCTGTTCCAGCTGCTCGACATCGTCGGAAAACGCGTCCAGCCCCTCGATTTCCGATCTCATCCAACCTCTCCTTGCGTCCGTTTCACAGTCTTGTCCGGATAGGCCCGGCTCAGTTCCTCGAGCCGGGCCCGCGCCATAGGCGGCGGCCCGCCCTCCAGTCCCAGCAGCACCAGAAATTCCAGCGGCGTCAGCGCCCAGAACTCTCCGGGCGTCAGCCGCAGTTGATGCAGGCCGATCCGCATCATCGCCGCCCAGTCAAATCCGCGCTCGGTCATGGCGGCGGCGCAAAGGCGCGCGCCAGCAACTCGGCCGCCACCGTGGCCGCCGCGACCGGCCCGCCCGCGATCTCCGCGCTGACAAGATCGGCCGTCGTGCCCCTCCAGCCCCCGCCGCGCAAACCCGCCACGATCAGCGCCAGGACATCGCGCGACGAAATCCGCCCCGCCTCGAACCGTTCGACCAGCGCCACCAGGCTGTCCTCGCCCAGCGTCGCCTCAAGTTCGGCCAGCGCCCCAAGGGTCAGCTTGCAGACATGCCTTTCGCCGTCGATCACCACCGCGACCTCTCCGGCATGTGGATTGGCCATCAGGCAGCCGCCACAAAGCTCAGCGCCCCGGCCGAGGCCAGCGACAGCTCATAGGTCGCCTCGCCGTTATGCGAGCCCGAATATTCCACCGACGCGATCTGGAACGGCCCCTCGACCGTGCCGAAGGCCGGGATGATCACCTGGAAATCCGGCGTCTCTCCGTCGAAGAAGATCTGCCGCGCGCGCTCATCCGTCGTCGCGTCCTTGAACACGCCCGATCCCGAGATCGAGGCTGACTTCACCCCCGCCCCAGACAGAAGCTCGCGCCATCCGCCCTCGCTCTCGAGGCTGGTCACATCGACCGTTTCGGCATTGAAACTGATCCGCGTCGCACGCAGGCCCGCCACCGTCTCGAAAAGGCCGTCACCCGTCATGTCGATCTTGATCAGCAGGTCCTTACCGTTCTGGGCCACCATATCCATCACTCCGCTCTTGAGGTTGTCTGTTTCGTCCCCGGCACCGCCGGAGACGCCGTTCAGGTCCCGGCCGGGTCGTCCTCGACCAGCGCCCGGAAGATGACGTCGATCTGACGCTGTTCGCTGCCGCTCAACCGGGCCGCGCGTGCCTTGTGGAAATTCATCGCGACAAGCTGGCCCCGGCTCAGGTTCAGCTCCGCATCGCTCAGCGCGTCCGACACCGCGGCCGCGGCCGCCTTGGCCGTGGCGAAACTGGCCAGATCGGTGATCACGGTCACCGTCATCTCGTGACGTGCGCCCCGGCCCGTCTGGTCCGACCTGTCCGTGACCTGTTCGGCCCCCAGCACAACGTAGATCGGCGGCAAGGTGCCTTGCGGCAATGCGTCATAGATCGCATCCCCCAAGATGGCACCCAAGGCGGCATCCGCGCTCAGGCGCTGATAGACCGCCTCCTGAAGGGCCACGGCAACTCCATAGCTCATGCAACCGTCTCCTCTTGCGCGTGGCACATGAGGTAACGCCCCGCAGGATCGGCCTCGGTGACCGCAAGAATGGCAAAGATGCGCGGGCCTTCGCGGAAGCGCTGGTCGGGCTGCGGCCGCGCGGCCGATCCCACCGGCGCCCCGCGCACGATGATCCGGTAGGGCGACCGGCTGACCGTCGCGGCCCGAGCGGACCGTTCCCGCCCGGTGCCCGGGCGCAACTCGGCCCAATGCGTGCCCAGCGCCGTCCAGGTCACGGTGAACCCGCCTGCCCCGTCGGGGCTGCGCACCGGCGTCTCCAGCGTCAGGGCCCGGTCCAGCCGGGGCAGATCGCCGCTCATCGCTCCCCCCCCGCCGACAGGCGAAGCTTGCGATACCGCTCGATCAGCGTGCTCACGCCAAAGGGCATGCAGCCCGCATCCAGCCCGGTATCATTGCGGTATTCGTAGTAATGCGCCGCCAGCAGCATCACCGCCTGCCTCAGATCGGCCGGCAGATCGGTCCAGGCCGGCCCGTGACCGGCCGAGAACAGCACCCGCCCGTATCCCCCTGTAGGAAGCGTCGGCAACGCCCCGCCCAGCATCATCACCCTCGGGGCCTGAAAGTCCGGCACCAGCCGCCATGCCTCGGGGTCGATCACCGTGATGTCGCCAGCGGCATCGACGATCTCGAAGGCGCCGACCTGCGCGACGGGCGCCACCGGCAGGACGATCTCGCCCAGCCTGCGCCAGCGATCCAGCCGCAGGGAAAAATCGTGTCGAAGAAGGACCCGCCCGGTGCGCCCCTCGATGGCCGACATGGCCGCCCGAAGGAAACTCACAAGCACGGCATCCTGAACGCTGTCTTCGCCGAAACCGGTGCCCTGGCGCAAATGCGCCTTGAATTCGGACAACGGGAGCGCGGCCTCCGGAACCGTCGTGGTCTCAACCAGCATCATGCCATGTCTCCGCATATCGTTGTGACGTCTGGCCGGAACGCTCCGGCCGGAAGGCCCGGCCCCTCACGGGCCGGGCACCGGATCGGCCGATCAGCTGATCGCGAACTTCAGAAGCTTGATCGCGGCGAAATCGCTAACCGCGCCGCCCACGCGCTTTGTCGCATAGAACAGGACATGCGGCTTGGCCGAGAACGGGTCACGCAGGACCCGCAGATCGGGACGCTGCGCGATCGTGTAGCCGGCGGCAAAGTTGCCAAAGCCGATGGCGGTGGCCCCGGTCGCGATATCGGGCATGTCCTCGGCGATCAGCACAGGATAGCCCATCAGTCGCGCAGGCTCGCCCGCGGCAAGGCCATCCGACCACAGGAAACGACCATCCGCGTCCTTGAGCTTGCGCACCGCACCCGCGGTCTTGGAATTCATGACAAAACTTGCGCCCGCCCGGTATTCCGCGCCCAGCGCGTAAACGAGGTCGATGATCGCATCGCCCGCGCTGACCGGGCTGAAGCCCCCGTCCGTGCCGGTCGGAACCGTGCCGATATTGCCCCAGGCCCAGACCGCATCGTCGACCTGCGGATAGTCGAGAAAGCCGCGCGGCTTGTCGATCCCGTCACCCGCGACAAAGGCCGCGGCCTCGGACCGGGCGAACTTGTCCGCGATCCGCCCCGCAAGCCAGCTCTCGATGTCGAAGGCCGTATCGTCCAGCAGACGCTGCGACACCTTCGGCAGCGCAGACAGTTCGTGCAGCGGGATCGAGATGCGGTCGATCACGGGCGTTCCGGTCTCGGTCACGCCGGCGGTTTCCGTGGCCCAGCCCGACCCCATCTCGGTGTGGTCGATCAGCACGTCATACGAGGTCGCATCCACGTTCACCACGTTGGCGATCGCGCGGATCGACGCGGTGGCGTTCAGCACCGACTGGATCTCGGCCGCGGTCTGCGGGTCCACGAGATATCCGCCATCCGCGGCCACCGCCGTGCTCATCGCCTTGCCCTCAAGCTCGAGCCCCCGCAACGCATCGTCGTCGCCGCTGCGCAGATAGGCGGCAAAGGCCTTCTGATGCGGCGCCTCGATGGCCGCGCCCTGGCTCAGCGCGGGGCGTGCGCCCGCGATCATGCTCTTTCGGTCCAGTCTGGTCATGCGTTCGTCCTGCTGTTGAAGTTTGGTTGTGATGTCGCTCATGAAGCCCGCGACAGCGGCCCTCAGCTCCTGCGCCGGAGACAGATCTTCCCCGGCCGAAGCCTGCGCTTCGGTCTTGCTCATCGAGGTTCCTCTCTTGGGTGAGACGTTAGGCCATCCGCGGCGTCACGCCCGGTTCAGCTCGGCGCGCGCCTCAGTGAAGACGTGTGCCAGTTCGCGCAGATCGATCGCCTCGGGTTCCTCGCCCTTGGCCGCGACCCGCGCCTCGGGAAGCATCGGAAAGGTCACCAGCGACACTTCCCAAAGCTCCAGCTCAGACAGGCGCCGCAGCCCCGTGTCATCCTTGCGGGCGCGGATCGTGCGATAACCGATCGACAGCCCGTCGATGGCCTTGGCCGCCAGCAAAGCCGCGGCCTCCCGGCCCCGGGTGATCGTGGTCAGGATCCGCCCCCGCACCCACAGGCCCACCGCGTCCTCGCGCACCTCGTCCCAGACGCCGATCGGCTGCGCCGGGTCGTGCTGCCACAGCATCCGCACCTTGTCGCCCTTGGCACCCAGCCGGGTCAGCGACGCCGCATAGGCGCCGGGCTCCACCACGTCGCGCCCCTTGTCCGTGCGCCCGAACAGCGAGGCATAGCCCTCGATCACGACCGCATCCTGCGTCGTCTCGGTCACCGTCAGATCCTCGCCCAGCCGGGCAAACTTGTGCTCGAGTTCCATCGTCGTCCCTTTCCTCACGGTGCCACGGCAATGATCGACTGCACCGCCTGTGCAAGGATCACGCCCGCCACCCCATAGACGGCCAGCCACAATCGCCGCTCCAGCCGTTCGATCAGTTGCTCCAGCCGGCTCAGTTGCGCGGCCACCTGCCGGAACTGCAATTCCGACACCCGTTCATGCGCCTCGATCCGCATGCCCGGCGCACAGGCAAAGGTGCTTGGCGGCCTCGGTTTGTCATGCATCATCGGCATCGGTCCTCTGAACCGGCAATCCCAGAAGCGCGCGCTTCTCCGCCTCGCTCAGAAACGCCGCCTCGCTGACCCGGCGCCATTGCGCATCGCGCTCCTGCGCCAGCGCCGGCACCTGGTCCAGATCGGGCTTCAGCGTGAACCGCCCTCCCTGGAAATCGCTCAGCCAATCGGACAGGGCACTCGACACCCGTCCCGCCAGCGGCAGAACCGTCAGCCGATAGAAGGCCCGGTTGGCCTCCTGGTAATTGGCATAGGTCGCATCACCGGGGATCCCCAGAAGCATCGGCGGCACCCCGAAGGCCAGCGCGATCTCCCGCGCCGCGGCCTCCTTGGTCTTCTGGAACTCCATGTCCGACGGGGAAAACCCCATCGGCTTCCAGTCCAGCCCCCCTTCCAGAAGCATCGGCCGCCCCGCATTGCGCGCGCCCTGATGCTGCGTCTCCATCTCGGACAGAAGACGGTCATACTGATCGGCACTCATCGAGGCCTGCCCATCCGCACCGCGATAGACGATTGCGCCTGACGGCCTTGCCGCATTGTCCAGCAGAGCCTTTGACCACCGCGACGCGGCGTTGTGCACGTCGATCGCGCTCGCCGCCGCCTGGATGGGCGAAAACCCGTAATGGTCGTCCTGCGGGTGGAAACTGCGGATATGGCAGACCGGCGTCACGCCGTCGCCCACGCTGAACCGGTGCTTGCGCCCGCCCACGTTGTATTCATAGGCGACAGGCCAGCCGTCATGACCCGGCACCAGCGACATCCGGTCCGACCGCAGCACATGCAACTCGATCGGCAGGCCCGTCTCCGTCGCCGCCGCCCCCACGGCCTCCACATAGCCATTCCCGCTCAGCAGCACCTGGCCATAAAGCGCCTCGAGAAACTCGGCCCGGCCCTGCACCGCGTTGGGCCGCGCCATCAGCTCCAGCGCCGGATGAACGTCGTAGCGCTGCTCGGCATCCTGCATGACCAGCGGCAGCGCCGCCGCCGCCTCCGAGATCAGCCTGACCGCGCGAAACCCGATCGGATTGCCGAGAAACCCCGCCCGCGTCAGCGACACGGTGTCCCGCGGGCTCCATGCCACGCGGCCCGCCCCGCCCCAGGCCATCACCCGGCCCGCGGCCGATGCCTTGGTTTCCGGGGGGGCCGGGGTTTCCGCCGCGCCGCGCTTGCCAAATCCGAACATGCCGTGCTCCTCGTTGCCTCGTGGGGCGTTTCGTCGTGCTGAGGGGGATCATGGCGCATTACGCTGAAGACGATCCTTCCGCCCCGCGCGGTGCCCCGACCCCACGCAACACCCGTGCGCCTACAGGCTGCGCATCCTTGGTCGCGTCCAGTTGCGGGCAGGCTCGATGATCCCCTCGTAAAGCGCCCAGACCAGCGCATCGACCCGGTCGGGCGATCCGGGCCCGGTAAAGCCGGCCCGCGTCATCATCAGCATCTGCTGTTCCAGCTGCGCCAGCCCGCGCAGGTGATGCACCCGGCCCTGTTCGTAAAGTGCTGCTACCGGCTCGGCCCGGGCCGCCTTCGACCGGCTGGCATGGACCCCCCGATAGGGGATCATCGGCGCCACCTGCCGCAGGATGGTCTCGACCATCTCCCCGCCCTGGTTGACCTCGGCCACCACCCGGTCGGCATCGTTGCGGTGAAAGGCCTCCACAGCCGCCTGCGCCCAGCCCACCGGCGACTTGCCCGCGACCGAGGCATCCTCGATCACCCATGCCCCCCATTGCGACGGATCGCCCGTCTGCACGATGCCCACCACGACAATTCCGCATTCGTCCGATTTCGCCGTGCCCGTCACCGGCGGGTCGACCGCGACGATCACCCGGTCGAACGGTCCGGGCCGCTCCTTGCGGGCCGCATCCAGCGTCTCCACGGTCCAGAGCGCGCCCTCGGGCTCGGTCAGCAGCACACCGTCCAGCTCCTGCATGCCAAGGCTCGTGCCCGCATAGCGCCGCTCCACCTCGCGCAGGAAGGCCTCGGGCAGGTTGGCCCGGTTGGCCCGGGTCGCCGCCTGCGTGATCGCCGTCGAAGGCGCGTCCAGCAGCGTCTTCAGCGCCGCCACGTTGCGCGGCGTCGTCGTGACGCAGGCCCGCGGATCGTCGCCCAGACGCAGGCAGAACTGGATCATGTTCCACGCCTCGTCGACCTTCTTCCACTTGGCCAGTTCATCGGCCCAGACCAGGTCGAATTGCGGCCCCCGCAGGCTGTCCGGGTCATGCGCCGAAAAGGCATGTGCCACCGCCCCGTTGGGCCAGATCAGCATCCGTCTCGTGGCAATCCATTGCGGCCGGCGGTCGGGCGGGGTCGCCGCCATGATCCCGCTCTCGCCAAAGATCATGACCTCCCGAACCTGGTCGATCGTCTCCCCGATCAGACCCACCCGCCGGGCGCGCCCCGGATCGGCGGGCCGCGATCCCTCCACCTCCGATCGCACCCATTCGGCCCCGGCCCGCGTCTTGCCCGCCCCGCGCCCGCCCAGCATGACCCATGTCCGCCAGTCCCCCTCGGGCGGCAACTGGTGCTCCAGCGCCCAGAACTCGAACATGTAGGGCAAGGCCCGCAATTCCGCCTCGGTCAGCTCGTCAAGGAACTCAGTCTGCCTCGCAACAGGACCGGAGGCGAGCCAGGCGGCACCCGATGTCGTGTCGGACAATGTCGAAATCGATCTCGTCAGACCATGAGGATCGATCGTGCTTGGCTTTCCAGTCATTGAACCTTTGCTCCGTCTCGAAGGCGCGCTTCAGCGCGAATTCCAGTTCCGCCTGCTTTGCCGTCAGTTCCTTCAGCGCCGTGGCATCGCCCGCGCTCACCCGGCCAAGCAGGGCCGCAAGCGTGCCCCTGACGCTGGACAGAAGGATCAGGCTCTCTTCATACAAACGTGCGGCATCGCCCGGCCGCGCGCCGTCCGTCCGGTCTTCTTCTTTCATATGGTCTCGCCCGCATTGCCCCAGGACCCAAAGGCCCATCCCGCGCATGCCTTTCCCGGCATCCGTCATTGGCAGCAAGACTGCCTGTCGCGCACTAAGGAATTCGGACCCCACCGCGCGGTCGTCCAGATCGGAAAAGGCAAATGGCATTCGCCGTCGTCCCGCCGGGCGGTCGACAAGGCGATGTCAGCGCAGGACGGCGCCCGCGCTGGTCAGGACGACCGACCGCTTTCGGTCAGTTGGCGCTGTCGCGTTGGCCCTCCAGCGCGCGATAGGCGGCCACGTTGCGGTTATGCTCCTCGAGCGTCACCGCGAAATTGTGGCCATCCGCCGGGTCCAGCGTCTTGGCCACGAAGAAGATGTAATCCGTCTCGGCCGGGTTCAGCACCGCCTCGATGCTGGCAAGCCCCGGATTGGCGATCGGCGTCGGCGGCAGTCCCTGGATGACATAGGTGTTGTAGGGCGTCTCGGCGCGCAGCTCGCTTTGCCGCAGTCCCCGGGTCAAAATCCCTTCGCCACCGGTGACGCCATAGATCACCGTCGGGTCGGTCTGAAGCCGCATCCCCTGCCGCAACCGGTTCTCGAAGACGCTGGCCACCTCGCGCACCTCGTCGATGCCACCGGTCTCCTTTTCGACGATCGAAGCCAGGATCAGCGCCTCTTCCGGTGTCTCGATCGGCAGGTCGTCCACCCGGTTCGCCCAGGCATTGGCCAGCCTCTGCGCCTGCGCCGACAGCATCCGTGCCACCAGCGTCTCGACGTCGGCGCCCGGTGACACCTCGTATTGATCTGGCGCCAGCATCCCCTCGGGCGGAAACTCCTCGACCTCGCCCACAAGGATATCCAGAGCGTTCAGAGACGTGATCACCTGCCAGACCGTGGTGCCCTCGACAACGAGGATGTTGAACTCGGTATCCGGCGCCTCCTTGGCCGACAGGTATTCGGCAGGCGGCTCCGCCTCCAGCGGCTCGAACCGAGTCAACTCGACGAAATCGCCCGATACCGGGTCCAGCTCCCGCACCCGTGCGACGGTCCGCGCCACGCCGATCGTATAGACGATCTGCGTCCCGCAGGTGCTCGCCCCGGACGCGGTGACAAGCTCGACGATATCGGCCATCGACGCGCTCGGCTGAACAAGGAAACTGCCCGCCTTCAGTTGATCCGTTTTTTCCGAATAATCCGCGCCCAGCCGGAACAACCGCGCCGACGAGATCGCTCCCTGCGCGGCAAGGTTCTCGCTCACCCGGCGCATGTTCGATCCGCTCTCGACACGCAGGCAGATCGCCTCCTCCAACGGGCCTTCAGCCTGATAGCTGTTCACCCCCCAGGTCACCACACCGGCCAAAAGGAACAGCGCGACAATCAGGAATGTCAGGGCATTCGAGGCAATGTGCCGCCACATCAATCCGTCGCTCCGAACATCACGCTGGCATTCGTGCCGCCGAACCCGAACGAATTCGACAGCGCCACCTTCACCTCGCGCTCCCTCTTGGCATTGGGCGCAAGGTCGATCGCGCTGTCCACGGCCGGGTCGTCAAGGTTGATCGTGGGCGGCACCACCTGATCGCGGATCGCAAGGATCGAAAAGATCGCCTCGATCGCCCCCGCCGCACCCAGAAGGTGCCCGGTCATCGACTTGGTCGACGACATCGTCACCTTGCCGGCGGCGTCGCCCATCATCCGCTCCACCGCGCCCAGTTCGATCACGTCGGCCATGGTCGATGTGCCATGCGCGTTGATATAGTCGATCGCGGCTGGCTCCAGCCCCGCATCGGCCAGCGCCGCCCGCATCGACCGCTCCGCCCCGTCGCCATCCTCGGACGGCGCGGTGATGTGATAGGCGTCGCCCGACATGCCGTATCCCAGCACCTCGGCATAGATCTTGGCCCCCCGCGCCTTGGCGTGTTCGTATCCCTCCAGGACCACGATGCCCGCACCCTCGCCCATGACAAATCCGTCGCGATCCGCGTCATAGGGCCGGCTCGCGGCTTTGGGATCGTGGCTGCGCTTGGTCGACAGCGCCTTGCAGGCGTTGAAACCTGCGATCCCGATCTCGCAGATCGCGGCCTCGGCGCCGCCTGCGACCATGACGTCGGCCGCGCCATACTTGATCATCCGGCTCGCATCCCCGATCGCATGGGCGCCCGTGGAACAGGCGGTCACCACCGAATGGTTTGGCCCCTTGAAGCCATACCTGATGCTCACCTGCCCGGAAATCAGGTTGATCAGAGCGCCGGGGATGAAGAACGGCGACACCCGCCGCGCGCCCTTTTCCTTGATCAGAAGCGTCGTGTCCTGAATGGATTTCAGCCCGCCGATCCCCGACCCGATCAGGACGCCGGTGCGGTTCTGGCCTTCCTCGTCCTCGGGTGCCCAGCCCGAATCCTCGACCGCCTGCTGTGCCGCCGCAATTCCGTAAAGGATGAAATCGTCCACCTTCCGCGCATCCTTGGGCGCCATGTAGGCGTCTGGATTGAACGTGCCGTCCGACCCGTCCCCGCGCGGGACCTCGCAGGCATAATCGGTTGCCAGATGACTGGCATCGAAACTGCGGATCGTCCCGGCACCCGATTGCCCGTCCAGCAGGCGCGACCAGGAGGCCTCCACGCCATCGGCAAGCGGAGTGACAAGGCCCAGTCCAGTGACGACGACACGGCGCATGATGGCTCTCCAAGCTGCTCTTTTCCTCGCTGCCCTGATACCCCGTGCAGGGCCGGAGGGGCAAGTGGTGCCGCTCGATCCCGTGCTGACCATCAGGGTGCCGCCCATTGCCGGCCGCGCAATTCGTCCCGTTCGGGCCTGCGCCACTGTCAGCGGTGAAACGCCAACCTGTCCAGCATCAGGCCGAACAGCGCGACGCCGGCCCCGCAAAGCAGGATCCACCCGAAGAACCAGAAATCGCCCGCCAGCGCATTCTCCGCGTAGGACGCCGCGAAGACCCGCTTTCCGAAATGTGCGGCGGCCACGGCCGAAATCATGACCACAAGGCCCGCAACCACCCCCGCCCTGATCCGCCACAACCCCAGAAGATAAAGACCTGCCCCCGCCACGAGTCCCAGCGCGGGCACGGTGAAATCCGACCAGAACGGATGCGCCCCCAGCGACGCGAAGACCCCCGCCTGCCCGAGCGCCAGCACCGCAAGCGCCGCCACGGCCAATCCCCAGATTCTGCGCATCTTCGCCGCTCCTTCCGGTCAGGTGCAGACAATATCGGCCGAGCCTGCCATTTGTGCAAAACGCGGTTGCGTGATCAGGTCGTGACACAACGGGGCACAAACGAAAACGGCGCCCCCAGGGGCGCCGCTTCGTTACTCTGTCGACCTGACTTACTGCGCGTCGGAGATGAACTTCACCGCATCGCCGAAGGTCTGGATGGTCTCGGCGGCGTCATCGGGGATTTCGATGCCGAACTCCTCCTCGAAAGCCATGACCAGTTCGACGGTGTCGAGGCTGTCGGCTCCAAGATCATCGATGAAGGAAGCGCTGTCCGTCACCTTGTCTTCTTCGACACCAAGGTGCTCAACAACGATCTTGCGTACGCGGTCTGCGACGTCGCTCATATCAGGTCCTCACGTTCATTCCGGGCCGAGCGCCCGCATTTTCTTTGCCCCCCGAGGGGCGGCTCCTGGCCCCGAAAGGCCCTAACCGACCAGCACCCGAGACGGGCGCCCTCCGGAAAATCAAGCTGGCCTATAGCAGAGTTTGATCAAGACGCAAACGCTTTCGGCAGGCCGTCGCCGCCTTGCAAGAGGCGCGCGAAGGGCGGGTCAATCGCGGCCTAGTACATGGCCATTCCACCATTCACATGCAGGGTTGCGCCGGTGACATAGCCCGCCTCGGGGCTCGCGAGGTAAAGAACCGCCGCCGCGATCTCCTCGGCCTCGCCCATCCGGGACATCGGCACCTGCCCGAGGATCGCCTCCTTCTGGCTTTCGTCCAGCTTGTCGGTCATCGCCGTGGTGATGAAACCCGGCGCCACGCAATTGACCGTGATGCCCCGGCTGGCCACCTCGTAGGCGATGGATTTCGACATGCCCACCACACCGGCCTTCGAGGCGGCATAGTTGGCCTGTCCGGGGTTCCCCGCCGCACCCACCACCGACGTGATGTTGACGATCCGGCCCCAGCGGGCCTTCATCATCGGCCGGACGACGCCCTTGCACAGACGCATTGTGGAGGTGAGGTTCACCTCCAGAACGCTGGACCATTCCTCCTCCGACATCCGCATGAAGATGTTGTCGCGCGTGATGCCCGCATTGTTGACGAGGATATCGACCGATCCCATCGCCTCGGCCGCCTGCCTGGGCAGCGCGTTCACCGCCTCCGCATCCGACAGATCGCAGGGCAGGACATGCGCGCGCTCACCCAGTTCGGCGGCCAGCGCCTCGAGCGGTTCGACCCGCGTGCCCGACAGCCCCACCGTGGCACCGGCCCCGTGCAGCGCCCGCGCAATCGCGCCGCCGATCCCGCCTGACGCGCCGGTTACAAGTGCATTCTTTCCAGTAAGATCAAACATTTCTGCGCCTTTCCTCACTCAGCCGCCATGATGGCGATATCGTCCGGCGTTCCGATCTGCCGGGTCGCCACATCCTTGGCGATGCGCCGGATCATGCCCGACAGGGCCTTGCCCGACCCCACTTCCCATATCTCGGTCACGCCCTGACCGGCCATCCATTCGACACTCTCGCGCCAGCGGACCGATCCCGTCACCTGCGCCACCAGCAAGGTGCGGATCTCGGCCGGATCGGTAACGGCCCGGGCCGTGACATTGGCCACCAGCGGCACTTTCGGCGCCACGATCTCGACGGCGTCCAGCGCCTCGGCCATGACACGGGCGGCAGGCGCCATCAGTTCGGAATGAAACGGCGCGCTCACGGGCAGGATCATCGCGCGCCGCGCGCCGCGTGTCCTGGCGATCTCGACCGCGCGTTCGACCGCGGCCTTGTGGCCCGACACCACGACCTGCCCCGGATCGTTGTCGTTGGCCGCCTGACAGACCTCGCCCTGCGCGGCCTCGTCGGCCACCGCGCGGGCCGCCTCGAAATCCATGCCCAGCAGCGCCGCCATCGCGCCCTTGCCCACGGGCACCGCCTCCTGCATCGCCGTGCCCCTGATCCGCAACAGCCGGGCCGTATCGGCAAGGCTGATCGCCCCCGCGGCACACAGCGCGGAATATTCGCCCAGCGAATGCCCCGCGACAAAGGCCGCCTCGGTCACCTTGTGCCCCTGCTCTTCCAGAACCCGCATCGCGGCGATGGATGTTGCCATCAGCGCCGGCTGCGCGTTGCGCGTCAATGTGAGCGTCTCGGCATCGCCGTCCCAGATCAGCCGGCTCAACGGCTCTCCCAGAGCGTCGTCCACCTCATCGAAGACGGCGGCCGCGACCGGATAGGTCAGCGCGAGGGCCTGCCCCATCCCGATCGTCTGAGCTCCCTGCCCCGGAAAAACCAATGCCCGCATGCGCTGCTCCCCTGTCTGCCGCATTCCGCGACCCGATCTATCGCCTTGCGCGGGGCTTCACAAGAACGGCCGCCCGGGCGGCGAGGTCGACGAACCGCCCCCAACGCAAAGACCCCGGCACAAGCCGGGGCCAGCAAGGCGCGAGCGAGGGTCGGTTGATCAGGCCAGCCGCATCAGAACGCCGCTGATGTCATAGGGCGCCGGATGCCCCGACGGCCCCGCGACCATCAGGTCGCGGCCCAACCGCTGGCGAAGCCGGTCCAGCGCCTCGAAACTGCCGGTAGCCACCTGCACAAGGGCCGATGTCTCCTCGTTGCGAATGACAAGCGCCCCGGTCTGGCGCGGCGCGTCCGGCGCGCCATCCGGGTCGAAGGCCACGTCCGCCACGGCGTCAAAGCCATGGCGGCTCAGCAGGGTCGGCCGGCCCGCGCGGTTCACGACGACTTCGCGCAGTTCGGCAAGCCGCGTATCCACATGGATTTCGGTCTGCGTCCCCCGGCTTGCATACCACAGGAAGAACCCGCCGGTGATCATCGCCAGCGACGAAGCCGCGAATTTCATGCCGACGATCGACCCCGACATGAGGGATTCGGGCAACAGCCACAGCCCCAGCGTCGCGATCACCAGAGCCACGCCCAGAACGAAGGACAGCCCCTGCAGAAGATGCGCAAGCACCGGCGCCCGGGCCGTCGATCGCACGATATAACCCCAATAGGTGTCCTCGACGACATAGCCCATGGCCTCGGCCCGCTGGGCATGCAGGGGGCCCAGTCCGCTCCGTATGACATGGCTGGCTGATTTCGCTGTCCGGGCTGGCATCACACAACTCCTTGAACCGACATTCGCAGGCAAGCTAAGCCCGCCATCGGGGCATAATCTGGGCGATGTCGGGGCATTGCTCGGGAGTTATGGGGGCAGCCTTTGCCAAGGGGCAGGCAGACCGGCAGTCAGACTTCCGGCAAAGGGGTTCAAGGCCCTTGCCACGCGGGGTCTGACCTGTATAAGGTGCCATCCCTTCGCGACGTCTATGAACCGCGCAGACTCTCGTGATCGGGGTGCGGAGGGAAAACCGCCCCGATCTATGAAATGCGCCGAGACAAAATGGAGCTCACATGCCGCTTTACGAGCATGTCTTTATCTCGCGTCAGGATCTGTCCAACGCGCAGGCCGAAAGCCTCATCGAACATTTCGGGACGGTCCTTGCCGACAATGGCGGGAAAGTCATCGAGAATGAATACTGGGGCGTCAAGACGATGGCCTACAAGATCAACAAGAACCGCAAGGGCCACTACGCCTACCTGCGCACCGACGCCCCGGCGCCGGCCGTTCAGGAAATGGAACGCCTGATGCGGCTTCATGACGACGTGATGCGCGTCATGACGATCAAGGTCGACGTGCATGAAGAGGGCCCCTCGGTCCAGATGCAGAAGCGTGACGAGCGCGACAACCGCCGCGAACGCCGCTGAGCCGGACCAGAGACAGCAAAGGATAAAGACAGATGGCAACCAAACCGTTTTTCCGCCGCCGCAAGACCGACCCCTTCGAAGGCGATGGCGCGCCCAAGATCGACTACAAGGATACGCGTCTTCTGCAGCGCTACATCTCCGAGCGTGGCAAGATCGTGCCCAGCCGGATCACCGCCGTCGGCGCCAAGAACCAGCGCAAGCTCGCCAAGGCGATCAAGCGCGCCCGGTTCCTGGCGCTCCTCCCCTATGCCGTGAAATAAGGAGACCGACCCATGGACGTCATCCTTCTCGAACGCGTGGCCAAGCTGGGCCAGATGGGCGAAGTCGTCTCCGTCAAGGAGGGCTATGCCCGCAACTTCCTTCTGCCCCAGGGCAAGGCCCTGCGCGCGAACGAAGCCAACATCGCCCGGTTCGAAACCGACAAGGCCCAACTCGAGGCCCAGAACCTCGAGACCCGCAAGGAAGCCGAGGCGATGGCCGCCAAGCTCGATGGCCAGCAGTTCATCATCATCCGCTCGGCCTCCGATTCGGGCGCGCTCTACGGCTCTGTCAGCCCGCGTGACGTGGCCGATGCGGCATCCGCCGAAGGCTTCACCATCGAACGCAAGCAGATCGTGGTTCAGGGCCCCATCAAGGAACTGGGCCTGCATCGCATGACCGTGGCGCTTCATCCCGAGGTGGAAACCACGATCGAGATCAACGTGGCCCGTTCCGCCGAAGAGGCCGAACTTCAGGCTTCGGGCAAGTCGATCCAGGAACTGGCAGCCGAAGAACAGGCCGCCGCCGAGTTCGAGATCCAGGAACTGTTCGACGATATCGGCGGTGCCGCCGACGATGATTTCGGCGATGACGCGCCCAGAGCGCGCGACACCGACGCCGAGGACCGCGACGACAACTGATCGTCGTCTGTCCTGCCGGACAACAGGGGCCGCTCCTTCGGGGGCGGCCCTTTGCCGTCCTGGCTCCGAATTGCCCCGTGGCCTTTCCCCTTTCCGGCCCGTAGGCTAGATAATCGCCAACACATCCCGGACAGGAGAATTTCGCCATGGCCTTTTCAGATATCGCTGCCCGCGTCGTCGCGATGATCGGGGGCGGCGCCATTCTGATGCGCAGCTTTTCGCGCCATGAGGGCCCACCTGCCGTGGGCGGCGCGCCAAACATCCCCGAAGCCCGCAACCAGAAGGTCATGACGCTCAAGATGCCGACCGCCAAGGGCTGGCAGGGCGATCACAAGCCGACCGCGGCGGCCGGCCTGACCGTCACCCCCTTTGCAAGCAAGCTCGAGCATCCCCGCTGGATCGAGGTCCTGCCCAATGGCGACGTGCTCGTGGCGGAGGCCATCCCCGAGGCCGGCCCGCCCAAGAGCCCCTTCGACTACGCGATTCAGGTCACGATGAAGCGCGCCAACGCGCTTGGCAAGAGCGCAAACCGCATCACCCTCTGGCGCGACCCAGATGGCGACGGCATCGCCGAGGAACGCCACGTCTTCAAGGACAAGCTGAACCAGCCCTTCGGCATGGCGCTCGTGGGCTCCACCTTCTATGTGGGCAATACCGATGGCGTCGTGGCCTTCGATTATGAAGAGGGCGCCAATTCCCTCTCCGGCACCGGCCGCCCCATCGCCAGCTTCAAGCCCGAGGGGCACTGGACCCGCAGCCTGATCGCCAATGCCGACGGCACAAAGCTCTATTCCGGGGTCGGCTCCAAGACCAATATCGCCGACGAGGGCCTCGAAGCCGAGGAAGGCCGCGCCTGCATCCAGGAGATCGACCTTCAGTCCGGCGCCCAGCGCGTCTTTGCCGCCGGCCTGCGCAACCCTGTCGGCGTCGCGTGGGAACCCACGACCGCGACGCTCTGGACCGCGGTCAACGAACGCGACGGGCTGGGCGACGAGACGCCGCCCGACTACCTCACCTCCGTCAGGGACGGCCATTTCTATGGCTGGCCGTGGTGCTACTGGGACCGGATCGTGGATGACCGCGTGCCATCCAATCCCGGGATGGTCGAGAATACCACCCGCCCCGACTATGCCCTTGGCGGCCACACCGCTTCTCTGGGCCTGTGCTGGCTGCCCGCGGGCACGCTCACGGGCTTTGGCGACGGAATGGTCATCGGCCAGCACGGATCGTGGAACCGCGCGACCCTGTCAGGCTACCGCGTGATCTTCATCCCGTTCGAGAACGGCCAACCGGCGGGAGAGCCGCGCGACATCCTGTCGGGCTTCCTGTCCGAGGACGAGAAATTCTCCTACGGCCGGCCCGTGGGCGTGGCGGTCGGACCCGACGGCAAATCGCTGCTCGTGGCCGATGACGTGGGCAACATCGTCTGGAAAGTAACCAGCGACGACTGACCCCGGCCGCGCCCGGCATGTCCTGATCCGGCGGGGGAGGGCCCCCTCCGCCGGATCGCGCGACAGGATTGCCGCAAAAAGACCCCTGCCCTGCCCCGCAATGGGCGGCACGTTCCGTTAACCATGTTTGCATTCACACGGCTCGGGCCACGGCACGGCAACCAGGCGGCATGGACAGGCAATCACGGATCAGGATCCTCTTCGACGGGGAGGAAATGCAGCTTCTGCATCTTCCGGGCCGGTCGGATCATTCCGTGGTTACCTTCGACATCATGCATGCGCGGGCCAACGGCCGGTCGGGCTTTGCGATGCAACTGGCGCTGAGGCACGATCTCGACCTCTACGCCGTCGTGCCGCGCCGCCTCAACTGGTATCCTGCCGCCGAAGCCTTGATCTGCGCGGACCGCGTGGCGGCCCTCAAGGATCGCCCCAGCCTTGGCTACGGGGCCTCGATGGGGGGCTATGGCGTGCTCAAATACGGGGCCGCGATGCGCCTCGACGCGACGTTCGCCATGTCGCCTCAGGACACTATCGACCCCGCAATCGACAATCTTGCCCATGCGGTCGCGATCTCGGGCAATCCGGTTCTGTCGCGCAAACTCGCGCGCCTCGGAGATCGCCGCGACCGCCCCGCGACAGAACATGCCATGTCGGTCCCGCCTCACCGGTCTCGGCTGGTGCAACCTCCGGGCATCTGATCCCGGGCCGGGAAACGAAAACGGGCCGCTCGACAGAGCGGCCCGCCTGATACATGCCCGAAGGACGGGCTCACTCTTCCTCGAGCGCCTCGACGGCCTTTTGCAAGTCATCCTTCGAGACAGTCTTTTCCTCGACATTGATCGCGTCGAAGATGTGGTCGATCACCTTGTCCTCGAACAGCGGCGCCTGGATCTGCTGACGCGCGCCGGCATTCTGCTGGACGAATTCGAAGAACTGACGCTCCTGGCCCGGATATTGCCGCGCCTGGTTCAGGATCGCCTGGGTCATCTCCTGATCGGTGACCTTCACCTCGGCCTTCTGGCCGATCTCGGCCAGAAGAAGGCCCAGCTTCACCCGCCGCACGGCAAGCGTGTTGTGCTCTTCGGTGGGCTCGATCTTGTCGTGGTTGTGGCCCTGAACCTCGGGGTTTTCCTCGTGCCACAGCTGGTGGGCGATTTGGCTGGCCTCGGCTTCCACAAGGCTCGGCGGCAGGTCGAACGCCACCGCCTTGTCCAGTTCGTCCAGAAGCGCGCGCTTGGCCACCGCGCGGGCAGCCCCTGCATATTCCGCCTCGAGCCGCTCTGCGATCTGCGATTTCAGCGCGGCCAGATCCTCGGCGCCGAACTTCTTGGCAAGCTCGTCGTCGATCTCGGCCTTGGCGGGCGCCTTCACGGCCTTGATCGTGCAGGAAAAGACCGCCGCCTTTCCGGCCAGATGCGCGGCCTGGTAATTCTCGGGGAAGGAAACCTCGACATCCTTTTCCTCGCCGGCCTTCACGCCGACAAGCTGCTCCTCGAAGCCGGGGATGAACGAATTCGAGCCCAGCACCAGCGGATAATCATCCGCGGCACCGCCTTCGAATTCCTCGCCGTCGACACGGCCGACAAAGTCGATCACGACCTGATCGCCGTCCTTCGCCTTCGAGCCCTTCTTGCGGTCCTCGAAATTCTGGGCGCTTTCAGCAAGGTTCTCCAGTGCCTCGTCGATCGACGCCTCATCGGCCTCGACCTTCAGACGCTCGACCTTGATCGCGGAGAAATCGACCTCCGGCACCGGGGGCAGCGCTTCGTAGGCCACGGAGACCTCGACATCATCGCCCTCTTTCCAGTCCTCGTTGGTCATCTTGACCTCGGGCTGCATCGCAGGGCGGTCGCCCGACTCTTCAAGGTGCTGCGACAGCGCCCCGTCGATCGATTCCTGCATCGCCTCGCCAAGAAGGCGCCCGCCGAACTGCTTGCGCATCAGGCTCAGCGGCACCTTGCCCTTGCGAAACCCCTTCATCTCCACTTCGGGCTGGGCTTCCTTGAGCTTTTCGGTGACCTTCTCGTCAAGCTCTGCCGCCGTCACCGTGATGGCGTAACCGCGCTTCAGTCCTTCATTCAGGGTCTCGGTGACCTGCATCTTGCATCCCTCTATCTGCCCGATCTCCCCCGGGCGTGGCATATCGAAATCAGCCGCTCTTCTAGGGGGCAGGTGCTCCGGTTGCAAGCATGAAGCGACGTTGCGCGCCGGCTTCTGTCCCGACTATTCGATGCCCGCCCGGCGCCTTGCCTCGGCCACGCGTTCGCGGCGTTCCTCGACCTGCCGCAGGACATCCTTCATGGCGGCCACGTGATCGGGGTTCTTCGACAGCACGAACTTGCTGCGCGTGGCGACAAGCTCCAGCCCGTTTGCATCGGCAAATTCATGGGCGGCCTGCGTCACGCCGGGAAAGGTCTCGTAATCGTCGCCCAGAAGGATGCCGTCATCGCTCAGAAGCTCGATATAGAGATTGAGGTCCCGAATGCAGCTTTCGTATTCGTGACCGGCGTCGATATAAATCATGTCGGCCTTCACATTGCGCTGCTTGAGCACGAAATACCCCATGTCGGACGGCATCGGCATCGGCGTGATGACATCGTGATGCCCGCGCTCGACCACGTTCTTCATGAACGTGAAGTAGAGCATCGGCCAGCCATGCTGCATCTTCAGGATATCGGCCACCTGGTCCTTCTTCGTCCAGACGCCCGGAGAGCCGAGCCACGTGTCGATGCAACAGATCTCCAGATCGGGAATGCCCATTTCCTTGGCCAGATCGGCCATGTGCATGGCGGACATGCCCTTCCATGTGCCGACCTCGACGATGAGCGAGGGTCTGAGATGGCTCACGATCTCCTTGAAGAAGAAATGCGTCGACCCCCAGCCCTGCATGTCGACCTCGTATTGGTCGAGCGGGGCCGTCTGATACGGGTTTTCCGCATAAAGCGTGTCAAAGATACGTCCGGCCATCCGGCCCTCCCTCGTAAAGGCCCCCACCGGAGGCGACGGGTCGATCAGGCCGTCGGCAGGGCGATTGTCAAGCGCGCGGGCCGCTGCGCCTTCGGGTGACACGGGCCGCGTTGCGCGACGGACTCAATCCGCCGGGCGCCGTCGTCGCCACTTGACGAAAGCCGGGAAGTGAACCACTGGCGACGAACCTCGGGCCCCGGGGCAAGCAATCGGAACAATATAACCAGAAATCAGACCCGGACGTCGCTGCATGTCACGGGAGTTTTGCGCTGCGGGGTTCAGGTTCGGGGGCCAGACCGTTAAGCTCGGACGGATCTCAAGGGAACGGAAAGAAGGCTCGCATGTCGGAAAATGAACCTTTTCGCGTCGGATGGGAAGAATGGCTGGGCCTGCCGGACCTCGGCTTGCCCGCGCTCAAGGCCAAGATCGACACCGGGGCGAAGACCTCGTCTCTTCATGCCTTCGACATCGAACCCTTCGGCCCGGCCAGCCGGCCCAAGGTCCGGTTCGCCGTGCATCCCATTCCCGGCCGCGACGATCTGTCGATCGCCTGCTCGGCCGAACTTCTCGACCGTCGAGAGGTCACCTCGTCGAATGGCGAGGCCGAATTGCGCTATGTCATCCGCACCACCGCGACGATGGGAGACCACACCTGGCCCATCGAGGTCACGCTCACCGATCGCGGAACGATGGCCTACCGGATGCTTCTGGGTCGGCAGGCACTTGGCGATCATGTCGTGGTGTCGCCCTCCGACAGCTTCTGTCAGCCGGAAATGAGCTATGACATCTACAGCTCCACCGCCAAGCTCAATGCCGAGGCGCCCCGCCGCGCGCTGCGCGTGGCCGTCCTGTCGCGCGAACCCAAGACCTATTCCACCTCGCGCCTTGTCGCCGCGGGCGAAGAGCGCGGCCATGTCGTCGAGGTGATCGACACGACCCGCTGCTACATGGCGATCAATGCCAGCTCGCCCGAGATCTACTATGACGGTGTCCGCCTGCCCCGCTTCGACGCCGTGATCCCGCGCATCGGCGCCTCGATCACGCCTTACGGCACCGCGGTCATCCGCCAGTTCGAAACCATCGGCACCTATTGCGTCAACGGCTCCGACGGCATCACCGCCAGCCGCGACAAGCTTTATGCCCACCAGATCCTCGCGCGCCACCGGATCGGGATGCCCACAACCGCCTTTGCCAATTCGCCGAAAGATACCGACAACCTGATCGACCTTGTCGGCACTGCCCCCCTGATCGTGAAACTTCTTGAATCGACGCAAGGCAAGGGCGTGGTGCTGGCCGAGACCAAGAAAGCCGCCCAATCGGTGATCGACGCCTTCCGTGGGCTCAAGGCCAACTTCCTCGTGCAGGATTTCGTCAAGGAGGCCGCGGGCGAGGACATCCGCTGTTTGGTGATCGGCAAGAAGGTCGTGGCCTCGATGAAACGCACCGCCGAGGCCGGTGAATTCCGCTCCAACCTGCATCGCGGCGGCACCGCGAAATCGGTCCGCATCACCAAAGAGGAACGCGACACCGCCCTGCGCGCCGCCCGCGCCTTCCGGCTCAACCTCGCGGGCGTCGACCTGTTGCGCTCGGTCGACGGGCCGAAGGTCCTCGAGGTGAATTCCTCGCCCGGCCTCGAAGGGGTTGAGGCGGCAACGAAGAAGGACATCGCCGCGATCCTCTACGAGGAGATCGAACACAATGTCCGGCCCGCCCCGGTCAAGCGCAAGCCCAAGCCAAGGAAAGGCTGACAGGGCCGAAGGCGTCGCGCCCTTGCGGCTAGGCGACGCTCTCCAGCGCGATGGCGATACCCTGGCCCACGCCGATGCACATCATCGCCAGCGCCTTCTGCCCCGGCCCCAGATCCAGCGCGGCCGACCCGGTGATCCGGGCGCCCGACATGCCCAACGGATGCCCCAGCGCGATGGCCCCGCCATTGCGGTTCACCCGCGTATCGTCATCCGCGATCCCCAGCAGGCGCAGCGTCGCGAGCCCCTGCGCGGCAAAGGCCTCGTTCAGCTCGATCACATCGAAATCCGCGACCGCCAGCCCCAGCCGCACCATCAGCTTTTGCGCAGCCGGCGCGGGACCGATCCCCATGATCCGCGGCGCGACACCCGCGGTGGCCCCGCCCACGACACGGGCCACGGGTGTCAGGCCATGCGCCCTGGCCGCGGCCCCCGAGGCGAGGATCAGCGCCGCGGCACCATCGTTCACGCCCGAGGCATTGCCCGCGGTGATGGTCCCGCCCTCGCGCACGAAGCCGCGCAACGCGGCCAGATCCCCGGCCGTGGTCTGCGTGCGCGGATGTTCGTCGGTATCGACCACAAGTGCCGCCCCCCGCCGCTGCGGGATCGTGACCGGCGTGATTTCGCGGCCAAGCCGCCCGCTGGCCTGCGCCGCCGCCGCGCGCTGCTGCGATCTCAGCGCAAAGGCATCCTGATCGGCCCGCGCGACGCCGAACTCATCAGCGACGTTCTCGGCTGTCTCGGGCATGCTGTCGATGCCGTATTGCGCCTGCATCATCGGGTTGACGAAACGCCAGCCGATAGTGGTGTCATGCACCTCGGTCGCGCGCGAAAAGGCGCTCGTGGCCTTGGGCATGACAAAGGGCGCGCGGCTCATGCTCTCGACCCCGCCCGCGACGATCAGATCGGCCTCGCCCGCCCGGATCGCGCGTGCCCCCGTGAGGACCGCATCCATGCCCGACCCGCACAGCCGGTTCATCGTGGTGCCCGGCACCGTCTCGGGCAAGCCCGCCAGAAGGGCGCACATCCGCGCCACGTTGCGATTGTCCTCGCCGGCCTGGTTGGCACAGCCATAGATCACCTCGTCGATCGCCGCCGGATCCAGCCCGCCATTGCGCGCCATAAGCGCCCGGATGGGCACCGCCCCCAGATCGTCGGCCCGGACATGCGCCAATGCGCCGCCGAACCGCCCGATCGGCGTGCGCACATAGTCGCAGATGAAAACCTCGGTCATTCCTGCCCCTCCGGCACAATCCATGAAAACAGCGCCCGCACGGACCGGCCCGGTCAGTCCGAGCCGAACAGATCGCGCGTGAACACCCTGTCCTTCACATCGACGATATCCGGCGTGATCCGGTTGGCGACGATCAGATCGGCCTCGGCCTTGAAGGCCCCCAGATCGTTGACCACGCGCGAGCGGTAGAATTCCGCCTCCTGCATCGCGGGTTCATGCACGATCACCTCGATCCCCTTGGCCTTGAGCCGCTTCATGATCCCCTGGACCGAGCTCTGGCGGAAATTGTCGCTGCCCGACTTCATCACCAGACGGTAGATGCCCACCACCCGGGGCTTGGCCATGAGGATCCTCTCGGCCAGGAAGTCCTTGCGCGTGCGGTTGGCATCCACGATCGCGCGGATCAGGTTCTGCGGCACCTGATCGTAATTGGCCAGAAGCTGCTTTGTGTCCTTGGGCAGGCAATAGCCGCCATATCCGAAGGAGGGGTTGTTGTAATGCGACCCGATCCGCGGGTCGAGGCAGACGCCCTCGATGATCTGGCGCGTGTCCATGCCGCCGGCCAGCGCATAGCTGTCCAGCTCGTTGAAGAACGCGACCCGCATCGCGAGAAAGGTGTTCGCGAACAGCTTGATCGCCTCGGCCTCGTTCGGATCGGTGAACAGGACCGGCACATCGTCGACCTCGGCCCCTTCGATCAAGAGGTCCGCAAAGCGCCGGGCCCGGTCGGAGCGTTCGCCCACGATGATCCGGGACGGGTGCAGATTGTCATGCAGCGCCCGCCCCTCGCGCAGGAATTCGGGGCTGAAGATGATCCGGTCGGTTCCGGTTCTGGCGCGCTGTGCCAGGACGAAACCCACCGGAATTGTCGACTTGACCACGATCGTCGCGGTCTCGTTCACGGCAAGGACCTCGTCGATCACCGCCTCGACCGAGGATGTATCGAAGAAATTGGCGACCGGGTCGTAATTCGTGGGCGTGGCCACGATGACGAAATCGGCGCCTCGATAGGCCGCGACCGGATCGGTCGTCGCGTGCAGATCCAGCGTGCCGCGGGCGAGGAAATCGGCCAGGTCGTCATCGACGATCGGGCAGCGCCCGGCATTGACCATCGCGACCCTTTCTTCGGCGACATCGACCGCCGTCACCGAATGGTTCTGCGCCAGCAGGACGGCGTTCGACAGGCCCACATAGCCCAGCCCCGCCACCGCTATGCTGTCTCGTTCGCCCCGGTGACCATCCATGCCGCGTCTCCACTTGCCTGTCCGTTCCGCCGGCCGACATGGCCGCCGCAGGGACGGAGTAAATCGGATCGCGGGAAAATCAAACCCCGCTTCAGGTCCCTCTTGCGTCAAACGCCCCGACCGGGACGACGCAGGCGGGATCAAACGCTGCGGGCGCGGCCTTCTCGCGCCATCATAGGTCCCGCGATAGGCAGGAGGCGTCGGCCCCTTGTCGCGGCCGCCCTGCTGCATCTGCTCCCACGCATGGGCCAGGATGCCTACCGATCGCGACAGGCCGAAAAACCCGCGCGCCAGCGGCGCGGCACAGCCCAGTTCGGCATGGATCACGGCCGTGGCGCCGTCGATATTCATCGGGACGGGCTTGCCCCGCTCCTGCGCCAGATGCGCCTCGATGGCACGGCCGATCTGCGCGAATTCGCCCGACACGGCCCCCTCGGCGGCCGCCTCTTCCACCAGCGTCAACAGGCGCAGCGCCCGGGGATCGACCGGCTTGTGAAACCGGTGACCGAAACCCGGAAGGAACCGCCCGTTCACCGCGCGCCACTCATCCGGCACGGCTTGCAGCCCCGCACCGCGCCCCTCGCGGACCGCGTGATATAGCGTGACCGCCTCTTCGCCCGCCCCGCCATGCACGTCGCCCAGCATGTTCAGCCCGGTCGCCATCGCCGATTGCAGCCCGATCCCCCAGGTCACCGCCATCCGCGCGGCCGCGATCGAGGGGGCTTGCGGGCCATGATCGACCGCCGCGACAAGGGCCGCCTCGAACAATCGGGGGGGGGGGCCTGCGATCTCGTCGCCCGTGACCATGAGCCAGATCATCGGGGCGAATCCGGTATTCCCGATCAGCGCCTCGACCGGACGCCCGCGAAGCGCGATGCGCCCCGGCTCCATGTCGATGATCGAGGTCCGCCACCAATCCGCCACGTCGTTGCCTTGGGTCATGTCACGCCCTCCTTGCGCATCTGCGCGATGTCGTCCGCGTCGTATCCCAACGCCTTCAGGATCGCGTCCCCGTCCTGCCCCAGTTCGGGCGGCGGCGCCGCGACCGAGGGGCGCCTTCCATCCACCATCGCGCCGACCCGCACCACCTCGATCCCCCGGCCCACGCCGGGCACATCCTCGAACCAGGCGATGAAATCGCGCCCCGCAACCTGCGGATGGGCGAGGATCTCGGGCACCGTCATCACGGCCCCCGCCGGCACGCCCAGCGGGTTGAGCGCGCGGGCCCATTCCTCGGCCGGTCGCGTCGTGAGGACCGTCTCCAGTTCGGCGCGCAGGCGCAGCCGGTTGGCCTTGCGATCCTCCCGCGTGGCAAAGGCGGGGTCGGCCAGCAGATCCGCGCGCCCCAGATGGCGCGCCAGCGCCTCCCACTGGTCGTCCTTGTTGGCCGCGATGTTGATCGGCCCGTCTGCGCATTGAAGCGTGCCCGACGGCGCGGAGGTCGGGGTCTCGTTGCCATTGGTTTGCGGCGCAACCCCGCCGATCAGGTGGTTCGAGACGACCCAGCCCATCGTGGCCAGAACCGAATCGAGCATCGACACGTCGATAACCGCGCCCCGCTCGGGGGCATTCAGCGCAGCGCAGATCATCATCGCCGCGGTCAGGCCGCCCACTGTGTCGGCCATCGGATAGCCCACCCGCAGCGGCGCGCTCGTCGCGTCGCCCGTGACCGACATGACACCCGACAGGCCCTGCACGATCTGATCATGGGCTGGCCGGTCCGCCAGCGGGCCGTCCTGACCGAAGCCCGAGATCGCGCAATAGATCAGCCGCGGATTGTCGGCGCGCAGGACATCGGGGCCAAGGCCCAGCCGGTCCATCACCCCGGGACGGAAATTCTCGACCAGCACATCCGCCTGCCGTGGGCATGATCAGGCCCAGGATCGTCATCATCAGCGCCTTGGCCACCTGACCCGTGCCCGCAAAGGCCGCGATCGCCGACAGGCCCACGACCATCAGCGCGAAATACCCGGCCAAATGGAACAGAAGCGCCACTGACGACAGGGCCGGCGCCAAGATCATCAGAAGGATCGCGCGGTAACAGACGCCCGCCAGCAGGATCGGCGCCGCCGCCGGACCGCCCAGTGTGATCGCCACCGGCACCATGATGTGCCATTTGCGCTCTCCCAGGATCGCGCTCCCCGCGACAAGGACGACGATGGTCGATATCAGGAACCCCGCAGGCCCCAGCGACAGCGCATAGATCACCATCCGCGCCAGCAGCATCGCGACCTGACCCAGCTTGTAGTCGTGCAGGCGGCGATGATTGATCTCGGTGGCCGAGGGTTCGGCCTCGCCCGAGGGCTATTCCAGCCCCAGAAACCCGACCACCCCGCCCATCACCGCGAGGATCTTGGGAAAGGTCGAGGGCCAGACCGGGTTGGGCTGCATGAATGGCGGCAGCAACTGGTCCATCGTGAAAAAGGCCAGGTAACCGTAAGCACAACAGAACGCGATTAAAACAAGCGCAATCCAGCGATCCAGCGCCATGTCCAGTCCCTGCCTCGGATCATCGCCGTCTCATGAAAACGGCCCGCGCGGGGCGGCTTGCATGAGATGGGGTCGCCGAAGGTCCGGCGCGACGCATGTGCCGCGCCGGACCGGTCTTGCGTCGGGCACTGTCCCCTGGAGGAAGCCCAGCGTCTGCATCAGGTCTCCGATTTCCTTCTCCTGCGCCTCGAGGAAGGCGCGGAAATCGTCACCCGGGTTCCGGATGTTCACCCAGCCATTGCGCGAGCGGACCTCTTCCCACGCCTCGGTCTCGTACATCGCCTCGAAGGCGGAGATTTCTTGCGCTACGCGCTCCTCCGACGTGCCCGGAGCGGCGAAGAAGCCGCGCCGGTTCACGAAGACCGTCTCGATCCCCTGCTCGGAAAAGGTGGGGGCCGCGTCATAGGCCGGCACACGTTCCTCGGCAGTGACACCGAGGATGCCCGCAACGAGATCGAACTGGGCGAGGCGGTCTTCGACCCGCTGGCCGGCACGCTCTGTCACCGGGGCGCGACGCTCGAACTGCGCAACCGCGAGATCCGGCTTCTCGAGGTCTTTGCCCGGCATCCGGGCCAGATCCTGTCGAAAGCCCAGCTTCTCGATCAGCTGTTCTGCCATGACGCTTAGGTGACCGAGAACGCGTTAGGCGGGCCGTCTTCCGGATCATGCGACGGTGATCTGCCGCACCGATGATCTGGCCCGCTCGCCCGTCAGCGTGGCCGACCTCGTGACCCGGACCGCCGCGGCCCTCGAGACCGAGGCCGCGGGCGCCCTGATCGAGATGCTGGCCACCGTTGGGATGCGCGACGAGCCCGGCAACTGGCCCCTGCCCCTGCTCAACCAGCCCGGAGGCACGGATGTGGCAGGTTTCGGCCCGATCCGGTTGGGCCCCGCGCTGAGGGTCCATCTCGATCCGCTGAACCGGCAGGTCTTTCTCGAGGAATGGGAAATCGCGCTCGAACAGCGCTGGGCCGTCTCATGCCAGCGCCCGCCACAACAGCCGGACCGCGAGAGCCGCCAGAAGGATCAGGACCCAGCGGTTGAACGCCTCCTGCGACAGGCGCTTGCCCACATGGTTGCCCAGCGGCAGGCACAGCCAGACCGGCACCAGCGCCAGCGCACTGATCCACAGCCAGTGCCATGTCAGAAGCCCCTCCCACCACAGGGCCGGGGCCTGCACCATGGAATTGGCCAGAAAAAAGGCCGAGATCATCCCGATGAAGACGGGCCGCGCCAGATTCTGGGTGCTGAGAAACAGCAGCGCCAGCGGCCCCGACGTGCCTGCCGCCCCCTGCATGACCCCGCCGAGGATGCCGACCGGCAGGCTCAGCCGCAGGGCCGTGGATTGCGAGATCGAGAATTTCGGATCGACGAGGCGCAGCACGATATAGAAGGCCAGCAGCAGACCCAGCCCGAGAAACAGCATCTCCTCCGGGGCGCGGGTCAGCAGATAGGTGCCGCCGAACATGCCCGGCACCGCGCCGGCCGACAGAAGCACCGCCATCCGCACCGGCCGGATTTCCGCCCTGTAGGACCAGACCTGGCTGACATTCATCACGAAATTCGGCACGACCATCACCAGGATCGCCAGTGTCACGTCGAAAAAGGCCGCCATGACCGGCACCGCGATCAGCGGCGCCCCCGCGCCCGTGGCCCCCTTGACGAAGCCGCCAAGGCCAAGCGCAACCGCGATCGTCAGAAACGCGACGGGATCGAGCCCCCCGATCACGGCCGCACATCCCGCCCGCAGACGCGGCTGGCCGAGGCGACCGGGGATGATAGCGCAAACGATTTCCGATCCAGGCACGGATTCGCACCCGAATCACGCACTCCCCGTGTCGGGATCAGCGCCGGAAAGCGCTCCGAATCGCTCTGCTCCATGACGTCAACTCCTTGGATTTTATTTGCAATCCCTCGACATCGGGGGATCGAACTCACCTTGTTCGGAAAACGATTGCACATTTTTCTTGACGGCATCTAGGGGCCTCCATACGGTTTGCGCAACCGATTGCAGAGATGTGGAGTGATCCTTCGCCGATCCGCAGCTGCCCCCGCAAGTGGGAGAGGAATGATGGCCGATAACATCGTGATGTCCGTCGAGGAAGCGGCCGAAAAACCGCTGATCCGACGCAAGCAACTCAGCGCGCGGTGCGACGGCGGGCTGGCGACCACGGTGTCCTTCACCGATCACAGCTTTATCTTCGACGAGCCCTCCGCCCATGGCGGAACGGATCTGGGTCCGACCCCGCTTCAGGGTGTGCTGGGTGCGCTTTGTGCCTGCGAGGCCGTCACGTTCGGGCGCACCGCGCGCGAGATGAGCTTTGCCTATGAAGGCATTGATTTCGAAGCTGAATTCACCATCGACATCCGCGGCCGCAACGGCGTGCGGGGCGTCGTGCCCCATTTCCGGACCGTCCGGGTCGAGGCGCGGGTGACAAGCGACGGGGATGACGCGGCCTTCCGTGCCGTCACCGAAGAGACCGAGGCACGCTGCCCGGTCCTCAACCTGATCAAGGATGCCGGCGTGAAACTGGAATTTCGCTGGATCCGACAGGGAACCACCTAGGTTCCAACAGGCAACCCGCGCCTGAACGGCGCGCAATCGTTTATCGAAACAAAGGAGCAAGTGTAATGGCAGGTCTGGTGATTGGCTGGGTCGGAATGGGTCGGATGGGGTATCCGATGGCCGAACGGCTGGTGAAAGCTGGCTATGAGGTAAGGATCTGGAACCGGACACGGGCCAAGGCCGAGCCTCTGGCGGAAAAGGGTGCGGTCCTCGTGGACAGCCCCGCCGATCTGGCCGGCGTGGACGTGTTCTGCACCATGGTCTCGACCGGCAAGGACGTGGAACAGGTCTATTTCGGCGAGACCGGCGTGCTGTCGGGCGCGGGCACTCCGGGCATCATGATCGACTGGTCCTCGATCTCGACCGAGGAATCGGCCGCCCTGCGCGAACGCGTGACGGCGCGTGGCGCCGAATTCCTCTGCGCGCCCGTTTCGGGCAACGGCAAATGCGTGAAATCGGGCAAGCTGTCGTCGGTCGTCTCGGGCCCCGAGGCCACCTTCGAGAAGGTCAAGGACATCATCGGCGCGGTGGCCCCCATGGGCGTGGCCTATGTCGGCGAAGGCGAACTGGCCCGGTTCTGCAAGATCGCGCATAACGTCATGCTGGGTGTCGTCATCCAGAACCTGGCGGAAATCACGATCCTGGCCGAAAAGGCCGGGGTGCCGCGGGTGGCCTTCCTCGACTTCATCAACAACAGCGTGATGGGCTCGATCTTCACCCGCTACAAGACGAACGCTCTGGTCAACCTCGACTGGACGACGACCTTCACCCCCTACCTTTTGCGCAAGGATCTCGACCTCGGTCTTGGTGCCGCGCGCAACCTCGAAGTGCCGATGCCGGTGACGGCGGCGACCCGCGAGGCGCTTCAGCAGCATATCGGCGCGGCCCAGCAGACCGACGACCCCGAAGGCTATCTCGCCAAGGATTTCGCGATGCTTCTGGAAACGGTCGCGGCGCAGTCCGGCATCACCCTGAAAAGCGAGGACCGCCCCTACCCGACCGGGCTCGAGGTGGCGGAGGCCGCCGAATAGGTCGGGGCGCCTGATCTGGCCGCGCGCTCCGATTGGAGGAGAGGGGCGCGCGGCCGCACACCCGAACGGGCCCGAACGGCCCGACGGGACAACAAGGGAGAGAGAGTATGAACGTCAGGACCCTTCTGGCCGGAACAGCCATGGGCGCGATGATCGCCTCGGGCGCGATGGCAGAGATCAAGATCGGGGCATCGCTGCCCCTGACCGGCGCCTTTTCCATCGCGGGCGAGAAGCACAACCAAGGCTACCAGCTCTGCGTCGACCTGATCAACGCGCGGGGCGGCATCCTGGGCGAAGAAGTCGAACTGATCGTCTCCGACAACCGCTCGGACCCGGCGACCGCCATCAACCAGTATGAACGCTTCATCAATGTCGACGATGTCGACGCGGTCTTCGGAACCTTTTCCTCGCGCCTGACCTTTCCCGTCGCCAACATCCTGGCCCGCAACGGATTTGTGCATCCCGTCCCGGCAGGCGGCGCGCTGCGCATCTACACGCAGGGCCACGAGAACATCTTCTATTTCCAGCCGAACGCCGCCGAGTATGTGGGCTCGTCGTTGCGCGACATGATCGGCGACCTTCTGGCCGAGGAGGATCGCCCGACAACCGCCGCCGTCGTCGTGGCCGACGACTTTTTCGCCAATGCGGTGGAAGCGGGCCTTCTGGGCACGCAGGTGATCGACCCCGCCGACGGGTCGGTCGTGGCCGACATGGCGCCGGGCTACCTCGCCGAGACCGGGATCGAGGTGGTCTATTCCGAGAAATGGCCGGAAGAGGGCTTCAACGACTGGCTCAACCTCGCCAACTCGATCAAGCGGTCCGACGCCGAGCTGATCATCGCGCTGACCGCATCGGCCGAAGAGGCGGTGCAGATCACCCGCGCGCTTCAGACCGTGCGGGCAGAGCCTCAGATGGTCTATTACAGCCAGGGCACGCAGGCCGAATTCCTCGAGGGCACGGGCGAGGCGTCCGAGGCGATCCTGATGCACACGTCCTGGCATCCCGCCGCGCCCTTCATGGGGCGTCTGGCCGGGGAGGATTTCTCCAACCTCGACTTCGCCGCGGAATTCGAGGCCGCCTATGGCGCGGCACCTGACGAGGATTCGGCCATTCCCTTCGCCGTCTGCCAGGGGATCGAACAGGCCATCATCGGCGCCGGCTCGACCGACAACGCGGCCATGGGCGACTGGCTCTCGGCGCGCACGGCCGACGATCCGGTCCGCACCATTCTCGGCCGGTTCAACTGGAGCGATGTGGGCCTGCCCGAGGGCAAGCCCTTCCTGATGGCCCAGTGGAACGGTGGCGAACTTCAGTTCGTCTATCCGACGGACGAGTTCGAAACCGCGCCCCTGAACCACCCCAAGAGCGGCTTCTAGGTCAAGACGCCGGGCGGACATGAGGTCCGCCCGGTTTTATCCGCTGACCTGAAAGGACAGGGCGATGCTCGAGGTAAAGGGACTTTGCAAGTATTTCGGCGGGATCCATGCCGTCGACGATTGCAGTTTCGCGGTCGAGCGCGGCAGCATCACCGCGCTGATCGGCCCCAATGGCGCGGGCAAGACAACGGCCTTCAACTGCATCAGCCGCACCATGGTGCCCACCAGAGGCGAAGTCTGGCTCGACGGGGAACGGATCGACGGTCTGCGCCCGCACAAGATCACCGCCAAGGGCCTGAGCCGGACATTCCAGATCTCGCGCAACCTTGCCGACATGACGGTGCTGGAAAACGTCATCTGCCAATCCCGCATCCAGGGCTGGCGCGACCTGTTCAAGCCCGCGATGTCGCCCGAGGAGATCGACAAGGCGATGGGCATCCTCGATTTCCTGAACATCACCCGGATCGCCTACGAGGACGGATCGAACCTCAGCTACGGCCAGAAAAAGCTGATGGATCTCGCGGCCCTGCTGATGAGCGATCCCAAGATCATCCTGCTGGACGAGCCCGCCGGCGGCGTGAACCCCACCCTTCTCGAAGAGATCGTGGGCCATATCCGCGCCCTGAACGACCAGGGCATGACCGTCCTGATCGTCGAACACAACATGGAGCTGATCATGCGGCTGAGCCAGCGCGTCGTCGTCATGGCCGCAGGCACCGTGATCGCCGAAGGCACGCCCGAAGAGGTCCAGAAAAACCCCGCCGTCCTCGACGCCTATCTGGGCGGCGCGATGGAGGATGCGGCATGACCCGGCTTCTCGAAGTCAAGAACGTCGTCGCGGGCTATGGCGACGGCCCCGCGATCCTCAACGGCGCCTCGATCGAGGTGCAGCCGGGCAAGGTGCATTGCATCATCGGCCCGAATGGCGCCGGAAAATCCACCCTGCTCAAGGCGATCTGCGGGATGCTCAAGGTCCGGCAGGGGGCGGTCACCTTCAAGGGTCGCAGCCTGCGCGGCCTGCGCCCCGACCAGGTCCTGCGCGAGGGCATCTGCTTCGTGCCGCAGGAACGCGCGCTCTTTCCCAAGATGACGGTGCGCGAAAACCTGCGGATGGGCGGCTTTTCCATGTCCGACAAGGCCACGCTGGAACGCCGGATCGACGAGATCGAGGAGCGTTTCCCGATCCTGCGCGAACGCCGCGACCAGCATGCGGGCACCATGTCGGGCGGCCAGCAACAGACGCTGGCCATGGCCCGCACGATGATCCTGCGCCCCGAGATCGTGATGCTCGACGAGCCCTCCCTGGGGCTTGCGCCCAAGATCGTGCAGGAGGTCTTCGACATCATGAAGGTCATGACGGAGGACGGGATCACCGTCCTTCTGGTGGAACAAAACGCGCTGATGGGCCTGAAACACGCCGATTGGGGCGTGGTGCTCGATCTGGGGCGCACGCTGTTCGAGGGGCCGGCAAAGGAAGTGCTGACCGATCCGCGCATCCAGGAGCTGTATCTCGGCGGCAAGAAGGCGGCGTGACATGGCAGACTTCATCCAGATCCTGATCCTCGGCCTGGCCCTTGGCGGCGTCTATGCCCTGATGGGCGCGGGCCTCAGCCTCGTCTTTGGCGTCATGCGGATCGTGAACCTCGCCCATCCCTCGCTGATCATGGTGGGGGCCTATGTGGCCTATTGGGCGTTCCGCCTCTACGGGATCGATCCGCTGGTCATTCTGCCGGTGGCAATGGTCATCCTCGCGGCCACTGGCGTGATCCTCTACAAGCTGGTCTTCGAACGCGAGGCGCGGTCGGCCAGGTATTCCGAGATGACGGTCCTTCTGACCTTCGCTTTCGCGATGGTCTTCGAAGGGGCGCTGGCCACGGCCTTTACCAATACCCAACGCGTCACCTCGCCCGCCTATGCGACCGACGCGATCTTCATTGCCGACATCTTCATCCCGCTGGGACAGCTTTACGCGGGCATCGTGTCGCTGGTGCTGATCGCGGCGCTGGCGCTGTGGCTGAAATACACCCGCTTTGGCTATGCGATCCGGGCCACGACGCAGAACCGCGAGGCGGCGGAGCTGCTGGGCGTCAACGTCAATTATGTGGGCCTTGTGTCATTCGCGATCGGGCTGGCGCTGGCAGGTGCTGCGGGCGCGCTCGTCAGCTTTGTCTTCTCGTTCTACCCGTCCAAGCACTGGGAATGGATCGCGACCCTGATGTCCCTCGTGGTCCTGGGCGGCATGGGGTCGATCCTCGGCACCGTCGTTGCGGCCTACACGCTGTCGGTCGTGGCCGCCTATGTCGGCTTCTTCTTCGGGGCGACGTGGTCGACGCTCACCTTCTTTGTCGCGCTCTTCGTCGTGCTGCTGGTGCGGCCGCAGGGTCTGTTCGGCGAGAAACCGGAGCTGGCGTGATGACACAGACATACGAGAACACCGACGAGATCCTGGCCGCCCGCCGCGCCTATAACGAGACGCTGGCCCAGGCGCATGACGCACGGCGGGCGACATGGTTTCCGCTTCTGATCGTGACGCTTCTGCTGATGCTGCCGGCGCTGCAATTTGCGGGCAATTACAACTACGTCATCCACCTGATGCTCTACACCATGATGTATGTCACCATGGCGTCGGGCTGGAACATCCTTGGTGGCTTCACCGGCTATATCAGTCTTGGCCACAGCGTGTTCTTCGCGGTGGGCGGCTATTTCGCCGGGATGGTCTTTGCCCGGCTGGGGATTTCCACGATCATCATGGCGCCCGTCGCGGGGCTGGTCTGCGCGGCACTCGGCTACCTGATCGGGCTGATCACGCTGCGCGTGCGGGGCCCGTCCTTCATCATCTCGTCGCTGGCGCTGGTGATGATCTTCCGCATCCTGTTCGAGAAATGGCAATTCGTCGGTGGTGCTGCGGGCCTGTCGCTGCCGATCAACGACATGTCGGTGCAATGGGCCAAGCTGCCTTATTACTATGCCTTCCTTGCCATGGCCTGTTTCGGCGTCTGGGCCAGCTACCGGGTGCGGCATTCCAAGTTCGGGCTGGGCCTGCGCGCCATCTCGAAGGACGAGGTCAAGGCAGAAAGCGCGGGCATCGACACGCGCCGCTACAAGGTGATGGCCTTTGCGATGTCGGCCTTCCTGTTCGGTTCGGCGGGGGCGGTCTGGGGTGAATACCTGACCTATGTGCGGCCGAACATCTTCATCCACATCCTCTATTTCTCGGTCTGGCCTGCGCTGATGTGCATCCTCGGCGGCAAGGGCACGATCGCGGGGCCCGTGGTGGGCGCGGTGCTGATCGTGGCCTTCAACGAATTCTTCGTGGCGACGCTCGGCTCGTCGACGATCCACATCCTCGTGACGGGGATGATCATGGCGCTGACGCTGATGTTCTTTCCGCTGGGGCTGGTGGGCACTCTGGCCCGCCACCGCCGCCTTCCCCGCATCCTGAACTGGGACTGACATGGCCCTGACCCTTTACAACGCGCCGCAATCGACCTGCTCGCAACGGGTGCGTTTCGCGCTGCACGCCAAGGGGCTGGATTTCGAGGAACACAAGCTCGACCTCTTTTCCGGTGACCAGCTCAAACCCGACTACCTTGCCATCAACCCCAACGGCGTGGTGCCCACGCTGGTCGAGGATGGGCAGGCCATCATCGACAGCGCGGTGATCCTCGAATATCTCGAGGATACGCGGGGCGATGTGGCACCGATGCGGCCCGCCGATCCGGTCCGCGCGGCCGAAATGCGCGCGATGATGCGCTTCATCGACGAGGTGCCGACGCCGGCGGTGCGGGTCCCGTCCTACAACCTCGCCTTCCTTCCGCATTTCCACTCGATGACCGAGGCGGAATTCCAGGCGCTGTGCGACAGCAAGCCACTCCGCCGCGAATTCCTGATGAAGATGGGGCGCACCGGCTTTCCGCAATCGGACATGGACGAGGCGATGGGCCGCCTGCGCCGCGGCGTCGAACGCATGGCCGGCTGGCTGGCCGCATCGGGGGGCCCATGGATTATGGGCGAGGCGCTCAGCCTCGCCGATCTGTCGATCCTGCCGATCATCGTGCGGATGGACGACATCAACCTCGGCCACGTCTGGGACGACCATCCCGAAATCGCCGCCTGGTTCGACGCGATCCGCGCGCGTCCCGAATTTGCCCAAACCTATTACCACGGGTCCCTGCTGACCCAGAAATATCCACACCTGGCCAAGCTCAAATCGGCCGGGACAAAGACATGATACAGGGAGGAGACGGAATGCACGCCGCACAGCAAATGGCGACGTCGCAGCAAAGTGCCACATCCTCTGCCAGATCGATCATCGCCGCCGAAGAGCTTGGCATGATCTTTTCGGCAGGGTCCGTGGTCGCGCTGGAAGATGTCGGTTTCGAAATCAACAAGGGGGACTTCATCTCGCTGATCGGCCCGTCGGGCTGCGGGAAGTCGACCCTGCTGCGCCTTGTGGCGGGTCTTCTCAAACCCACAAGCGGCGCGCTGACGGTCAAGGGCGATGCGGTCACCGGACCGCGCCCCGATATCGGCATGATGTTCCAGAAACCGACGCTCCTGCCGTGGAAATCGGTGATGGAAAACGTCCTTCTGCCCAAGACGCTGGCCGGTCAGGTGACCAAGCAGCACAAGGAAAAGGCGGTCGAACTGCTGCACCTTGTCGGGCTTGAAGGGTTCGAGTTCTCCTTTCCCGGTCAGCTGTCGGGCGGCATGCAGCAGCGCGTGGCCCTGGCCCGGCTCCTGAACACCGGCGCCGAAATCCTGCTTCTGGACGAGCCGTTCGGCGCGCTCGACGAATTCACCCGCGAACGGCTGAATGTCGAACTGCTGCGCATCCAGCGCGAGGTGAAGGCCACGATCCTCTTCGTCACCCACAACATCCAGGAAGCGGTCTTCCTGGCTGACAATGTCTTCGTGATGACGCCCCGCCCCGGCCGGCTGGCCGAGATCGTCGAGGTGGGCCTGCCCCGCCCGCGCGACATCGAAATGACCAAAGACCCCGATTTCAACCAGCGCGTCTTCGAGATCCGCGACATCCTGGGAGGCACGATATGAGTTCGACCGACGGTTTTGGATCCACGGCCGGCGCTTCGGCCAATGTCAGGTTCCCGGCCTGGGCGCAGCATACGCTCGTCTTCGTCAGCTTCATCACGATCTGGGAGATGTCGGTCCAGTTCAACTGGGTCTCGGCGCTGATCCTGCCTTCGCCCTTTGCCGTCGTGGTGGCGTGGTGGGATCTGGCGATCGTGCGCGGCATCATCTGGCCGCATTTCTTCACCACCCTGACCGAGGTTCTGGTGGGCTTTGCCATCGGGGCGACCTTCGGGGTCGGCATCGCGGTGCTGTCGGCCATCAACATGACCTTCCGCAGGCTGGTCTCGCCCTACATGGTCGCGCTTCAGGTGACGCCTCGCATCGCCATCGCACCGATCATCGTGGCGTGGCTCGGCTTCGGTATGGAGCCGAAAATGGCGATCGCCGCCATCATCTGCTTTTTCCCGATGTTCATCAACGCGCTGACCGGGCTGATGCAGGTCGATCACGAAAACCTCGAGATGTTCGAATCCATGCGCGCCAGCAAGTGGCAGATCTTCCGCCACCTGCAATTGCCCGGCGCGATGCCCGTCATCATGGCAGGCTTCAAGACCGGCATCTCGCTGGCCCTGATCGGCGCCATCGTGGGCGAATTCGTCTCGGCCTCCGAAGGGATCGGCGTGCTGATCCAGCGGTTCAGCTTCCAGCTTCTGCTGCCAGAGGCCTTTGCCAGCCTCATCATGCTGACCGCGATGGGTCTGTTTCTCTACGGGGTCGCCACCTTTGCCGACCGGCATATCGTCTTCTGGCGCCATGCCGACCTCGTCAACAAGATCTCGCGCCGGATGCGCGCGAAGAACGCCGGGCTTGCCGGCATCAAACCTGCCGAATGAGGCAAAACGCATCCATTCTCTAGGGAGGAAAGACACCATGAAAAAGACACTTACAGCAGCCCTGCTGGCCGCGACCGCACTGACCGCGGCACCGGCCTTCGCCCAGGATCTCGAAGAGATCAACGTGCTGACCCCGCTGCCGCGCCACACTGCGTGGTATCCGCTGATCGTCGGTGAGGCCCTTGGCTACTTTGCCGAAGAAGGCGTCTCGGTCGAGCTGATCAATGGCGGCGACCTGCCGTCCACCGCCTTTCTCGAGAACGGCCAGGTGGACATCGCTTCGCTCGACCCGTCCGAAGTGATCCTCGCCCATGAGCGCGGCTTCGACTTCGACGTGGTCTACGAGGTCATGCACGGCGCCGTCGAAGGCATCTTCATCCTCGATGATTCCGAAGCCCAGAGCCTTGCCGACCTCGCCGGCACCACCATCGGCATCGTCGGCGAAAGCGACCGGGGCCTTCTGTTGTCGGCGCTTGGCCATGCCGGCCTATCGGGCGATGACGTGACCATCGCCGTTCTGGGCGAAAGCGCGCCGCTTCTGGCAAACTCGCTGTCCAACGGTCAGGTCTCGGCCGTGGTCGGCGCGATCTCCGACTTCGTGGCGATCGCGAGCCAGGGCATCACCGTGCGCTCTGTCCTGCCGCCCGAGATGTCGGAAATGCCCGCGAACAACTTCGCGATGCGGGCCGATTCCATCGGCGGTGAAAAGGAAGACGTGGTCCAGGGCTTCCTCAATGCCTGGGCCAAGGCATCCTATGCCGGTCTCGTCGATCTCGAGGCGACCAAGATGATGGTCATGGAGGCCGATCCCGAGAACTGGATCAACGAGGAACTGGGCACCATCTTCCTGCAGGCGGCCCAGGGACTGCACACGCCCGATGCCGAGATCTTCGGTGATGTGCGCCACCCGATCTGGGAAGGCGTGCTTCAGGAAATGGTCGATGTCGACATGCTCGGCGCGACCTTCCCCACCGACGAAATCCTCAACGACCACTACCTCGCGACTGCCAACGATTTCGATCGCGCAGAGATCGAGGCCGAAGTGGCCGAGTGGAAATCCAGCATGTAACGCACGCCGCCCGGCCCCCCGCGCATGGCGGGGCCGGGCATCCCTTCCCGACGGACGAGGACCAAGCCCGACATGACGACCCAGACCGACACGGAAATCGACCCGCGCGTGTCTTCGGCCGCGGCGCATTGGTCGCACCGGTTCGTGACCAATGGTGTGCCGCTGGCCGATTTCAAGGACGTGACCGGCAACATCACCCGCTGGGACGAGTGGTGCGCCGCCTGGGTCGCCCGGGGCGAGGTTCACGAAGGTCTGGCCCGCGAGGCCGAGGCCGGCGGCCATCACCTGAGCGCCGCCCAGCACTGGACGACCGCCGGCGTCTGCCACCATTTCGGCAAGTTCCTCTTTGTCCATGACCGCGCGCAGATGAAGGCCGCGCACGACCGCGCCATCACCGCGCGACAGGCCGCACTGCCCCATCTCGACCCGCCCGGCGAACGGGTCGCGATCCCCTATGGCGACCACACGCTTTACGGCATCCTGCGCCGCCCCCGTGGGATCGCGCGGCCGCCGGTCGTCCTGATGGTCATGGGCCTCGACAGCGCCAAGCAAGAGATGCACACCAACGAACAGACCTTTCTCGACCGCGGGATGGCGACGCTGGCCGTCGATGGCCCCGGCCAGGGCGAGGCCGAATACGACCTGCCCATCTGCCCCGAATTCGAACGGCCCGTGGCCGCCATGGTCGACTGGATCGAGTCGCGCGACGATCTCGACGCCGCCCGCATCGGCATCTGGGGCGTGAGCCTTGGCGGCTATTCCGCGCCCCGCGCCGCCGCCTATGAGAAGCGGATCCGCGCCTGTATCTCGCTGACCGGGCCGTTCGACTTCGCCGAAGCCTTCGACCGGGCGCCGCCGCTCACCCGTGCGGCCTTCAGCGCCCGCGCCTTCTGCACGACCGAAGACGAGGCCCGCAAGGTCGCCGCCCGCATGACCCTCGTCGAGGCCGCCCCCCGCATCACCTGCCCGCTGCACGTGGTGGGCGGTGCGCTCGACCGCGTGCTGCCGCCCGATCATGCCGCCCGGCTGGCCCAGTCCGCCTCCGGCCCCGTCACGCTGACCATGATCCCCGACGGGACCCATGTTGCGAACAACCGCCCCTACAAGTATCGCCCTCAGGTGGCCGACTGGATGGCGGAGTGTCTCGCACGATGAGGCCACCACGCGACGCCCGCACATCGCGGGCCCCCTTTCCGCCGGCCGGGATCAGCCCCGGTCGGCACTCTGACACTCGAAAACTCTGGGAGAAATCACATGTCACGCGCCTTGATGCCTAATTTGTTGACGCCACAGGATTTGGAGCCGAACTGGGAGTGGCGTGAGCGGTTGCCTGCCTGGGGTCACACGTCTGTTGATTTCGAGCGTCGTGT
>Ga0208979_100199_pt1 | contig 81553 bp, 69 predicted proteins | sample HotLakConsUCCSLE_FD_184738 | JGI IMG/M metagenome (GOLD analysis project Ga0208979, IMG submission 184738) | Hypersaline microbial mat communities from Hot Lake, Washington, USA - Hot Lake Consortium UCC-SLE (SPAdes) | ecosystem: Environmental > Aquatic > Non-marine Saline and Alkaline >... | reverse complement strand
CTACTGCACCAGAGATGATGTTGTTTCCGTATAATAAAGAACCTGCTACAGGCTCACGGATTCCGTCGATGTCCACAGGGGGAGCAGCTACGAAAGCGATTAGGAAACAAGTGGTTGCAGTTAGTAAGCAAGGGATCATTAACACACCGAACCAACCTACATAGAGGCGGTTATTGGTAGAGGTGATCCACTGACAAAACTGCTCCCATGCGGAAGACTGTTGTTGTTGTAAAGTGGTAGTCATCTTTTATGATTTCTTTATGATGTTTTCGAGGTACAATAATTGAGTGAATTTATCACTCTGTAGATATGATAATACACCAAGTAAAGTTTTGTCAAGGATTTTAAGAAATCTTTTTTCGAGGGGCTGAAGTGCTAGCAAATAGGGGGTATGGAGTCTTTACAATATGAAAAAAATCTTGGGTTGATGGTTTTACCCTGATATGGTGTTTATGGTTTGCAACAGAGGAGATTGAGGTGTCGTGGGTAGCTGTTCATAAAAAATGAAGAAGCTCTCAATATGAGAAAATGAGAGCATTTCTGAGTAAAAGATTAAAAACTGAGAATTTACTGTCCTGTGATAGAAAGGCTATCTACCCAAATACGAGGACATACACCGCTGGGGGTGATTTCGGCTTCTTCTTCGATAAAAATAATAGATTTTAATAAATCAAGGAAGTCTCCTGCTACGGTGGCGGCCTCGATGCTGGTTTTTTCTCCTTTGTTAATTAACCAACCATCAAAGGGAAGGGAGAATGAGCCTTGTAATGAGTTTACCCCTGCATGGAGGGCTTGAACGTCATCAATTAAGATTACGTTTTCTGCTTCATCGAGGTTATATTTTTGGGTGGGTTGTTGCCCTCGGAAAACATGGAAAAAGTTGGGGCTAATACTTACTTTTGCCCCGATGTTGGCATTGCCTGTGGGTTGGGCTTTCATTCTCTTGGCAGTAACGCTACTGTGGAGGAAATTCGTTAATACTCCTTCGAGGATGAGGGGAAGGTTTTGGGTGGGGGTACCTTCTCCGTCAAAGGTTTCTCCGCTGATGTTGGCGGGGTGCAGGGCATTGTCGGATACGGATAGGAGAGGGGATGCTATTTTTTCACCGAGGGATTCGGGGGTGGAAAGACTTTGTTTATCGAGGATGCTTTGGGCGTTATAGAGGTTACTAAATGCACCCAATAGGCTTAGGAAGGCTTCGGGGGAAAAGACGACTCTATATTTTCCTGATTTGATGGGTTGATAGTCTAGGTGGCTAATGGTTTTGGTGACGGTTTCTTGAAAACAGCTATCTATGTCTAGTTTGGGTAGGCTGGGGGCGATTTTGAATGCTCCTCCGCTACGGGGTTTTCTGCCTTCTTGTTCGGTGGTAGCGTATAAATAAATAGTGGCGTAGGTGCGGTTTTCTTCTCTTAATGCTCCTTCGCTGTTGAGGTAGAATCTCTCTATTTCTTGTTCTGATATTCCATTATAGGGTACCGAGGCGATCGCACTGTGGGCTTTTAATAAATTATCTTCTACGGTTAAAAGTTTTTCGATTAACTCAGCAGGGGGGGTTTGCTCTCCTAATTCTACTTGGACTTCGGGTAAGGGGGATTTTGCTTTGTCACTAAAATCAGGAATATTTTCTTTCACACCAAAAAAACTAGCTTCATAGGCAGTTTTCAATGCTGCTTCAATGCCTTTATCATCCACGTCGGTGGTGGATGTCACCCCAATTTGGTTATCATCATTCCAAACTCGCACAATGACACTAGATTTGTGGGAGGCTTTTACCTGTTTTGGCTCCCCTTGAAATACTTGAACACTGGTTTGCTCTACCGTTGAGCCATAAATGTCGTATTTTTTGATATTTAACTTTTCTGCTTTTTCTTTGGTGTTAAGGGCGATCGTTTGTGCTTTTGACATGTAATCTTCTAAGATAATTGCTACTAATGATCAAGAACTGGATGAAAATAATGTGCCTAATCATATACCAATATACCCGAAATATTAGTGTTTAATTGCCACACAATAATTAACTCAAAGGATATAACCCAAACTGATTTTTTATTTTGTCTGTTAATTTACGTCTATTAAGCCAATTGAATTTTAATATACCTTCATTGCCTGACATATTCTCTCCTCCTCCAAGAGTATAGATAGCTCCAATAAATGGTAAAGGCTTCAAAGGATAATTTTTAGCATTCATTTTATCTCGAATTTTTTGATGATCTAAATAAAATTTATAATATCCATATCCCCTGTTATATTCGGGGTTATCAGGAATATCAAGTATATCATATTTAAGAATATTTGCAGTTCCTGAGAGAGTATAAAATTTTTTTATTTTGATATATACACAAGATTCTCCTTCCAAATATTTATAACCATTAGAAAAATACCAACCATTACAAGAAGGATTTTTTTCCACAAAAGAAGCTAATTTTGAGCTTACACAATCATCTGCATCAACCAACATCACATGGGTAGGATTATATTTTTTTGCTTCCACTATTCCCCTTAAAACTTTTCTTCCTTTATCTGTTAATCCTTTTACAATTTTATTGGGGTGTTCAGGAATATCATAGATCATCTGTACATACTCTATTGCAGGATGGGAAAATCTAACAAGCGGCTTCTCATGACAGACTACAACCACTTGAAACTGAGAAGATGTTTGATTACAAATAGATTTTAAAGTTCTTTCCAACAATTGACTAACTTTATCCCAAGATTTAGATACTTGTTCACTTTTCAGTGGAACCACAAAAACTAACATATAATTTTATAAATAATTATCGAATAATAATAGCTCAGAATAATTTTTTTTTCTATTTATAGCAGATCATAGTCTTTTGTCTGTATTCAAAATTTAATGAGTAAATAGATTAAATAGTAAACTTATATTTCAAACTTTCATAATTATATTTTATTTAATAAAATGAACAAAATAAAAATTTTATATATAGCAGGATGGGGTCGTAGTGGAAGTACGATAATAGCAAGAATATTAGGACAAGTTCAGCCTTTTTTTCATGGTGGGGAGTTGAGAACTATATGGAAAGATGGATTATATAAAAACAGTATATGTGGTTGTGGAGAACGATTAAAAGAATGTCAAACTTGGCGAAATATTTTTGCAACGAACTTAGAAAACATTGAGCACATCGACGCTGAATTAATGACTAAGTTAAGGGATAGTGCTGAGCCTAAAACCAAAGAAGTAATATTATCTTCGGTATTTCCTCTACTTAATAAAAAAAAAGCTATCTCCAAAAAATATATTTCTACTCTCGAAAATTTGTATGATGGTATTAGAAGATCAACCAATACAAAATTAATAATAGATGATTCTTTACACCCTGGATATGCTTCTATTTTAAATAGAATTGATCGTTTTGAGTTATACATATTACACTTAATTCGAGATCCTCATGGTTGTGCTTACTCTTGGTTAAAGCCATCACAGTATCTGGGAAATTATAATGTGAATGATACTGCTAAAGGTTGGACTTTAAGAAATATTGCAACGGAGTTACTCGCTAGTGGAAATAATCAAAAATACATGCGTATTCACTATGAAGATTTTATTAAAAATCCTCGAGCAACGGTGCAAAAAATAGTTAATTTTGTTGGTTTTTCTGATGTAGATTTACCTTTTGTGGCTGATGATGAAGTTGATTTGGGTATTACCCATAGTGTGTTTGGTAATCCTAATCGCATGAAAACGGGGGTAGTTAAGTTAAAGTTAGATGAGCAGTGGAAAACAAATCTATCTAAAAAAGATTATTGGAAGGTGACGGGATTATGTTTACCTTTGATGTTGAGGTATGGTTATCCAAAGAAGAATAATTGAGAATTGATAATGAAACTTTAGCATTGCTTAATCAATGTACTGGAATTATGCTAGAAATTGAGACACTAAAATATTATCGCTATTGTTCATTGGTCGTCTCCATGAAAAATTATATTTAAAATCAGTAACGCTGAAACTTTTACTCCCTCGTCTCTCCTTCTTGCTAAAACCTAATAAAATCCCAATTAGTCCTAGAATAAAAATAGTTTAATAGATTGTGGGTAATGGTATGGAAACCGCTGAGTTGATGACATGGTTACAAGAGCGCACTGCTATGAATATTTTACCTGATGAGGTGTTAAAGGCGATCGCCCCTAACCTTACTTTAACTTCTTGGGCAAAAAATGAAACCATCATCGAAGCCAGTCAACCTATTAAAAATGTCTATATTTTAGAAGCAGGGCAAGTAGAAATCAAAGGCACAAAACAAACCTCCTGTTTACTGCCTGGGAGCTTGATAAATCTACGGGAGCTAATTTTGGAACAATCTGCCCAAAATACCATTACCATCCTCACTGAGGCGAAATTATGGGCAATTCCTGCGGAAAAATTTACCCAGTTGATCAAACAATATCCCGCCATAAGTCAAGCCTTTTCCCAACAACTAGCCCAAGAAATTGCCAACCTCTCTTCCCAATTGGATTTTGAACAGGAAAGAAGAGAGGCACTACGCCCCTACTTGGTAAACAAAGCAAAAAGGGGAATTATCGGCAAAAGCCGTTATGCAGTCAGATTACGGCAGAATGTGAAGACTGCATCGAAAGATCATCAATCGGTGTTGATTTTTGGAGAGCAAGGATTAGAAAAAGATAACTTAGCCGCTTTGATTCATTACGGTTCGGGCGATCGCCGTGAGCCTGTTATTAAGGTAGATTGTGCTAAACTTCAGGCCAGTGGAGCAGAAATTTTTGGTAGGGCGGGGGGTAAACCAGGTTTAATTGAAGCTGTAGGTAAAGGTACTGTAATTTTTAATAACATTCAAGATTTACCCTCAGAATTATTACCTTCTATTGTCAAATTATTGGATACTAAAACCTATACTGCTATTAATCGAGGGGAGAATATAACTAATAGGGAAAAAGAATGTTCAGCCCGTTTAATTATTATTGCTGAAAAGGTTATTCCTGACATTAAAAAACTGATTACTCATAACATAAAAGTACCTCCTTTGAGGGTAAGAAAAAGTGACATCGAGGATCAAGTTAACTACTATATCAGTTTAGTTTCCCGCAACAAAAAAATTAATAAACCTCAAATTAGCCCCGAAGCCTTACAACGCTTACAAAGTTACGATTTCCCTAACAATTTACGAGAATTACAAAACCTCATTGAAAGGGCGATCGTGCAAATATCAGGTACAAATGAACTAACGGAAGAAATTATTTGGCCATCTCAAAGCAAAAAACGACAATTTCGCTTCAACCTTTTAACCGCCTATCCTCGTTTTCGTAACTTCCTTCGTAGTCCGTGGTGGCCTGATCGCATTAACTACGGTTTCACTTTAACAGTATTTGCCCTCGTGGTGATCATTTTATTTATGGGGCCCCAAACAAGGGATCAAAACTTTGCTCTCAATTTATTTTGGGCTTGGTGGTGGCCTTTGATTTTACTTTCTTTTCCTTTTGTAGGTCGTTTGTGGTGTTCTATATGTCCATTCATGATTTATGGAGAAGTTACCCAGAAATTGACCCAAATTTTATTCCCCAATTATGAACTAAAAAAGTGGCCAAGAAAAACGGCGGAAAAATGGGGCGGTTGGTTTTTATTTAGTGGGTTTGCTTTAATTCTACTATGGGAAGAACTTTGGGATTTGCCTAATACGGCTTATCTTTCTTCCTGTTTATTGTTATTAATCACGGCGGGTGCGATGATTTGTTCAGCTATATTTGAAAGACGTTTTTGGTGTCGTTATCTTTGCCCCATCGGGGGAATGAATGGGATGTTTGCTAAGTTGGCAATGACGGAGTTACGCGCGCAACAGGGTACTTGTTCGGCGGAATGTAATACTTATCAATGTTATAAGGGGGGCCCAGAAAAAGGAGAGGGGCAGGAAACCAATGGATGTCCTTTATATTCTCACCCTGCCCAAATGCAGGATAACCGAGACTGTGTTTTGTGTATGACTTGTTTAAAGGCTTGTCCCCATCGTTCGGTTACTTTCAATTTACGTCCTCCTGCGGTGGAGTTGTGGACGACTCACCAACCCCGTAGTTATGAGGTGGCGTTGTTGTTTTTGCTCCTCAATGCGGTGTTTTTACATCTAACTCCCCAAATTAATGATTATTTTAATTTAGGTTTGGATTTGGATAATTTTTGGATTCACGGTTTAAGTGCGATCGCCCTTATCACTATTCCTGTTATTGTTCCTTTAATAGCCCATGGTGTCATTCGTCTAGTTTGTAAACTAAATCAAACCCAATCCCGTAGTTTTATCGAACTTGCCTACGGCTATCTACCCTTAGTGTTAACCGTCAGTTTGGCTTACTATTTGCAAATGGGTTTAGGGGAAGCAGGGCAGGTGTTACCTCTTATTGCCACTACCTTTGGCTTGGATGGCAGTGGTTTACCCGTTTGGGTTGCCCATCCTGCGGTGATTGCTTTTTTACAGGGAGTAAGTATCATTTTCGGAGTTTTACTAACCATTATTTTGAGTCAAAAAATAGCCCGTCAATCCTTCAAACTTCTTTTACCTCAACACTTATCTAGTGTTAGTCTGGGAATTGCTTTTTGGTTATTGATTGTTTAAGGCACTCTGTAAATGTTGGCGAAACTCACGGAGTAGGGCATTCATCATATTTTGATTTCCTTACCTTCTGTACTATTATCTCTTTCCGAAAGAATTTCTGTGAGCTACAATTCTAAAGACTATTATAATTATTGGTATTAAAAAAGAATGGCAGAATTAACCCCTAACCCTAGTTTTAGTTTGACGGTCAAGTTAGAATTATTAAACAGGGCTGGTACTTTAGCAAAAGTTACCCAAGCTATTGCGGATGTGGGCGGTAGTTTGGGAGAAGTATTATTAATCGAACGTAGCTTAAAGATTACTAAAAGAGAATTACATATCGACGCTTCTAGCACCGAACACGCAGAGAGAATTGTTCAAGCGATTAAAAGTATTCCTGAAATTAAAGTATTACATATTAGCGATCGCACCTTCGACATCCACCGAGGCGGTAAAATCCATATCCAAAACCGTATCCATATTTCCTCCTCCTCCGACTTAGCCATGGCATACACCCCCGGGGTAGGGCGCATTTGTCGGGCGATCGCCGATAACCCTGAAAATGTTTTCTCCTTGACCATTAAAAGCAACGCCATTGCCATTGTTACCGATGGTTCAGCGGTTTTGGGGTTAGGAAACCTAGGCCCTGAGGCGGCTCTGCCAGTGATGGAAGGGAAAGCCATGTTATTTAAAGAATTTGCCAACATCGATGCCTTTCCCGTGTGTCTCAATACTCAGGATGTGGAAGAAATCATCCAAACCGTTAAAAATATGATGCCCGTATTTGGGGGGGTAAACCTCGAAGACATCGCCGCCCCCCGTTGTTTTGAAATTGAGAGAAGATTACAAGAGGAATTAGATTTTCCCATCTTCCATGATGATCAACATGGTACAGCCATTGTTAGTATTGCGGCGCTGATTAACGCCCTCAAATTGGTTAAAAAGGAAATCAGTGATATTAAAGTAGTTATCAACGGTGCAGGGGCTGCAGGCATTGCGATCGCCCGTTTACTCCAAAAAGCAGAATGCCATGGCATCGTCCTGTGTGACTCGAAGGGTATTATCAGTAAAGATAGAGAAAACTTGACCCCCGAAAAACAATCTTTAGCGGTAGAAGAAAAAGGAAGCCTCAAAGATGCCCTCGTGGGTGCCGATGTATTTATTGGGGTAAGTGCACCCAAAGTGGTAACTAGGGATATGATTCGCAGTATGGCAAAAGATCCCATTGTCTTCGCCATGGCAAATCCCATTCCCGAAATTCAACCCGAATTAATCCAAGATGATGCGGCGGTAATTGCCACAGGCAGAAGTGATTATCCTAACCAGATTAACAACGTGTTGGCATTCCCCGGCCTTTTCCGTGGGGCTTTAGATTGTCGTGCCAAAACCCTCACCACCGAGATGTATTTACAGGCCGCAAAGGCGATCGCCTCTTTAGTACCACCGACGGTATTAGACAAAGAACACATCATTCCTTCCGTGTTTGACGAGCGTATTGTTCCCACAGTGGCAGCCGCCGTCCAACAGGCCGCCCGTGAAGCAGGAGTCGCTAGACTATAAATTTTTAAGTAGTATGACCAAAAAATCCTCTGACTGTTCCCTATTCCCCGTTCCCTGTTCCCGCCCTCATGAAACAATTTTAGAATCAATCACCCCTGCCACTGACAGAGGACAGTAAAATCGGTTATGATATAATTTGCTGTGTTTATACGAAAAAATAATTTAAATGGCTAAAAAATCTATGATTGCACGGGAAGCAAAACGTGCAAAACTAATTGCAAAATATGCTGACAAAAGGGCTGAACTAAAAGAGCAATTCAAACAAGCTCAAGATCCCTTAGAAAAATTAGAAATTCACCGTCAACTACAACAATTACCCCTCAACAGTTCCCCCGTACGTCAACGCAACCGTTGTTGGGTTACTGGAAGACCTAGAGGCTATTACAGTGACTTTGGTTTATCTCGTAATGTTCTCAGAGAATGGGCTCACAAAGGTTTATTGCCCGGGGTTGTTAAATCTAGTTGGTAAAAAGGGTTTCTTCAGGGGCAAAGGTTTATTCCTTGCCCTTTTTTTTATGTCGTTGATTCGTTTTCCACGGTAATTGTTGTTTGTTCTTCTTCGGCGGTAGAACAATAGGCATAAACGTAACTCAACATTGTATTCCAGATGGCGATAGAGATAATAGCGAGAATGAGCAAGGGAAATTCTCGGGGAATCTGAAATAATAATCCTACAATAATTAAAATTGAGCCTAAACTATCAGAAACCGTGAGATTGTGGATTTTATATAATACTGTCCTTGATGATAGTAAGGATGATGTACCCCAAAACCAGAAAAATATACCAATGGTAATAAAAAAATAAGTGAATATATCAGTCATAGATTTGTTTTGTGTCCTCGAGATTTCCTTTTCAAGTTATGATCGATGGTATGGAAGGAGTCTATTCCTTGTCATTATATTTTAAGTTTATTTTTGATCATGTGGAAATCCATTTTGAAGAGCAATGTAATTGTTGCTTTAATTTTTTCGGTGTGTTTATGGTTGGGGTTTTCTAGTCCTGCTCTAGCTTTGGGGGGAGTTCAACCCACTTTAAATGAACCTGCCCCAGAATTCTCTCTCCCTAGCAATGGTGAAGATATAGAGGTTTCTTTAAATGATTTTCGGGGTAAGTGGGTAGTGGTTTACTTTTATCCCCAAGATTTTACCCCCGGTTGTACCCTTGAAGCGCAAAGATTTCAACGAGATTTAGCCGAATATGAGAAAAGAAACACTCAAATTGTGGGTATCAGTGTAGATGATGTTCAATCCCATGAGGATTTTTGTGATTCGGAAGGTTTAAAGTTTCCTTTGTTGGCGGATACCGATGGGAAAGTTAGTAAAGCCTATGGCTCTTGGTTGAGTGGTCGTTCTTTACGTCATACTTATATTATAAATCCTGAAGGGGTTTTGGTTGCCAAGTTTTTGGGGGTGCGTCCTGTGATTCATAGTCAGGAGGTTTTGGCTACCCTTGATGAGCTACAAGTTAATTAAGGAGTTGTGATGAAATTACCAAAACTTAGTCAGGGGGATATTGATAGGATTGTAGAAATGGCTTGGGAGGATAGAACTACCTTTGATGCCATTGAGTTACAGTTTGGTTTGTCGGAAAAGCAGGTGATTGCTTTGATGAGAAAGGAAATGAAAAGTTCTAGTTTTAAGATGTGGCGCAAACGGGTTTCTGGTAGGAAAACAAAGCATCTCAAGAAAAGAGATTTTCTGGTAACTCGGTTTAAGTCTGATAATCAAAAAACTTAGTTTTAATTTAGTTAGAGGCGTGATCCCGCAGGGATCTGCTCCGCAGTACGCCAAGGGGTAAGATTTGCCCTTCTTTTTTTGTGATACAGTTAGGGAAAATAACCAGCTATTTCGCATAAACTAATTTAAGAGTGTTTACAGGATTAATACAAGGTACAGGGAAAGTTAAATCTTTAGGTAATGATTTATATGCGATCGCCATTGACCGAAAAAACAACCAAAAAATTACCCACGACTTAGAATTAGGAGACAGTGTCGCCGTGGACGGAGTTTGTCTTACCGTCGAAAAAATTACTAAAGATGGCTTTGTTGCCACCGCCTCCCCCGAAACCCTCCAAAGGACAACCCTAGCCAGAAGTACCCAAAATCAAAGCCCCGTAAACCTAGAAACCTCCCTGAGAGTAGGTAGTAAAATCGGAGGACATTTTGTTAGTGGTCATGTGGACGGTATTGGCTGCCTAACAGAATCAAAGCAAACCCAACAAGCTTGGGAAATGACCTTTTCTAGCCCCCCCACCCTTAAAGTTGAGTGGGAAAAATATCTCGCCCCCTATATCGTGTCAAAAGCTAGTATTGCGGTTAACGGTATCAGCCTTACCATTGCCGAGTGTGATAGCGATGGTAGTTGCTTTAAAGTGGCAGTAATACCCGTTACCTATGCTGATACAAACCTCGCTCAATTAAAAATAGGTGATTGGGTAAACCTAGAAAGCGACATTCTCGGTAAATATGTTGATAGACTAATTAGTCATCGTCTTGGAAAACAACCCATACAAGCAGACATCACCCTAGATTTTTTAGCCCAGCATGGATATGGATAATTAATAAAAACTACTCAAATCTAAATACTTCTCCATATAATCCGCCAACGTATCAATTAACTCCTCCCTATGCTGACGATAATTAGATATTCCCGTGGGCAAAGATGGTAAACCTCGCTTATGGCGCAGATGATTTAACCACGAGCGCCTCCAGGCACCATTATCAAAAATACCATGGAGATAACAACCCCACACCGACAAACTTTCATTAACCAGCCCTAAACTAGGATCATCAAATAAAGACATACATTTGATTTTACGTTTTTTCACCAAAGGAGTAACCAACTCTGTATAACCCTGATGAATTTCATAACCATCCACAGGAAAACCACCTTGAGGATAATTGGCTGATATTTCCCGTTGACGGGTAATTTTTTCAGGTTTGAGGGTAGTTTCAATGGGTAACAAGTCAATACCTTCTGTTTCGGGAGAAATACTCTCAAAATTTTCAGGATCTAAAATTCGATGTCCTAGCATTTGATAACCACCACAAATGCCAAATACTGTGCCTCCTGCTTTTTCATATTCCAGAATTCTTTGTTTCATTCCCGTTTTTTCTAATACCATCAAATCAGCAATGGTGGCTTGAGTCCCTGGAATTATTACCGCATCGGGAAACCCTATGTCCTCATGGGGTTCTATGTACTCTATTAAAACATGATCTTCTGCTTCGAGGGGATCAAAATCAGTAAAATTGTAAATTTTCGGTAACTTGATAATTTTTATGTGTAAATAGTGATGACCTTTACCATGGGTGCGTTTTAATAATTGGAAAGAGTCTTGAGAAAGAGACTCCGTATCAAACCAAGGCACTACCCCCAAAATTGGTATGCCCGTATATTCCTCTAGCCATTCAATGCCAGAATGGAGGATAGACTTATCTCCCCGAAACTTATTAATCACAATTCCTTTAACTAAAGCTCTTTCTTGGGGTTCAAGGAGTGCTAAAGTTCCTACTATATGGGCAAAAACTCCCCCTCTTTCAATGTCTGCCACCAAAATAGTATCGGCATTAAGATGGGTTGCAATCTTCATGTTAGCTAAATCTTGATGTTTCAGGTTAATTTCTGCGGGGCTACCTACCCCTTCACAAATAACAAGATTAAATTCCTGTCCGAGGGTTGATAAAGACTCTTTGATAATTTCCCAACCTTGCTCAAAGTATTTTTGATAATATTCTTGGGCATGGGCTACTCCTACCAAATGACCTTGAAAAAGCACTTGGGATGTCATTTCTCCATGGGGTTTTAGGAGTACAGGATTCATCTCTACCCTGGGAGTTGTTTTAGCCGCCCATGCTTGAAAGGCTTGAGGATAGCCGATTTCTCCCCCACTGCTGGTGAGGTAGCCATCGGACGCCATATTTTCTCCTTTAAAGGGAGTTACTAACCATCCTTTACGCCAAAAAAGACGACATAGCGCAGCCACAAGGGTTGATTTTCCTGCGTGGGATGTGGTACCCACAACCATAATTGCTTTCATTTATTTATTTTAGTTGTTGGGAAAAATATCGTCGTTGGGTTAAGTTGTTTAATTGTTATTTTGCATTAATATTGCTTTATAGCTTACCCTATCCAATTAATAAATTAACAAAAAAAACAGCCCCTTTTCACTAATGAAAGAGGCTTTGCTTTAGGTAAATTTTAATCATAGTTTTTTAATCAGGATATTGTCCGCCTACACCGATGTTTGTGTTGTAAATGGTTGCTTCTTCAATGTTGAGGTTATGTATAAAGGCATTATCAACATGAGTATCAAACAGAGTAGCATAGGCTAGGTTCGTATTGTTTAGGTTTGCATAGTTCATGGTTGCATTGGTTAAAAATGCCCGATGAAGGTCAGCATAAGCAAGGTTTGCACCATCTAAGTCTGCTCCTTCTAGGTTGGCGTAACGTAGATTTGCTCCTCTTAAGTCTGCGTTTCTCAAGTCTGCACCGATAAGATGAGTTTCTTGTAAGTCTGCGTTTCTTAAGTCACAGCCCATACATTGGTTTGTTTCTATCAGTTGTTTTACATGGTCAGCATTTTGGGCGATCGCTTCAGGGCTTACTATAACACTAAGGGCGATCGCACAGGGTACTGCCACAACAGTTAATAAATTTTTCATGAATTTTTCCCCCTATCTATATATGGTATTTTATCTTTATTTCCCTAATATATCTCTTAATATTACAAGGATTTTACAAAGCAATTAGTTTTATCTATCTAGTCATAAAAAGTAATAAACTAGCTTTTAAAGATAAATAAGACTCAACATTAAAATTAAGCATTTATAATTAATCAAATTAATACAAATTAATGATTGTCTTAATAGTTAAATAATACGATGATTAGTTTATAACTCTTATTTATCAAAGACTATAAAAAGTATTTCTACTAACTTGAACTTTATTAATTGCTATACTTCTACAATAACAAATGATTAAAGATACACAGGTAGGGTAAAGCGAAAACAGCTGCCCTGATTTCCATTATCATCAACCCAAATTTGACCGTAATGAGCATTAATTACCTGACGACAAAGAGCCAATCCAATGCCATATCCTTCCTGTTTTACATCCCTTTCTAAACGAAAATGACCATCAAAAATAAGCTCTTTTTTTTCTGGGGGGATACCCGAACCTGTATCAATGACACTAACTTCTATTTTTTGAGTAGTTTTATGAAGAATAGCAACGGTAATTTTTCCCTGATTAGGAGTGTATTTAATAGCATTTTCAATCAAATTAACTAATACTTGATATATCAATTCTGGATCAGCATATACCGCAGGTAAATCTTGGGGAATATCTTTGACTAAATATTGATTTTTAATCTTAATTTTTTCACTAAAGCTATTAAGTAAATCATTACATAAACTAGGTAAACTAACTTTAATAGGTATAATATTGAGTTGATGATTGGTCTTTTTCGATGTTTCTAATAAATCAGTAATCATTTTATTCATCACTTTAAACTGCTTTTTAGCCTGTTTACAAAGTTTTTTTTGTAGCTGAAATAACTTCTCTTTATCAGCTTCATTCATGGCTAATTCAATGGTTTCTACCGCAATAGATGCAGCGGTTAAAGGATTACGTAAATCATGTACCAACATCGCCAACATTTGATCTTTAAAATCCAATTGTTGTTGCAAATTTTCCACTTCTTGCCTCAGCTGAAAAATATCATCACTCAAACGAATCAACTCAGAAGAAGGTAAACAAGTTTCTAAAATAGAATCTTTTGCACTTGTTTCTGTATCGAAATTTTGAGTCAAAGAGTGTTGCCACTTATCCCACCATTTCTGCAACTGGGCTGTTAAATTACTTCCTGCAAGGGTTTGTTGGGGGGCTGGATTAACTTTCACGAGGGATGGAGTAGCAACCAGTTTAAAATGTTCTACCAGATGGGGATATTTACTAATTTCTAATACTTCTAACTGAAATTGATAATCACGGGTTAGACTTTGAAGATAAGTTTTTATTTCTAGAATATTTTTCTGCGAACTATGACGATTATCAACAAATAATAATAGTTGAAGAGATTTTTTTGTTTGTTCTATATTTTTATCTTTGTCTTCGCCAAAAATTAAATCACTGTCTGATGGATACATCGTGAATATCACTCCCCATGGGCATATTTTTGTTGCTACTATTACCAATTTATAGTATTTTCTAGGTTTTATTTTACTGTGAGGATATTTTTTTTGATAAATATTTGATGTTTTTCTCGGGAAGACACAAAAATAGAAAGTAACGGTGCGTGTAATATTTTAATTTATGTATATACCAATGTACCGAAATATTTAAAATTATTGGTGAATTTACGCTAAGTAAGTAGGCATAATTAAATCGATTTAGGCAAGGGGGTTTAAACCCCTTGTTCATAAGAGTCTTAATAAAATAAGAGCTATAATTAATTTCGCCAACCTACTTAATTAAGATTTAGTTATTAATAAAAAAGTATTTATTCACTTTTATTTTTTTACTTCTTGAGTTTGTAATATTTATATTATTATAAAATATTTATTTTTCTATGAATTATAAACTCAATAATTTATTCATTATCTATTAAAATTTGTATATCAATGTCTTGATAAAATTCTTCTTGAGATAGTTCTACTTTTGACTGGGATGATAGTAGTAATAATGCCCAAAATACTCCTACTTTATCTTTTTTAGGAGTTTCTTGATATTGACTCCAAGAGGTTACTAATTGTTCTAGTTTTATTTGCTCTCGGGTTTCGGATATACGAGATAAATTTTTCGTTAAAAATATGTTTAAATCTTGGGCTAGTTGAGTTAAGTTTTCGTCATGGGCTAACTCAGTAATAGTTTTTAAAGCCTGTTTCTTGGTATATTTTCTTTTTTTATTTAAATTTAGTCCATGAAGGTTACTAGCTTTCTTTAACTCTTTTTCAATGTCTTGCAGTTGAGTAATAAATTCTGACAATGTAACTCTTCTTTTGCGAGGAGGAAGGGCTGATGTTCTTCTTTTTATTTGTTGTTCTAAATTTGATTGTAGATGTCTTTTTCTGATAGTATTTTCAAGATCTTCTTCTATATAAATTTCTTCATTTTCTATTTCTTTTTGACCTAGTTTTTCGAGGGTATCTGCTTTTAATAAAACGAGCATTGATGCCCACAACATTACTTGCCCTGAGTGGGATAAATCTTGATCTAAAATGTCTATTGTATGACTTTCTTTAAGATTTAATTCTGCTAAAAAACGATCTATTATTTCTATTACTTGCACATCCCAAGGGTTAATTTCTCCTTTTTGGGCTAAGTCAATTAATACGGCGATGGCTTCACTAGCAGGACTATTATTTTTCATTATTTATAAATGCAATGTATGGGGAAGAGGTTTTAACCCTTTATGGGGTAATGATGGCAGAAAAGTAATTAACTAAAAAAAACGGAAAATTAAATATAAATTTAATTCTCCATTATCAATTATTAATTCTCAATTATTTATGAGGGCTTTTTGGGCTTCTTCTCTGTCATCAAAATGAATTTTTTCGGTGCCTAAAATTTGATAATCTTCATGGCCTTTTCCTGCAATTAAGACTCCGTCACCTGCTTGGGCGGTTTTGATGGCCGTTTCAATGGCTAAAGAGCGATCGCCCTGTACAATAGGTTTAATATGATTAGGAATACCCGCCAAAACATCTTCAAGGATTTGAGTGGGGTTTTCTGTGCGAGGATTATCGGAAGTTACTACCACTACATCGGCTAAATCAGCGGCAATTTTACCCATTATAGGGCGTTTTGTGCGATCGCGATCGCCCCCACAACCAAACACACATATCATTTTACCCTTAATAAAAGGACGGGATGCTTTGAGTAAATTTTCCAAACTATCGGGGGTATGGGCATAATCCACAATAACAGTAACATCCTGATTCGGTTTAGCTTCCACCCTTTCCATGCGCCCTGGCACCCCTTTAAACTGGGGTAAACCTTGGGCAATGGTATCTAAGTCAATACCCAGTTGCAACACGGCACCAACTCCAGCCAAAAGATTTGCTAGGTTAAACTGCCCAACGAGGGGGGAAGAAAATTTAATTTCTCCTTGGGGAGTATGTAAAATCCCCTCCACTCCATTGGCTTGATATACTAAATCGGTGGTGTACAAATCCGCTTCCGTATTGGTAACACTGTAACTCCAGACATTTTCCACAGATTTAATCAATCTTTGTCCATAGGGGTCATCATAGTTAATAATGGCTTTACCATGGAGATATTCTTTGTTAAATAGGAGGGCTTTGGCTTGAAAATAATCCTCCATATCTTTGTGATAATCGAGGTGGTCTTGGGTTAAATTGGTAAATACAGCCACATCAAAATGACACCCTTTTATTCTTTTTTGGGCGAGGGCATGGGAGCTTACTTCCATTATGGCGTATTGGTTTCCAGCGTTTACGGCTTCTGATAACTGTCCTTGTAAATCTATGGCGAAGGGGGTGGTATGACTAGCGGTTTTTTGATAGTCTTGCCAACGGGCATAAAGGGTGCCAAAGAGGGCGGTTTTTTTCTGGGCTTGTTGTGAGAAAAATTCGATTAAGTGAGTGGTGGTTGTTTTGCCGTTAGTACCTGTAACCCCTACCATGGTTATTTTTTGACTAGGATAGTCATAAAATTTACTGGCCATTTGCGCACAAATATCATTCATATCGTCGGCTACTATGACGCAGTCAGAATTTGTGGGGGCAATTTTATCATAGGCTTCTTTACTTATTATAGAGGCGATCGCCCCTTCGCTCAAAGCACTTTGCCAAAACTCTCCCCCGTCAACCCTTGTGCCAGGCATCCCGATAAATACATCCCCCGATGACACCAACTGAGAGTTAGTCACAATTCCTTTAACTTCAAAATCCAAGGCAGGATGCTCAGGAATAGAGTTAATTTGTTCTAAATTGGACAATAATTGACGTAATTTCATCAAACTTCACCCCTCACTTAACAATAAAAGATTTTTACTATCTTATAGCAATATTTTGGGGAATGGGGAACAGGGAATGGGCAATGGTCATAAAATAATAAATTAATTAGTAGTGATAATGAGTAATAGCTCATCATCTGCTTTTGTGGGGTAATAAACCCAACTTTAAAAAACTATGCCCCTCGCCTTTGGGAGAGGGGGTGGGGGTATTGTTAATCAATGGTGCGACAAGCGACACACTGAGTTAACCGTTGAATGAGGGATTTATAAGGAATTTTATCAATAATCTCGGCGGCGAAGGCATCGAGGAGAAGATGACGGGCATCATTTTCATTTAAACCACGGCTACGGAGATAAAAAATTTCATCGGCTTCTAATTGGCTAACCGTTGCCCCATGGGCGCATTTCACGTTATCCGCAGTGATTTGTAACTCTGGTTTGGTGTTAATCCTTGCTTTGGGAGATAACAATAAATTGCGATTTAATTGGGTAGCGTTGGTTTCTTGGGCTAGTTTTGGCACATTTACTCTACCATTAAAAATACCGTGTCCAGAGTCATCTAAAATATATTTATGAAGTTGATTTACGGTACCATAGGGATAATTTAAGCTCACATGGCTATGGGTATCAGCAATCTGTTTTCCTTGTACCATGGATAAACCATGGAGGTTAGTGTGGGTTTGTTCACCTTTTTGGAGAATGTCTAGGTTATGACGGTACAATTTTCCACCTAAACTGATTTCATTTATAGTATAACTACTGTTACGGTGCTGGGCGATCGCACTTAAGCCAATATGAAAACCATCCCCCGATTCCCGTTGAATACGACAATGATTTAAAGAAGCATTTTCCTGTAAATGAATTTCGGTGACAGCATTGGTAAAATAAGGCTTTCCACCCACCGCATCAGAACAACCAACGCTTGTCGCACCATAATATTCTATAATCTCACAACGAGAATTAACCTCCCCCACTATCAAAATACGGGGTTGCACCAAAATAGGTAAATCTTCCTTTGCCACAATATGCAGTAAATGGATAGGAGTATGACACTCTATATTTTTATCAATCCACACCACAAAAGCATCATTAATTCCTGCCGTATTTAAAGCCGAAAAAACTTCATTTTCAGGTTGATTTTTAGTTAAAAAATGACCAACTTTTTCTTTTTTACTATCATCTAAATCAGCTAAATTACCCACATAAACCCCATCGGGCAATCCAGACACATCAGACAAATTTTCATCATAAAAACCATTCACGAAAACTAACCGAGAATTAGACGCTTCTTGCAATTTAAAACCATCTAAAACAAAATTAGATAAACTCTGTTTCGTTGGACGATGAAAATCAACTTTTTGTAAAGCAGTCAAATCGGTAAAACGCCATGCTTCATCTTTACTGGTAGGAATATTTGATTTAACTATCTCATTAGCAGATTTTTGTCTTACTTGCTCAATAAAACTGCCTAAATTATCGTCAAAATTAGTTTTGTCACTTTGTCCTACCTGTAATAAACCACCTAAATAAGCATCGTTGTTGACTTGAAAGTTATTAGGATTTAAAGTAGCCACTGAATCAGACATAAAAATATATTATAAAATTTACAACAAAAAATAATAAACCTAACACCTACAAATACACCTCCCTTAACAAGGGGCACGGGGCCCCTTGCCAGAGAATTTTTCCCCTTATCACCAAGTTTTGATACCTCGTCATCAAAATAAATTTCATTGACGTAATATTCTTGATGAATTAATCAATTAAACCTCTACTAATTGCTCATCTTCCAAGAAATCATAACCCCTTTCTTCCAACTCAATAGCCAAACTTTTATCACCACTTAAAACAATTTTTCCTTGGGACATTACATGAATAAAGTCAGGCTTAATATAGTCCAATAATCTTTGATAATGGGTAATTAATAAGAAAGCATTATCAGGCTTTTGTAACTGATTTACCCCCTCAGAAACAATGCGTAAAGCATCAATATCTAAGCCAGAATCAATCTCATCTAAAATGCCCAAAGTAGGTTCTAATAAAGCCATTTGTAGGATTTCATTACGCTTTTTCTCTCCCCCAGAAAAACCTTCATTTAAGCTGCGACTAAGGAAAGCAGAATCCATTTTGACAATGCCCAATTTTTCCTCAATTAAATCTTCAAAATCAAAAGCGTCGATTTCTTCTAAACCTAAAAATTTACAACGGGCATTATAAGCCACCCTCAAAAAGTCTAAATTACTTACCCCAGGGATTTCTAAAGGATATTGAAAAGCCAAGAAAATACCAGCCAAAGCCCTCTCATCAGGCTCTTTATCTAGTAAGTTTTCCCCTTTATAGAGAATCTCTCCCCCTGTTACTTCATATTCAGGATGCCCCGTTAAAACTTTGGAAAGGGTACTTTTTCCAGAGCCATTTCGCCCCATAATAGCGTGTACTTCCCCTGCTTTTATTTCTAAATTTACTCCCTTCAGAATAGGGGTGCCATCTACGGAGGCGCTGAGGTTACGAACAGATAATATGGTTTCAGTCATAATAAGTTATTTAATACTGGTGAGCGTTCTTAATTTGTATATATTTTCTTCTGTGGATCTATTTTAAGGTACTTTAGCAACATTTTTGTTGTTTTATTCTTTTTTGCTTGTTAAAAAAACTCCATGAGTCGGATCTGTGATTAAATAAATAGGCGTATGAATAAGTTTTATGAAGGAGAGTTTTTAAATGGATTTATCTCGTATTCCTGCACAACCCAAGGCTGGTTTAATCAATGTTTTAATTGAAATCCCCGGGGGAAGCAAAAATAAGTATGAGTTTGACAAGGATATGAATGCTTTTATTTTAGATAGAGTATTATTTTCCTCGGTGAAATATCCTTATGACTATGGTTTTGTACCCAATACTTTAGCCGATGATGGTGATCCTTTGGATGGTATGGTAATGATGGATGAGCCTACTTTCCCTGGTTGTGTCATTGCGGCGCGCCCCGTGGCAATGTTGGAAATGATTGACGGGGGAGATAGAGATGAGAAAATTCTTTGTGTTCCTGCTGAAGATCCTCGCTATGATCATGTTAAGTCTTTAAAGGATATTGCTCCCCATCGCCTTGACGAAATTGCTGAGTTTTTCCGTTCTTATAAAAATTTAGAGAAGAAGGAAACCAAAATTTTAGGTTGGAAGGATGTTGATCAGGTTGCTCCTTTAGTGCAAGAATGCGTTAAGGCTTATAAGTAATATATAACTTCGTTTTTTTGGTGGGCATTGCCCATCCTACGGGGAGAATACTAAATTTTTAACAAGGGGTTTAAACCCCTTGCCTCGATCATACCTGATACCTTTAAATGGTTTAACAAATAAATTGGATGTCTTTTTTTCCTTCGATAACTTTGCCGATATGGTAGGAGGAAATATTTTCGGCTTCAAAAAATTCGATGGTTTCTTTGACCTTGTGGGGTGGCACAATCACTACAAAACCTACTCCCATGTTAAAAGTATCAAGCATATCTTGTTGATTGACGTTACCTGTTTTGGCTAACCATTTGAAGATGGGGGGAATTGCCCAACTATTGAGGTTTACTTCGATGGAGAGGTTGTCGGGGAGGCAACGGGGTAAGTTTTCGGGGATGCCTCCCCCTGTAATGTGTGCCATGGCTTTGATGCCAAGGTTATTTCCTAGGGCTTTGAGGATGGGCTTTACATAAATACGGGTGGGGGTGAGACAGGTTTCCCCGAGGGTTAATCCTCCTAATTCTTCTGGTTTGTCTTCCCAATTTAGTCCACTTACTTCGATGATTTTACGCACGAGGGAGAAGCCGTTACTATGAATGCCGCTACTGCTAAGGGCGATCGCCTGATCTCCTATTTGTACATCTTTTCCATCTAAAATAGATGCTTTTTCCACAATTCCCACACAAAAACCAGCCAAATCATATTCCCCTACCTGATAAAAACCTGGCATCTCTGCGGTTTCTCCACCGAGTAAGGCACAACCACTTTCTTTACATCCTTGGGCAATGCCTACTACCACTTCTTCTAATTGACTGGGATTTAATTTACCTGTGGCTAAATAATCAAGGAAAAACAATGGCTCGGCGCCTGATGTCAAAATATCATTGACACACATGGCAACTAAATCTATACCCACGGTGTCATGACGATTTAGTTGATGGGCTATTTTTAACTTTGTACCTACTCCATCGGTGCCGGAAATTAAAACAGGTTGTTTGTAGCCAGAAGGAATTTCAAAACAACCACCAAAACCACCTAGCCCTCCTAAAACGCCCTGACGATAAGTGCTTTCTACCGCTGAACCAATTTTATTAACAAATTCTCTTCCTGCTTCAATATCAACTCCAGCCTGTTTATAATCCATATTTTCTAGGTTTTTAAATAACAATAAATTATGACAGTAATCATGTTAGCTAATATGATCATTTATTCTTATCTCGTTTTCTGATCAAATTACTATCACTTTACTAGGGGAAATCATACCATTATTAACTGGATTTTTTATGGTTTTGATGGAATCAGTTTTAAAAAGTGATTGGGGAATAATTAGATATTTTGCAGTAAATCTGGGCGTAATCTGGCAATTTTTCTGATTGTGACTAACCTTCAAGGGGTTTTCTCGTCTTTATTTTTTACTTTGACTCGATTTTTAGATTCCATCAACGATAAAAAACTATAAATTATCACCCCATTGATTAGTTTTCTTTAACTAAAACACCGAAAAAAAAAGTAAATAAACCTACCAATTTAGTGGATTAATCTTTGGTTTTCAACCCAAATAAGGAATACTGAAGTTTTATCTTTTTTGAATAAGTATTTATTACCCCCCAAGCAAAAATGACGTGTTAACTTAGGTAGAGTCAAAATTTATTAACGAATGTAAACATTCCATTATCTAGGAGTAAGAAACAGAATAAACCCGTATTCGGGGTTTTGATCTCATTCAATAAAGAAAAAACTATGCTTACAAACACTTGGAACAACGCTGTTAAGTCAGCCATCACCATTATTTTAGGAGTATCGGGTTTAACCATCGCCCCTAATGTAAGAGCTAATACAGCGAATTTCTCGGATCAAAATACAGCAGGTACTTCTCAGGCACACAATCCTGTTGCTGTACAACTAGACAATGTCGCAGAAGAATTTTTAACTAGCAGAATTTATTCCCATAACTGGCAATCGAAACAGGCCGCCACTTTACACTTCCAAAATATTCCCTTACTTACTTTCGTAGGTGAAAATGAAGTAGAAACTAGCACTAGAGCGAAGGATTTAGCCTCTCGTCTTGACCAACTTCATCAACAACAGGCTGATGCCAATAAAATTGCTGTACGTTGGGATGACCAAAAAGCGGAATATCTTATTCAATACGATGAGCAAGATCTCGTTGCTATCAATGATAACAATATTTTGCCAGATTCTACAGCTAATGCGCAAGTAGATGCTTTACAAGCTGCTAATCGCCTACGCAGATTGTTGGGAAATGCAGAGCCTATCAGTACTATTATTAACCAGCCAGAAACACAATTGGCAAGTACCACTGCGGTAAAGAGTTCTACTGGTAGAGTAATTCGGGGTATTGCTTCTTGGTATGGTCCTGGTTTCCATGGTCGTAGAACGGCTAATGGGGAAAGGTTTAACCAAAATGCTTTGACTGCGGCTCACCGTACTTTGCCTTTTGGTACTAAAGTAAGGGTTACTAATGTGAACAATGGTCGCTCTGTGGTGGTTAGAATTAATGACCGTGGACCTTTTACTGGTGGTCGTGTCATTGATTTGGCTGCGGGTGCTGCTCAGGCCATTGGCTTGAAGGGTAGAGGAGTAGGGCCTGTTACTATCCAAGTTTTGGGTCGTTAGTTTCCATTTTACTCAATTTAATAAGGGGTTTAAACCCCTTTCGCCTAAAAGCTTTTAGCCAAAATTAAATAGTCCCCCATGATAGAATTTAGCTGAGAATTAGTTCTGGAGATGGGGGAATTTTTATGTCTGTAAAGGGCTGATTGCTGAGACAATGCCAATGGCAGGTGTATAAATCTGGTTGTTGTACTTTGATAGAGGCGATGGCAGGGGTAGCAGGAAAGGGCCAAAGGCGATCGAAAATAATGGTTTCATCTACCATACGAAACTGCATGAGATACACCGCAGGAGTGGCATTAATGGATTCTAATAAGTCATGGGCAAGACCATAGAGAGGTTGCCGTAAGTTATCTTTTAAGTCGTAGGGTTGTTCGTAGGAGTTGGGAATTTCCCCTTCGCCGATAACTTCTCCATATACTAATCCTTTGGCGGTACATATAATAGGTAGCCATAAATCTCCTAACCAGAGATGATCTGTACTGGTACGATAGTTAAAGTTTTGTTCTACCCATTTTCGTCTTTTGTCAACCTCGTAACAGGCTTTATAAACGTTGTAGGCTTTGAAGTTAAACCATTCTGGTAGTTTAATGGTTAGGGGACAATAAATTAATTCTGAACTTGGATTGGCTAAAGTAATCGATTTTGACCATAAATCTGCTGCTCCCATAATTTTTACTTCGGTATCAGGGGCGGTGGTGATTATTCCCTTGGTTAATGCCGTTGCCATTTTTTGGGCGATGGGCGCTGAGGGAGATATTTTTCCCTGCTCGACTTGGGCATTGACTATTACAATAACTTTAGACATTCTTTAATCAATATGATGGTTTTTGGTTGTATTGCTATGAGTGGGATTTGTCTTTTTTACCCTTAAAAACAGCAAAAACATAAGCATAGTAGAAAATTAACTATACTTTGTGACACTCTTGCCTTTATGATAGAGATCAACTTGTTGTTAATTATAACTGAATTTGACTTATACTTAGTTTTTCAAACTCTATTATTGATTTTTGTTAACTCTATCGGTTTTTTTGATTAATGCGAGAAAAGTTTTTGATTTGGTTGGATCGTTTTTTAATGGCTGATGTTTTTTTAGTTATTATCAGTTTTGGTTGGTTTGCGATCGCCCTTATGGGTAAATCCATGGGTATTGCACTGGGTTGGGAGATTTGGTACAAACTATGGCAACCCGTATTCAACCCAGCCATCGGAATTTTATTTTTGGGTGCTTTTTCTAGTTGGTTAATAAAAAAATGGAACGAAAAATTCGGATCCTAAAAGTTACTCTTCCATAAACTTATCTTCGGGGTTAGTTTCCACAGGCCAATCGGAATTTTCTCCGCCGATAATTAACTGATTAATGGTTACATAATCCTTGGAAAGTTCTCTCAAGGAATTGATTAAAATATCAATGGAAACTAGGTCACTGGTGCCTAGATCTAACCAACATCTACCCCAGTTACCCAAAAACTCAAACTCCCCCATATTGTGCATCAAAGACATCATCGAATTTTCTGCATAATCAGTGTCATAGTTCATATAACTGATGTCAATTCCTACCTCTTGAACTTGGAAATTTTCCGCATTATATCCTCCTAATTTACCGAGAAAAAACCAAGAATTAAATAACTCTTCAATATATTGTCTTTCCATTTCTTTCGGTACTGTTTCAAACTCGATCCATACCCATAAATCAAAAGGGTTAATTTCTCTAAATAATACTTCCATTTTTATTTTATCTTTTTATTATCACTCTAAATTATACCATTATTTCTATCCTTAAATAAAGGGCGATCGGGCTTTATTTAAACCTAAAATATTTTCAAGAATACTTATATAATATATAATCTAATAAGAAAGATAAAACTATTTTATTTAGACTATGGTAATAAGTGAAAATCATTAAATAAATTTAAAAGAAAAGACCAAGTATTTTTTTTAAGGTGAGACTATTCTTATAACTAAACTTATCGTTAATTTCACTAAGCTAATTCACAAATTGTTAGTAAGAATTAGTTTTTTTTTAAAATCTTTGGATTAATGATTTAAAAAAATTAACTATATTTAAAATAAAGTTTTCCATCGTTAATATTAAAACATCTAATTTTTCGAGGATAATTTCTAAAAAGTGTTTTTCATAACCCATGGTAATAACCTTGGCTTCTATTTCACCTTCGGAGGGATGTTTTTGTACATCAATAAATTTCTTTTCATCTACCAAGGTAATAGTTTTACTTTCCGATGTTACTTTGGCTATCAAATCTTTCTGAGTATCTACCTTATTTTTTGATACGGACAAATCTTTCTTTAGAGGAGTATGGACAACGCTTTTATGGTCAATATTTTTGTCTTGGTTATCTTGAAACTGAAGGGGGTTTTTCTCTCCATACAAGTCTTCCCATGATAGCCAAGGATCGCTGACTTGTCCATCAATTAGAAATAATTCCTTTGTGCTTTGAGAGAAGGTTAGGGGTTTATCTTTATCAAGTTTAATATTGAAGAAATAATCGATCGCAGCCCATATCAAGGCTTGAATATTAAGGGGGTTATCATCATGGTTAATCACACTATCAAATTTACTTTTTACCACAGAAGCCTGATTTAAGCCTTTAACCATCAGCTTCTCTGTTTTAGCTTGTATTACTGGTAAAATTTCTTGGCTTTGAGTAACTATTCCCTGAATTTGTTGGGTAATTTCTTTATTAGTTTTTGATAGATGATGTTTTTCTTTTAAAGTATAATTATCACATTTATCATTCTCAATAGTTTTATTATCTATATCTTTTGAAGTAAAAAAGTAATTAATTGCCGCCTCTATTAACGCTACAAAATAAGCTTTTTCCTGTTTATTAACATTATCTAATGACTGCGAATTATTTTCTTGAGATTTAACTATACTCTCTTCTTTTTTTAATACTGTTAAAGCCCCCTTTTCAATTTTGAAAAATAGTTTATCAATAAAAAGGATAACTTTATTAGAATCTGGCTCAATATTTTGGTTATTTAATGATGTTTCTTCTGGGGGCTGAGTTGAGATTAAATCAGATTTTTTTAGTTGTTCTAAATCTTGGCTTATTTTACGATTTCGAGAAAAAAGTTTAAAGGGATTAATTAAATCAAAGGAAGGTTTAAGTTGCTTTTTATCATTGGAGTTTTCTGTAGTTAATAATCCTTTCTCCGTTTTATATTCAGTAATAACTGTATCAATTATCGTTTTAATCTCTTCTTGATGACGAGGAGGAAAAACTATTTTTATTTGATTTTTAGGTTTAGCGATAACGATGTTATGATTATCAATTAAACTAGCCAAACCTTTGACTGATTTTCTCTTTAGTTTGGGTATTTCAGGAATATCAATTATTTGCTCTGATACTTGTTCTAAGATATAGTCTGAGGATACTTGTTCGGAAGTTTTATTTAGTTGTTTTTTAGAAATATTTTCTGAAGTACCTGTAAAGATATTACCTATTTTCTTAGTATTTTTTAATAGTACGTAAAGAGGATAAAGAATTGTAGCGATTCCTGTATTAACGGTTTGAGTAAATTGCCTTACCGATATGCCTAAAGATGAATTAATTTTTAAGTACTGACGATTGAAAAAATTAAGTAATCTACTTTTGTAGCGAGTGGATGATTCTTGGTTAGAAGACATGGCAAACGTCAGTAGGTTTTTATTTTAAAGGGATTGTTCCTTCATGATTCATAGTATAGAACTTTTTCTAAATCACAGAAAATCATTTATTGTTTATACCCATGGAAAAACCGAATAGATAAATCTGCGGGGAAAAAATATTAACAAAATTATGACCACTCAAAAGTCCATGACTATGACTATGAAATAGTTAAAACAACGAGTACGGAGGGATTCGAACCCCCGACACCCAGAACCGGAATCTGGTGCTCTATCCCCTGAGCTACGCACCCATAATAAATATATAAGATACCATTTTTTTGGTTCCTTGACAAAGTATTTTTTAAGGACTGCAAAATAATATTCATAGGGTAAGAGTATAATTTTCAATAGTGGTAATTAGATTAACGTAGGAAGAAATGGAACTGAGTAGGGAAGAAATCAACTATTATCGAGAGCAATTAGAAGATTGTGAGATTGCTCTGAGGGCTTTGGAAATTATTGAGGATTGTGAGGGGGATTTGGTAGATTCTGCTACTAACATCGCTCTGTCTATTGGGCAAAGTCCTGATAGGATAGACTGGCTTGAAGGTATGGCAAAAAGATGTCGAGTTGCTATTTGTCACCAAGATTTGAGGCAAGATTTACAGGACAATTACATTGAACCTGCCGTAAAATATTTATTAGAGCGTAAAATTTGTCCTCCTTTGTTGGTTACTCCTGTTATTATTTATGCACTTAGGCAGGGTATTGATGGTTTTTGCGAGCCTCTGAGTTATCAGTTATTGGCTAATAATGATTAGGGGTAATGGTTTAAGTTATTCAATTTGAAGTTTTTAGATTTAAGTTTATCTATGAGTAAAACAAAATCGGTAGTGAGTAAGGCGACGGAAGTTTTTAGTTTACAGATTGCCCCCGCTAGGATAGTGAAGGGGGATGATTGTTTAAAAAATGCTGGGGGTGAAATTGCAGAGTTGGGCAAACGCCCCATGGTGGTGGGTGGTGATAATACTTTGAGGGTAATTGATAGTTATTTGGCTCCTATTTTTGAGGAGTATGGTTTAACTGCTAGTAGTGGAAGTTATGCCCCTGATTGTTGTGAGGTTTCTTTGGCAAGGTTGGAAGGGTTGGTAAAATCCCATGAGGCAGATTTTGTCATCGGTGTTGGGGGTGGCAAGGCTTTAGATATGGCTAAGTTAGTGGCTTTTAAGGCTGGATTGCCTGTGGTTACTATTCCTACTTCTGGGGCGACTTGTGCGGGGTGGACTGCGCTGAGTAATATTTATTCTCAGGAGGGGGCTTTTTTGTACGATGTGAGTTTGAGAAGTTGCCCTGATTTGTTGATTTTGGATTATGGTTTGATTGCCTCTGCCCCCCTTCACACCCTCATAGCGGGCATTGGAGATGCGATCGCCAAGTGGTACGAGGCTTCTATTAGTAGTGGTAATTCCAGCGCTACATTGACCATTGCAGCGGTACAACAGGCTAGGGTGTTAAGGGATATTTTATTTCAAAAGGCAGAAAGTGCTATTTCCCATCCCCTCAGCGAAGATTGGAAAGAGGTGGTAGATGCCACGGTATTACTAGCAGGGGTAAGCGGTGGTTTGGGCGGTGCAAATTGTCGCACAGTGGCTGCCCATGCGGTGCATAATGCCCTTACCCATTTACCCCATAGTCATCACAATCTCCACGGGGCAAAGGTATCTTACGGCATCCTCGTGCAACTGAGACTGGAGGAAATGCTAGATAATAATAAGTTGGCAGCTACTTCAAGGCAACAGTTAATCAAGTTTTATCAAACCCTTGGTTTACCTTGCACCCTTGAGGATTTGGGTTTAGATAAAATTACCCTTGAGGAATTACGCCACTGTGCCCAAATTGCTTGTCAGCCCAAGTCTGATATTCATCGTCTGCCTTTTGTTGTAAAACCTGAGCCATTGGTGGCAGCTATGGTATCAACTACTGTTGTTTAAGTTTTAGGGATTAGATGTTAGGTTAAAATGCTTGTTATTTTATGATTTCAGCATAATATTAATGTTTGGTAAACCATAATTTAGATCAAGTGTTATTAATCGATTGTGTAGAAAATCCCCCTGCCCTTGCAAGGGGGGACAAAAAAATCGAAGTAATCCTTAACATTTCGTTGAACTATGGATTGAGGGCAAAATCAATTAATTTGTCCACCAAATCGGCAAATTTTACCCCTGATGCTTCCCACAATTGGGGATACATACTGAGGGTAGTAAATCCGGGTAGGGTATTGATTTCGTTGATTAACACTTCCCCTGTTTCTTCCACATAGAAAAAGTCCACCCTTGATAACCCTTGACAATTGAGGGCATGGAATGCATTGAGGGACATTTCTTGAATTTGGTTAACGATATTTTGAGGTAGTTGGGAGGGGATGATTAACTGGGCTTTGCCGTCGGTATATTTAGTTTCGTAGTCATAAAAATCGGCATCATAGGTAATTTCGCCCACCACGGAGGCTTTGGCTTGGGCGTTGCCCAACACAGCGCACTCTACTTCTCTGGCTTTTACCCCCGCTTCTACGATGATACGGGTATCATATTGGGCTGCCATGTCGAGGGCTTCTTCTAATTCTTGACGGGTGTTGGCTTTGGCAATGCCCACAGATGAGCCTAGGTTAGCAGGTTTTACAAAGCAGGGATAGCCAAGGGTTTCGTCAATGCGATCGCACATTTTCGGGAATACACAAGGGCCAGACAAAACTTCATCTCTGGTAACGGCAACATAGGCAACTTGGGGCAGTTGGGCTTGGGCAAAGGCATTTTTCATGGCAATCTTATCCATACCCAAAGCCGAACCCAAAACACCACTTCCCACAAAGGGTACATCCATCAGAGTTAATAATCCTTGTACTGTGCCATCTTCTCCATTGGGTCCGTGTAGGATAGGAAACCACACTTGTATTTCTTGACATGGGGCTGGAAATTGCCATTTTGAGCCTTGGGAATCGGTGTCGTCAGGGATGCATGATGCTAAAATTTGCGTTGATTTTTTAGGCTCTAACCATACTCCATTTTGATTGATATAAAAGGGAATTACCTGATATTTTTCCTTATTCTCTCCTGTTTCTAGGGCTTTTGCGATCGCCCGTGCCGATTTAATTGAAACCTGATGTTCCCCAGAACGTCCACCAAATAAGAGTCCTACCTTTATTGTCGTCATTTTTATATTTTTCTAGTATGAATAATTAACTCTTGTTTTATAACATAGAGCAGATAATATCAATCTGTGTAATTATCCATTATCCATTGTCAATTTTCAATTATTTAAGCGCTGCGCAACGCCACAATGGGATCTAATTTTGCAGCCTGTCTGGCAGGTACGACGCCAAAAAATAACCCTATGCCCCCAGAAACACTAACCGCAAGGGCAACCGCCACAGGAGAAGCCGTAGTGGGTAAAGGAGAAAGTAAACCCACGAGGGTTAAACCACCCACCCCAATGGCTGTGCCAACGACACCCCCCGCAGCAGAAATAATCACTGCTTCGATGAGAAATTGTAAGAGGATATTTTCTTCTGTTGCCCCAATGGCTTTACGAAGTCCGATTTCCTGAGTCCTTTCGGTAACAGAAACGAGCATAATGTTCATTACCCCGATGCCCCCCACCAAAAGGGAGATAGCCGAAATGGCCGCCAACATGATGGTTAAACCCCCTGTAACAGTATCAACGATGCTTAAAACATCCTTTTGGGTTTCCACTACAAAATCATCTTCCCCCACAATTTTATGCCGTAATCGAAGCAAATTTTCGATTTGAAATCTAGCCGCCTCAATGCTGTTAGAATCCTTTGCAGACACGTTAATGACGTTTACCTGAGTACCAAATTGAGATGTACGCCCTACCAATTGATTTGCCATGGTGGTTAGGGGTATATAGACAGTTTCGTCCTGATTAGTGCCTAGAAACGAGCCTTTTGCCTCCATTACACCGATTACCTCAAAATTAACGTTTCTGACCTTAATGGTCTGTCCGATGGGATTTTGGTTGGGAAAAAACTGAGTGGCAATTTCAGGCCCGATGACTGCGACTCTGACACTGCGACTTACTTCGGTATCATCAAAAAAGCGTCCCTTTTCCACCACGAAACTACGCACAGGTAAAAATTCGGGGGTGACACCCGTGACTAAAACATTATTATTTCTACTTCCTGCGGTGACAAGAAAACGACCATTGATTTGGGGTGATACATTTTCCACGCTAGGCACCTGAGATGCGATCGCCTCTGCATCACTTAGTACAAGGGTATTAGGAGTTTCAAAGGTGGTACGCCGACTTTGTCTGTTACCCGGAATGACAAATAAAACGTTAGCCCCTAAAGATTCAAATTGTTCGGAGGCTAATTGTTGCGCCCCTTGCCCGATGCCAATCATACCGATAACAGAGGCGTTACCAATAACGATACCAAGCATAGTGAGACTACTACGCATTTTGTTCGCCATTAGGGTGGTGGTAGCCATTTTTAGAGTGTCAATTAGTTTCATATTTTTCTCATCTTTTTTTCATAATTTTATCAAAATATATTTTCTATTTTAAAACAGAATTTCAAAAGCTGGTAATGGAGAAAAAGCATTACAATATGAGTGGTTATTTATTTTTATTCTTACTATTAATCGTGAATTTAATTACTATTTTATTAACCTCTTTTGGCTTAGCAATGGATGCTTTTGCTGTGTCTGTATGTAGTGGCCTAACTATTAAAAAAGTTCAATTTAGAGATGCTTTATTAATAGCGACTTTTTTTGGCGGTTTTCAGGTTTTAATGCCCATTATTGGCTGGTTTTTTGGTTTAATATTTCGTGATTTTCTTCCTAATTTTGATGATTGGATTGCTTTTGTTTTACTTGGTTTTATCGGTATAAAAATGATCATGGAAGCCATGGAAGATGGGGCGGAAAAATTGGATAAAAACCCCCGTAATCTTTATAGTTTGTTTGGCTTGGCGATCGCCACTAGCATTGATTCTTTGGCAGTGGGCTTAAGTTTTTCCTTGGTTGAATCGGGCATTGTTAATCTTTTAATTGCCGTGGGGATTATTACTTTTTCTCTCTCTTTTGCTGGGGTAATTTTAGGGGGCAAATTCGGACATTTGTTTGAGAAACAAGCGGAAATGATTGGTGGTATTATCCTTATTTTCCTCGGTTTGAGAATTTTACTACTTTAGGAATTAGAACTTGAGTAAATAATTCTGTTATTGCTGAATTTAGATATGATTTTTACTTTAGGCGGGGAATGGGCAATGGTAGTAATATAGGATATTTGTTGTAATTTAATAATATTTCATACCATAACCCGTGCAACGCCATAATCCTTCGATTGTTTTCAATTAGTAGATTTTATTAGTTATCCAAACAAAGAATTAATGGTTTCCTTACCTAAATTTACCCCATTGAGACGATCAATTTCTCGGATACCTGTGGGGCTAGTTACGTTTACTTCTGTTAAATAACCCCCAATCACATCAATACCCACAAAAGTCAAGCCATCAGCAATTAATTTGGGGGCGACGGTGTCACAAATTTTCAAGTCTTGGGCTGTAATTTCCGTTTTGGCAACTCTACCCCCTACGGCCATATTTCCTCGAAATTCCTTGCCTGTGGGAATGCGATTCACTGCGCCAAGGGGTTTACCATTTACTAAAATTATTCTTTTATCTCCTTCCTTGGCAGCTGGGAGATATTGTTGTACCATCACAGGTTCTTGTCCTTGTTTTGTGCTAATTTCGATAAGGGAGTTAAAATTGCGATCGCCCTTTTGCAAAAATAAAATACCTTCTCCTGCTTTACCGCCTAGGGGTTTGATGACAGCTTCCCCTTTTTCTTCGAGAAAATCAGCTATTACGGACTTACTTTGAGTAACGATGGTATCGGGTATTACGGAAGGGAAATTGAGGGCATATATCTTTTCGTTAGCACAACGGATGCCTTGAGGAGTGTTAATAACTTTTGTGGTGGAAGGGTTAATGAGGTCTAATATATAAGTAGCATAAAGATAACCGATAGTTACGGGAGGATCTTTACGCATAAAGACTCCATCAAAAGATTCTAGGGGTAAAAATTGTGATTCTTGGAGACTATACCAATTATCCGAACTTATCCAATGATTATCCACCAATTCAACGGGCTTGAGGGTGACGGGCTGTAAATGCCCATAGGCTTTACCATCAACAATACTCAATTGAGGTACATAAGTAATCCAAATTTCATGACCGAGAGTTTGTGCGGATTCCATCATAGCTATACTACTATCATGGGTAGGATCTAATTTTGAAATCGGATCGATTATAAATACAAATTTCATGAGTTATTGTGATGGTAATTAATGCGTTAGTAGATGATATTTTTTTTAATGGTTTAATAGTCAACTTAGTTTTAAAATATTGTAGTTTTAACTATTTAATAAACCCTCTAATTTTCCAGCCCTTTCTAAAGCATAAATATCATCGCAACCCCCTATATGCTCATCATCTATAAAAATTTGGGGAACACTTGTTCTTCCATTGGCTCTTTCAGACATTTTCTGTTTTGCGGTGCGATCGCCATCTATACAATATTCAATAAAATCGACATTTTTTTGCTCTAATAATCCCTTAGCACGAATACAAAAAGGACAGGTACTCCAAGTATAAATTTCTACTTTTGCGCTCATAGTGCTTAATATTTCTTTACAATAATGCCATTAAAATCTAATTGTACATCAGATCAGGATTGAACAATTAAACTTTAGTACGTTTTATCACCTTATCTCTTCATCCGTGATAATTACCCATACAATCAAACAATTTTTCGTAACATAAGTTAACGTAGAACAAAACTATCCTCTCTCAAGACATAAGTTAGAAAAAGTAACCAACAGAAAAAAAGTTAAAAATAATTAAACCTTTTACGAGGTAAATCGAATCTAAATAAGTGGGTGATTCGTATTTGTGATGATGATTAAAATTTTCTCATGGTATATGGATAACTCCTTCACATTGAAATAAAAAATCACAACGTAACTATTTTGGACATAGGAAAAAATGTTAAAAAATTCTCGAATTTATCCTACCACTATCATTATTCTGAGTCTCATTACCCTCCTTGCAATTTTTGTAATGGCATGGTTAACAGAAAATCAAGCTGTTAATAATATTTTTGAGGATATCGCTATGATTCAAAATAATCCTCCTTTGTGGTTACAAGTACCTGATTTTAAGTCCTATTATTACTTATATATTCCTGCAATTTTATCTATTATCTTTTGTGTTTTAGTTAATAAACTATTTTCTAAGCAAAATAAATTGACTCGTTTGATAACTATTACTATTTTTAGTTTTTTAATGGTGCGTTATATTTTGTGGCGTAGTTTAGCTAGTTTAAATTTTAGTGATAAGACTACAGGACTATTTAGTATTGTTTTATTAGGTATTGAATTATTTTTTATTTTTAGTCCCCTCTTACAAAATTTGCTCATGTTAGGGCTAAAGTTCAGAAATAAAGAGGCAGATAGATTAAGTCAAACGGTTATTGATGGTAGTTATCAACCTACAGTAGATGTTTTAATTCCTACTTATAATGAACCCTACGATATTATCAAAAAAACCATTGTTGCTTGTCAAGGAATAGATTATCAAAGAAAAAAAGTATATTTATTAGATGATGGAGATAGAAAAGAAATTGCTCAATTAGCTTATGAATTAGGATGTAATTATATTACTCGTCCTGATAATTGTCATGCTAAGGCTGGTAATTTAAATAATGCTTTAAAACATACCGATGGAGAATTGATTACGGTGTTTGATGCTGATTTTATTCCTCAGCAAAATTTTTTAACTCGCACGGTGGGCTTTTTTCAAAAACAAAAACTAGCCCTACTACAAACTTATCAGAGTTTTTATTCTCCTGATCCTGTTACTCGTAATTTAGGTTTAGAAAAGAATTTCCCTCCTGATGTAGAAATTTTTTCCCGTCATTATCAAGTAATCAGGGATAGTTGGCAGAGTGCTTTATGTTATGGTAGTTCTTTTTTAGTGAGACGATCGCACTTATTAGACATTGGGGGTTTTTGTCAAAATTCTCTCAGTGAAGACTATCACACGGGAGTGAAGTTATCGGCGCAGGGGTATGAGGTGGCATATCTAAATGAGAGTTTGAGCGCAGGATTATCGGCGGAAAACATTTTTGGGCATATTAGACAAAGGCAGAGATGGGCTAGAGGCACAATTCAATCTTTGTTTATTGCTGAAAATCCTTTAACTATCAAGGGGTTAAATTTTTGGCAGAGATTAGCCCATTTTGAGGGTATTATTCAATGGTTTACTAGCCCTTTACGCATTGCAATTTTCTTTTTGCCTTTGGCTTATACCGCTGGTATTTTGCCCATTGAGGCTAGTTTGCAAGAAATTATTTATTTTGTGGTGCCTTATTATTGTGTGCAGGTTGGTACTTTTGCATGGCTCAATTTTCGTAGTCGTTCGGCGATGATTTCGGAGGTTTATAATATTGTTACTACTTTTCCTGTGACGTGGGAGGTAATTCAAACTTTGATTACTCCTCTTGGTTCTATATTTAAGGTTACACCAAAGGGAACTAAGTGCGATCGCTATTATTTCAATTGGAGTCTAGCCTCTCCTTTATGTTTCGTTTTGGCGGTTAATGTGGCTAATTTAATTAGTATTATCGGCTTGATTCAAACAGATTCTTTGGGAGAATTAAATTCTGTGGGGGGAATTAGTTTAATTCTTTTTTGGAATATTTATAATTTGATGATTATTTCCCTTTCTCTTTGGGCAATGTTGGATATACCAAAGCCCAATAATTATGAATGGTTTAACATTTTTGAAGAAATTAGGGTTGTAATTGATGAGCATATTTATCAAGGTATAATTACTCAAATTTCCGATGTAGGGGCGCTCGTGGAGTTAGATTATTCTTCTCTCAAAAGTATTAATCAAGAATTTAAGATATTAATTAGTCAAAATCAGTTACCTGTCAAGTCTGAAAACGTAGAAATAATTGGTCAAAATTTATATCTTAAGGGTGAAGTATTAGAAGTTATTGAAGGAATAAATAATAATAAGTTAAATATAGTTTTTGATACCACAAATATTGAGCGTTATCGTCAATTAATTACTAAAATATATTGTCTTGATAATAACCCATGGACAAGTTTAAATACTGCTTCTGAATGGAAGACTATTTATCTATTATTTCGCTCTTTAATTACCACTCCTTGGCGTTGGATAAATTATAATATTTATCAAAGAAAAATGTTGTTGGGTAATATATCCTATGAGTTAGAAGGGAGTGAAGAAAAGAAAACTAAAACAGTATTAACTTCAACCTGGGATGATTAATTTATGTTGTTGTTACATATTATATTTTAAATTAATTCAAAAAATATTGTTGTTAATAACTGTAGTTTAAACTAAGAAAACATTCAAAGAGAATAAGTAAGCTAACAAAGATTAGCTCAAAAACGTTATAACCTTACCTTTGACTAACATTTCATGGGTATCATGACGAAAATTTTCTGGTCTGCTATATTAGTTCATACACAGGAAATTTTATTTTTGCTTATTTATATTTTCTCTCTATTTTCCTTTTATGTGTTTCCCTTTCTTATTCCTCTCTACATTTAGTCTAAACTACAGTTAGTTATTCGGACATATAATAGAAAGAAAAATGTCGTCTGTAAAACTAACAATGGATTTAAATCTACTATTTAACCTCTCGAATCTTTTTGTCTTACCCTTTTGGATACTAATGATTGCTCTGCCAAAATGGTCAATCACCCAAAAAATAATGAAATCTTACTTAATATTTATTCCCCTGATTTTGCTCTATATCTACCTATTTGTGACTAGCCTAGACGCAGAATCAGCCCAAACCTTATCTAATCCTCAATTACCAGAATTAGCCCAAGTATTTAGTAATCCTATCGTAACCTTTGCTGCGTGGACTCATTTCCTCGTCCTCGACTTATTCCTCGGCAGACATATCTATTGGCAAGGGCAAGAGAAAAATATTTGGACTATTCACTCTCTAATATTATGCTTATTTGCAGGACCTATGCGCTTTTTATCTCATATAATTACTGATGCCATTCAATCTAATTTCAAAAAAACAGAAATTATTATTGATAACTCCTAAGTCCAACAATCCCCATCATTTTTATTTAGGTGGGGCTTCATTATAAGAAAACAATAATTGTGGGCTATGACTGTAATCATCCACAAAATATTTTGATGGACTCAGTCTGTAACATCAAAACTATAATTGTTTATTATCAAAACTTATGTTATCTTTGAATCAAAATCTTAAAAACTGCAAATGTTAAATGGTTAATAATACCTCCTTAAAACATATACTGTCCCTTGAATTAAGCACAGGGAAAAAGACATTTTTATTAGAAAAAAATATCCATTCCTTGGGTAGAAGTTCTAGTAATTCTCTTATTATTAACCACCGAGTAACCTCTCGTCATCATGGCAGTATTATTAAAGTTATTTATCAACATAAAAAAGAAGACAAATTTGATATAGCTTTTTGGATTTTAGATGGTGATTTTAAGGGTAATAAAAGTAGAAATGGACTATTTGTTAATACAAAAAAGGTTGACATATACAAATTATCTCCCGGAGATATTATCATTTTAGGGGGCATAGAGATAAAAGGGAAATATGATATTCTAAACATCGATTCTAAGGAATTTTTAAGTGTCATTCATAAAGAAAATCCCCAAAATGTAACCTCTTTCATCACCACTGAAAAAGAGATTTTCCATAGTGACATATTAACTGAAAACTCGGAAGATAGTGATTATCAAGAACTAAAGCATATCGAAACAGAAAATAACTATTGTACCGATAGCATTGCTGAATTAATTGAAGGAATTATATTTATTGATATTCATACCTCCAAAATAATAGACTGTAATCAATCTTTTATTAAAATGCTTGATTACGAAAAAAAAGAAGATATTATCAAACTTAGTCTTGAAAATATTTTTACCATTGACAAAGAGATTTTAGAAGATGATATTAAACTATTAATCAGTGATAAATATGAAAGTGTTTTAAGACACTCTGCGATTAAGCAAAAAGAGAATGAGTTTTTACCTGTTCAAGTAAAAGTAAGGGCTGTTTCTCAAGGAGAAAGAAATTTGATTTGTATATCTATTTTAGACATAGCAGAAGAAAGAAAACTAGAAGAGTTATTACGTTATCGAAGCTATCATGATTTAATTACTAATCTTCCTAATTATAAACTGTTTAAAGAACATTTATTTTCTGTCTTAGCGAACTATTATAGTAACGAAGAAGGTAATATTGCCTTAGTATTAGTAAAAATCAACGAATGGAAAGAAATTGGTTATAACTATAACTATGAAGTTGCAGAACTAATTTTAAAAAAAGTCTCTAAAAAATTCAAAAAATTAATTTCCGCTCAAGACATATTGTATCATTGGCGCGATGACGAATTTGCTTTTTTGTTGGCTCAAAATACTGTGGAATATTTGGACAAAATTAAATATGAAATATTACTAATTGCCCAACAACCATTTTTAGTACAAGAGGAAGAAATACAAATAAGTTTTAGTATGGGTAGCGCATCTTATCCTACGGATGGTAACTATGAAGAAATTTTACTACAAAAAGCTGATCGCACTTTAGTTGAAAACTATTACGAATATATAAAAAACAAATAAATTATTAATAAATAATAGTAGTTTGAAATACTTATAAATTTTGCTAAAATCTTATATGCTGTTAATATGTTAGGGTAATTAATCTTTATAAAGAGAATAATGACTAACATTAAAAATTTACATTTATCTTTAGAGCATAACTTATTAAAAGAAAAACTAATTAACACTCCTAATAGCTTGATTATTCAAGACTTAGATGGGGTGTGTATGGGCTTAGTAAAAGATCCATTAAATAGAATTATAAAATGGGATTATGTGCAGTCAGCAAAGAAAATGAAGGATCATTTTTTTGTACTTACTAACGGCGAACATATTGGGAAAAGGGGAGTAAATAACATTATCGAAAAATCAGCTTCTTCTGCTCAAGAAGTCAAAGAAACAGGCTATTATTTACCTGGTTTGGCAGGGGGAGGAGTGCAGTGGCAAGACTGTTTTGGTAATGTAGAACACCCTGGTATAAGTGATAAAGAACTAAACTTTTTAGCTAGTGTTCCTCACATTGTTAGGGAAAAATTAACTGATTTTTGTATAAAAGAATGTAACTTTTTAAGCCCAAAAGGAATCAATAATATCATTGATGCAGTAATTCTTGATAACTTTGTTTCTCCCACAGTTAATATTAATACCTTTTATGAAAAATTAACTGATCACAATTCTATTTATATCAACTTACAAAACGAAGTTAAATTGTTGATGGATGAGTTATTAAGCCAAGCCGAAAAAGAAGGTTTAAAAGACTCATTTTTTGTCCATTATGCCCCTAATTTGGGTAGAGATGATAACGGTTTGGAAATATTACGTCCTGCCACAGAAACCGATTCAGGTACTACGGATTTTCAATTTATGGTAACAGGGGGAATAAAGGAAGCAGGGGTTTTATTTTTACTTAATTATTACTATTATTTACACACAGGAGAATATCCTTTGGGAGAAGATTTTAATGTGAGAAAAGCCCCCCATACTCAGGAAGAATTATTAAGTTTAGTAGTGAATAATTTTGATCCCGAAAAGATGCCTTTTATCGTAGGTGTAGGTGATACTGTTAATAGTACGGTGATGGAACAAAATGGCAAAACAATCGTCCGTAGGGGAGGAAGCGATCGCAACTTCTTACAATTAATTCAAAATATTGGTGATAAATTTAATATAGATAATGCTGTAGTTTATATTGATAGTTCGGGAGGAGAAATCAAAAATAGAAAACCTATAAAACTAGGTAAAGATGGTGAAAAAACTATTGTTTTAGAAGGACCAGGGGATACTTTAGATAAAGAAGAACCTTTAAAATTAAATATGGTTTTTCCCCAAGGACATCAACAATACTGTAAGTTTTTTTGTGAAGTTGCGAACAGTCGTAAAACTGATTAATTCTTTATTGATCCACAAGTTTGGATAAGGATGCACAAGTTTGGGCAAGAATCCACAATTCTGGACAAGGGGCTTAAGCCCCTTGTTATGGTTTTATTTGAATATCTTTATTGAAAATATATGAAAAAAAAGAAGTTTTTTTGGCTCAACTTAATTATTATTTCCTTCATTTGCTCACTTTTATTAAACGGTTTTAATTTTAGTATTAATAAAGGAATAGGACAACCAGTTTTTGCTCAAAATAATTCCCAAGGAGTTGTACAACAAGGAACTAAAACTATAATTAATCAGCGAGAAATTAGTCTCCCTTGGATAGAATGGCGAGAAGGAAATCAAACCTATATTGGTATAAGTGATATTGCCTTACAAAATACCCTAGGAGTAGAATTATTAAATAGTAACAATCCCAATGAACAACCTATTCAATGGTTTAATTCCTATCATAATTTACCCGCTCGTTTTGTAAATCCTTATCGTTATTTAGATACAAGAAACCTATTAGAAAATACTGATATTATAATAGAAAGACAGGAAGATACTTTAACTATTAACACCCCCAATAGTCGAGTAAATCGAGTATATGATATTAATCAAAGTCAACAAAAAAGGGTGGTAATTGAGTTAGAAAGACCTACTTTTTTCCGTGTTAGTCAAGCAAGGGATGAAGGGGTAATTATTATTGAGGGGCAACCAACTTTTGGGGTTTCGGGAGAAAGTGATGATAGCTCTATTAATCCTTATAATAACACTGGTGCGTTAGAGGATGAGGGGGATAGAGTCAGGGGCGTGCAAAATCCTGTTTCTGGTGCTTTATTTCGGGTGGAAACGAATAATAATGCCACCCTTGTTCATATCAATATTCCTGCGGGGCATAATTTGAGGGTTAATTCCTCTGCCCCTAATTTACTTTTTGCGGAATTAAGCCCTATTGCGAAGGTACAAAAAAACATTTCTTGGTCTAATGATCTTAGTTGGCAGGATAGATATATCAGACTCAGCAATGGAGAGACTTTCTTTGTATCTATGTTAAAAGCTAATTTACAAAGGTCAGAGCTTAGTTTACGCCCCATCGTCACCAATGATAATACCATGATTGGTACAGCACCCCTAAGAACCATAGCACAAGGTCAAGGGGCGATCGCCGCTATTAACGGAGGCTTTTTTAACCGTAATAATCAATTACCCTTGGGTGCCATCAGAAACAATCAAAATTGGCAAAGTGCCCCCATTCTCAATCGGGGAGTATTGGCATGGAATGACGCAGGAAGTTTCCAAATTAGTCGTCTTCGTCTCCAAGAAACCATTACCAATGGTACGGGCGATCGCCTTTTATCCGATTACATCAACAGTGGTTATGTACAAACAGGGGTATCCCGTTACACTCGCAGTTGGGGCAACAGTTACACTAGCCTGAGTAACAATGAGACTATTATAGTAGTAGAGGGCGATCGCATCAGGGAAAAAATAAATGTTGCCCAAGCAGGAAGTAACCCCATCACCATCCCCGCCAACGGCTATTTAATCGTCGTGCGTAACTCCCCCCAACTTGCCTCCAACTTTAACCAAGGGCAACCACTGCAAATTACCAGCACCACAACTCCCCCCACCATGGCGAATTTTCCCCATATGCTTGGGGCAGGGCCTATGCTATTGAACAACCGTCAAATCGTCCTCAACGGCGAAGCAGAAGGCTTTAGCAATGCCTTTAATCAACAAAGGGCATCCCGTAGCGCCGTAGCCCTTGATAACCAAGGTAACATCATGTTTGTAGCTGTTCATCAAAGAATAGGAGGCTCGGGCCCTGGCTTACAAGAATTTGCCCAAATTCTCCTACAACTAGGGGCAAAAGACGCCCTCAACCTTGATGGCGGTAGTTCCACCCAAATTTATCTGGGAGGAGAAATAATTGATCGTTCTCCCGTTACCGCCGCTCGAGTACATAATGGATTAGGTTTGTTTTACCGTCCTCGAAATTAGAAGAGCAAAAAAAAGCCCCTCTCCCATAGGAGAGGGGTTGAGGTGAGGGTAAATTAAATTTCTTTTAATACTTCTGCCGCCGCTTTGATAGTGGCTTCAATGTCTTCTTCCGTGTGAGCCAAAGAAGTAAAACCAGCTTCAAATTGAGAAGGAGCTAAATAAACACCTTTTTCGAGCATTCCTCGGTGGAAACGTCCAAATTTAGCTGTATCTGCCTTTTTAGCATCATTATAATTGTGAACAGGGGTATCAGAAAAGAACATCCCAAACATACCGCTAATATTACCACCATTTACCTGATGTCCTGCTTTACGGGCGACATCTAACAAACCAGTAATTAACTGATTGGTGATTTTTTCTAAATACTCATAGGTACCAGGTTTTTGTAACAATTCGAGGGTTTTAATCCCTGCCATCATAGCCAAAGGATTACCAGATAAAGTTCCAGCCTGATACATAGGGCCTGCGGGGGCTACCATGGACATGATTTCTTTTTTACCACCATAGGCACCCACAGGTAAACCACCACCGATTACCTTCCCAAGGGTAGTTAAATCAGGGGTAACGCCAAATTTTTCTTGTACTCCACCATAGGCAATACGGAAACCTGTCATGACTTCATCGAATACCAATAGAGCATCATTTTCTTCGGTGATTACTCTCAACCCTTCGAGGAATCCAGCATCAGGGGGTACAAATCCAGCATTACCTACCACCGCCTCAAGGATTACCCCAGCAATTTCTCCTTTGTTGTCTTCAAATAGTTTTTTAACGGCTTCTAGGTCATTATAGGGGGCTGTGAGGGTGTCGGAAGTAACACTTTTGGGAACTCCCGGAGAATCAGGCAAACCAAGGGTAGCAACCCCTGAACCTGCTTGAACTAGGAACATATCTCCATGACCATGATAACAGCCTTCAAATTTAATAATTTTGTTTCTCTTGGTATAAGCGCGCATCAAGCGTAATACGGATAAACAAGCTTCGGTACCAGAGTTTACAAACCTCACCATTTCAATGCTGGGTACGGCTTCGATAACCATTTCAGCGAGGACGTTTTCGAGCAAACAAGGGGCACCAAAACTGGTGCCTTTTTCTAATACTTCTTTGAGGGCGCTCAATACTTCGGGATGGGCATGACCACAAATGGCAGGGCCCCAACTGCCGACATAATCAATATATTTATTATTATCTACGTCCCAAATATAAGCTCCGTTTACTCTATCGAATACAATGGGTTGTCCACCCACGGATTTAAATGCTCTTACTGGGGAGTTTACACCCCCTGGCATCAGTTTTTGAGCTTGAGCAAAGATTTCTTCTGATTTTGTGGTTATAAATGATGTTGTGGTAACCAATGTTATCTCCTGGGCTTTTCTGTTTTAATTTTTTATAATCAATCTATTTTACCGAACTATTGGCTTCTAAGTTGTGGATCTGTCTTTACCATGGGTTATGAGTTATATTTTCATCTTTTAATTTTTCGTTGAGTTTATCGTAAATACCAGTAAATTGTAAGGAGTGTAGTTTGGCATAATATCCTTTTTTGGCTATTAACTCTTGATGGTTGCCAACTTCTTTAATGGTACCTTTTTCCAAGGCGACGATTTGATCAGCATCATGGATGGTGGACAGTCTATGGGCAATAACAAGGGTAGTTCTATTTTTTGATAATCTATTCAGGGCATCTTGTACTATTTTTTCGGAAACAGTGTCGAGCGCACTGGTGGCCTCGTCTAGGAGTAGGATTTGAGGATCTCTTAATAAGGCTCGGGCGATCGCAATTCGTTGTTTTTGTCCCCCTGAAAGTAGTACGCCGCGATCGCCTATTTCCGTTTCCAATTGCTCGGATAAATCCATCACAAAATCATAGGCATTAGCCTGTTTTAAGGCATTGATCAAATCTTTCTCACTCACATTATCCATACCATAACAGACGTTGTAACGGACCGTGTTATTGAACAAGAAAGTATCCTGACTTACAATAGCCATTTTATCCCGCACACTCTTAAGATTATATTCCCGATAATCTATGCCATCAATCAAAATTTCACCCTCAGAAGGATCATAAAATCTCACAAATAGATCCCCTAAAGTTGATTTTCCAGAACCAGAAGAACCCACCAAAGCCGTCACCTTACCTTGAGGAATCATTAAATTAATATCTTTCAAAACGAGGGTATCATGACCTGGATAATGGAAACTGAGATTCTTAAGTTCAAAACCCTTTTGCAAAGAAGAAAATTCTATATCTCCTTCGGGTAAAAATGGCTTATCAGACTTATCCAAAAAAGCATGGATAACTTCCACACTACTCGATTGATTGGCAAAAGCATTTCTTTTATTGTCGATTTGGGCAACCAAAGGCACAGCCCTAAATAGTAATATTAAATAAGTTAAAAGAAGAGGAACTAAAGTGCTAGCATCTTCCTGAAAAATTAATTTTCCGATGATAACAATCCCCAAAATAATACATATACCTCCAATTTCATTAAGAGGTTGAATAAAAACGCTGTTATATTGAACCTTTAAAGCAGCTTCTTCTCGCTCATGGATTAAATCAACTAAATTTTGATATTCATTATCTTCCTGACTAACCGATTTGACTAATCTAATGCCTCCCAAAGTTTCTACTAATTTTTGGGTATATGTCCTCGAAATTCTTCTTTGTTCACGACCTAATGCCTTCGACCTCTTCACAAAAACTTGATTACTACGACTCAAAAGAAATAGCAAAAAGCCAGTAATTAAAGTCAATTGCCAAGAAAGAGTCATTAGTATGGCACTAAAAGTTAATAAATTAAAAGAAATACTTAACATTCCAATGGCCGTATTAATAGACGATGCCGTTCTACTGCATTCTGTCTCTAAATAACTCATTAAAGTACCTGTTTTTGTCCTTTGAAAAAAATCTAAATCCACAGACATGACAATTTTGAATAAATCATCTCGAATACTATTTGCCAATCTTTTAGTTAGCCACGAACTAGACAAACTATTTAACATATTATTAACATTTTTCAATATAATAATAAAGACAATAGTTCCTAACATTAATGCTATTTTCAAGTTACCTGAAAAACTGTCAAAAATAGAAAACGGTTTACTAAGAATAGGGGGAAAACTACTAATATCTAATAAGCTAGGATCAAGAATAGCAAGAACTATGGGTATAATTAAGGTTATGCCAATACTATTAAACAAAGCCCCTGAAAAACCGAAAAAAAGACTTAGTAGAATCCACCATCGAAAACGGAGGGCATATTCCAGTAATAATTTATTCTGATTCATTTTTATAATTAATATACTGTGGATTTACAAAGAAAATATTATTATTTTATCGGTAAAGAAGTAATGATTTTATCGAGCATGAACATCATTTGTTCTAGGCTATAGTACCGAAAATAACGCTCCCTTGCTCTCAATCCTATTTCTATAGCTGTATCATAATCATTAAAAATGGTTTTGAGTCCTTGGGCTAAATCTTCAGGAGATTGAGGCTCAACTAGATAACCTGTCTCTTGAAGTACTTCGGGAATATCACCTACCCTTGTCGCTAAAATGGGTTTTGCCATGGCCATAGCATCGGTGAGCTTTAGGGGAAATTGGGCTATGGTTTCGGGGGTTTGTCTTTGGGGAATTACCATTACGTCCGCACAGGATATAATTTCGGGCATTTGCTCAAAGGGTTGGGGTTCCATGGAAATAATCCATTTTGACCATTTTTGCTGTAAATACTGATCGTAATCGTCATAGGGGCTACCTCCAACTATTACTAATCTAAGATCTTCCCACTGTAATAAATCCATGGCTTCGAGTAGGTCTTCTAATCCTTTATAGGGGCGAGGAGCACCAGGAAACATCAAGACTCGATATTTTTCTAGTCCATATTTTGTTTTACAGGTCAGGGGGTCAAATTTAGCAGGATTAAAAAGTTCTAGGTCTTTTCCTTGGGGTATATATGTCCCACCGAATTTTTTTTGTAAAAATGTATTGTGGGTGGTGACGGCATCGGCATAGGAGATGAATTTTTCGAGCCAACGAAGATATAGGGGATGATCTGGATACCTTAAGGCTCCATCTTCTTTGATTATTTCTTTGATAAATTTGATCGGTTTAAAGCCAAATTTCCAATTATCTCCCCCATGCCAACTCATTTCCCAGTCATCTATGTCTAAGATAAGAGGACGACCAGAAGTTAGTTTTTTGATAATAGCTAAACCATAGCTGGTGGTTTTGGGTTTAATGGCATAAAGAATATCTCCATCAATTTGATTTAGTAATTCTTTACTGGCACTAATTATTCCTGAATGATATTCACAGGGTACATAGACTATGGGAATGTCGGTGGAAAATTTAGGGGTTTGTGATCCAAATCCTAAGCCAAATATTTTTACCTGGTGTCCTATTCTTTGTAGGGCTTTACCCAAAAGAAAGGGGCGTACGGCACCACCCCAGCGGCCTGAGCCACTGGTGGACAAATCACTAACTATTATGGATATTTTTAGGGGATGTTTGTTGGTATTCAAAACAATCTTAGTAGTGGGTTAATGAGTTCACGAGTATAATGGCAAGTTAAGTTTTATTTCGTAATGTTATTTTATCTATAGATTTTAGTCAATTTTTTATTATGAATATTATTAGAATTCCCGTTTTATCGGACAATTATATCTTTGTTTTACACGATCGCACTTTAAACCAAGCAGCAGTGGTAGACCCAGCGGAGGCTCACCCCGTTTTAGACTGTTTGGAGAGCTTAGGAGCCAAGTTAGTGGCTATTTTTAACACTCACCATCACCTAGACCATGTGGGGGGTAACAAAGAGTTATTAGAGGCATTTCCCGATGCTGTTGTTTATGGTGGAGAAGAAGATCGGGGGAGGATTCCTCGTCAACAGTTTTTCCTTAAGGAAGGAGATAAGGTGGAATTTGCTGGTAAAAAAGGAGATGTCTTTTTTGTACCCGGTCACACCAAAGCCCACATTGCCTACTATTTTGCCCCTACCGATAAAAATGAGGTGGGAGAGCTATTTTGTGGAGATACCCTCTTTGCTGGGGGCTGTGGACGTTTGTTTGAGGGTACTCCTGCCCAGATGGTTAATTCCTTAAGTAAGCTTCGCTCCTTGCCCGATAACACCAGGGTATGGTGCGCCCATGAATACACCTTGAGTAACTTAAAATTTGCTATTACAGTGGATGGTAACAATTTAGACCTTATGAATCGTTACCAAGAGGTTACAATGGCACGGGAAAATGATCAGCCCACTATTCCTACCCTTATTGGATTAGAAAAAAAGACTAATCCTTTTATGCGTTGGGATAGTGATCAGATTAAATCTGCCATGGGTTTTGAGGAACCAAGTCGGGTATTCGGTCGTTTACGGGGTATGAAAGATAATTTTTAGGAAATTACTACTCATTTTGTGGTCTAATTGCCTATTATTTAAGAGGTTATCTTTTACTATGTGATTAATTTTTATTGATCATATTCGTTAACCAAAATAAAAATACATCGTTGGGTCCTTTGGCTAAGTTATTTTTTAAATTTTTTGTGGGGAGTTTTAATGTCTGTAAGTAAAGTAAATTATCGTCCCAAGAAAGGGGGACCTAAAAAAGTACAACCCCCCAAGAAGGGGGCTAGGGTGAATTGGCTTTTAATGGGATTTGGTTTAAGTGCGATCGCCTCTTTGTCCACCGCCATAGGTGCTTTACTCGCCCTTTCTTTTACTCAAACTCCCCTCAATCAAGTTCGCCTAAGTCCGGACGAAGAAGCAGTTTTTAATCAAGAAGAAACTTTAAGTTACAGTAGCTTGAATGTTCCTGAACTGCGCAGACCCATTAATATCCTTGTATTAGGCATTAAATCTTTAAGTACCGACATCCCCGACTATCCAGAAACCAATTTAGGTTATCATCCCCTTGTCAACTCCTTCCAAGGGCGATCGGATAGCATGATGTTACTAAGACTAGATCCCCGAAAAAATGAGGTGGTTGTGTTGTCCATCCCCCGTGACACCAGAACCCGTGTGGAGGGCGTTGGCATAACCAAAATCAACGATGCCAACGCCTATGGAGGAGCATCCCTCGCCGCTGAATCCGTTAGTAATCTTCTTAACGGTGTGGAAATTGACCGTTATGTGCGCATCAATGTCCAAGGAGTTGAAAAACTCATCGATGCCCTTGGGGGGGTAGATTTCTATGTTCCCAAAGACATGAAATATACGGATCATAGTCAACGCCTTTATATTGACTTAGAAGAAGGACAACAACAGTTAGATGGTCAAAAAGCATTACAACTTTTACGATTCCGTTACGATGCCCTTGGGGATGTGGGTAGGGTACAACGACAACAAGCTCTGATCAGAGCCTTAACAGAACAGGCTTTAAGTCCTAAAACAGTCTTACGTATTCCTGAAATTTTAGGTATTGTTCGCTCCCATATCGACACTAACCTAGGTACAAATGAATTAATTGCCATGGCAGCTTTCATGGGGCAGAAAAGCAGATCCGATTTTCAGATGGTGATGTTGCCAGGAGATTTTAACCAGCCAGAAGAAGGACAGCCCAGTTATTGGTTACCTAGTCAAAGGGGTATTACAAGGGTTGCTCAGGACATTTTTGGAGTTCAACCTGATTATTTTTATGCCAATGACAATAGTGATAGTATAGAAGCGCGCCGCGAAGCGGATCCCTACGGGATCGCCCCTAGCAGTGTGAGAGTTGCCATACAAACCCGTGATGGTGACAGAGAAATTGCCCAAAGTGTTGCCAATCAGCTAATAGAATCAGGTTACAACCGAGTTTTCATCAGCACTATTCCCTACAATGAGCCTACTACCAAAACCAGGATTGTCGCCCAAGGGGGAGATCCTTCCATGGCGGCAAGAGTAAGAGTAGCATTGGGTTTAGGGGAAGTATTAGTAGAAAGCACAGGGATTTTAGGTACCGATGTCACCATTCAGGTAGGTAGAGACTGGACTATGGACAATGAGCCATCGACCATTGATAATTAATAAAAAAACTTTCTTCTTTTAACCTAGAAAATGAAGAAGGTTACATATAAATCATCAATTATTCATGCGTATTTACGGTAACAGAGAAATTAAGACTCTTTCGGGGCAAGATACCCGCCCCACTACCTCCAAGGTGAGGGAAGCCATTTTTAATATTTGGCAACATAAAATTTATGGCTCTCGATGGCTCGATTTATGTGCAGGAAATGGCACTATGGGAGCCGAAGCCCTTTGTCGTGGAGCAAGTAAAGCTGTTGCGATCGAAAAATCTCCCCGTGCCTGTCAAATTATCAGAGACAACTGGCAAAAAATAGCCCAAGAAAATCAAGAAATTATAGTTTTAAAAGGAGATCTTTTAAAAAGATTAAAAAGTTTACAAGGACATCAGTTTGACCTTATTTACCTCGATCCTCCCTATCATTTAAACCTTTATAATCCTACCTTAAAAGCTATTTTTGATTATAATTTATTATCTTCTCAAGGAGAAATAGCCACAGAATTTGACAAGAAAAAATCCCCCGTAATAATGACCGATACATGGCAACTATTACAGGAGAAATCCTATGGTAACACGGATGTTAATTTCTATGGAAAATTGTCTTAATTTACAAAGTGAAATAACAAAAATTCGCTATCTTCTTGGTTACTCTTAATAGTTAGTAAATCTTCTTCTTTAATGGCAACTCCATCACCAGCATTAATGGTCTGATTATTTAGTTCTAATTCCCCTTTTACCAGTTGAATCCAAGCATAATCATTATTAGCCAAAGAATGACCTATTTTTTCATTTTCTCCTAAAATAGCAGACCAAACATTGACATTTTGATGAATTTTTAAAGAATTATTTTCCCCCTCTGGAGAAACTAATAAACATAATTTTCCTTTCTTTTCCTCCTCAGAAAAGATTTTTTGTTCATAACTAGGCTCTAAATTTTTTTGAGCAGGTACAATCCAAATTTGTAATAAATGGACTTCTTTTTGACTAGAGTGATTAAATTCACTATGACGAATACCCGTCCCCGCACTCATCCTTTGTACTTCTCCCCTCGAAATAGTTTCACCGTTACCGATACTGTCTTTATGCTCTAATTCTCCCTCAATGACATAGGTAACAATTTCCATGTCTTGATGTCCATGGGTGCCAAAACCTTTTCCAGGGGCAATTTTATCCTCATTAATAACCAAAAGATCACCAAATCCCGTATATTTAGGATCATAATAACTTCCGAAAGAAAAAGTATGTTTTGTGTTTAACCAGTCAAACTTAACGTGTCCTCTTTCAGCGGATGGGCGTATTGTAATCATTATTTTTTGTCCTAAAGTTAATCTGATTTATTTTGAATAAATATCTCCGTTAGCAATTGTTAATAATTGATAAAAGAGTAATCCTGAGTTATGTTAATAATAAAAAATATGGCATGACTCCATACTTTTAAAGATTCCACAAATGGAATGGGAATAGAAGTATGAATACTACTCAGGATAAAATCAAGTATAGCACTAGCAAAGTTACAAGTATTGTTCGTTAATTCCCACTCAAATACTGTAGATAACCACAATAATTATTGTTTAATATTACGCTAACTTTAGACAAAATAACAGATAAATATAAGTTAATAACAATTTATTGGTGCTCTGAAATTATTTGATAAATAGGAATGAAATTTTCCCACGGTAATAAAATTGGTTGCTTATTAAAAATTAACTGCCCATGATAGGTTTTTTTGTCAATGGCAACCCCAATAGGCTGAGAATCAAGAGTTACATGAAATTTGCAATATGTTTCGTAAATTTCTTTGGCGGCTCTTAACATAGTAGGGTCTAATATTTGAGGAATACTATTTAAAACTTTCTGGGAGAGATGATTTTTATTGATTACTGGCATAGTTTTTTTAAAAATATATAAATAGTTGGGATGCTAACACTAAAATATATTCTACTTATATCTGAGGTAAAGAGATCTTTTTATATTATCAGTATTAAATTTTTATTAGTGATATTAAACTTATGGTGAAATAGCTTATAAAAATGCTCGAAAACATTACTTGAGAAACATTGTAAGTGTTCTGTCTAAAAATCTTTGCGATCTATATTTATCTGACTTTTTAGCTTTTATTTGGAAGAAGTCTATTATCCCTTTGTCCATGGCATTCTACTTATGACGTAGATAATCATAAAGTCTTACATATTGTTTTCCAGGATTATTCCATGAGTAGTCATATTCCATACCTTGTTTTTGGAGTATTTCAAAGTCTTTGGGGTAATGATGCCACAGGGAAATGGCTCTTTCTAATCCCGACTCTAGGGCGTTATGGTCATTTTCATAAAATACAAATCCATTGCGTTTATCTGGGCTATGGTGCTGGTCATAATCTTTATCAAAGACTGTATCCATTAAACCCCCAACTCCTCTAACTACGGGGATTGTACCATATTTTAGACCAATCATCTGGGTTAGTCCACAGGGTTCGTAAACACTAGGGACAACGATAATATCAGCCCCCGCATAGATAAGATGGGCTAATTCTTCGTTAAATCCTAGTTCTAAATGACAGTCTGGGTTGTCGTTGAGAAAACCTTTTTCGTGGGTAAACCAATTATTAATACTCGGTTCGGTGGCTGATCCTAGCAAAACAAATTGGGCGTTATTATGGATAGAGTGGTAAATACTATGGTGAACTAGGTCAACCCCTTTTTGACCGTCTAAACGACCCACAAAAGCAACGATGGGCTTATGTTCATTCCTCAGTAGTAGTCTTTCTCGAAGGGCTTTCCTATTTTTAGCTTTTCCTTCAAATATATCGATGGTGTATTTGTGGGGAATGAGGGTATCTATTTCAGGATTCCAGATATTGTAGTCAATGCCGTTGAGGATGCCATCAAATTTGTAGTGGTGTAGTTCTAGGGTATGCCCTAAGCCATAGCTGACATCGCTGTATCTGGCTTCCCAAGCGTGGTGAGGGGATACGGTGTTGATGTGGTTAGAATAGACTATGCCCCCTTTCATCAGGTTGAGGGCAAAGGGGTTAAAGTTGTCCCTGAGGCGATCGTAATCATAATAATATTTTTCGTTATTTAAACCTGTGGCTTCGAGAATTTCTGTTCCTGTGATACCTTGGTGTTTAAAGTTATGGACGGTAAAACATACTCTCTGATTTGCCATACCATGCCATTTATACATTTCGTACAACATGACTGGTACTAATGCTGTTTGCCAATCATGGCAGTGAATAATGTCGGGGCGTTTGTTGCTGATAAATAAAAATTCTAAAGCTGCTTTACTAAAAAAGGCAAAGCGCATGGTGTCGTCGTTACAACCATAATAACAACCTCGATCAAAGAATTGATCTTGGGAATAGGGTTTGATGAAAAAACAAAGGCGCCCATGAACCCATCCACAATATACGGAACAATGAACGGTGCCATCGTACCAAGGGACATATAAATCTTTGTAGGCATCATGGAGTCCCCAGATATGATCATAACGCATACAATCATACATAGGCAGGATAATTTCTACGGTGTTACCTCTGTTTTCTACTTCTCGGCTTAAACCATAGATAACGTCTCCTAACCCTCCTGCTTTGATGACAGGTGCGCACTCTGAAGCAATATGAACAATATACATAGAGAGCTTTTTCCCCTTAGTTTTTGCTATTTTCCGTTTAAATTTCTTAAGTTATATCAAATCTTCGGGTTTTTGTAAATCTGGTTAAAGGGCGATCGCATTTTAGGTTCAGCGAATAAGGTCATAATATGCTTTGGTTTTTAATAATCAGAGAAATGTAGTGTATTTGACAAAAAACCATAGGATAAGAGTGTTAGAAAATAACAGGAAAATTGTATAAGCTATAGATTAAGCTATATAAGTAAATAATTTTGAAGAGGAGTTATTAAGTTGAAAAAAATTGAAGCTATTATTCGCCCATTTAAGCTAGATGAGGTCAAAATTGCCCTTGTTAATGCTGGTATTGTTGGCATGACGGTTTCGGAGGTTCGTGGTTTTGGTCGTCAAAAGGGACAAACTGAACGTTATCGTGGTTCTGAGTACACTGTAGAGTTTTTACAGAAGCTCAAAATTGAGATTGTTGTGGATGATGATCAAGTTGATATGGTGGTGGAGAAGGTTGTTCAGGCATCTCGTACTGGAGAAATCGGAGATGGTAAAATCTTTATCTCTCCTGTGGATCAAACCATTCGTATTAGAACTGGGGAGAAAAATTTAGAGGCTATCTAAGTTTACAGTTATTTCTCATGGTGGGCAATGCCCACCTCTTTTTTTTGTTTAACGGAATTTTATCTGACTCAATATGTAGCCAAGACGAGATGGTTTATTTATGTATAAATATCCTAGGAGAGTTTCAAACCCTGTGGCTTGTTGATATATTCCGGGGGCAAGTTTGCGGGGAGATTTTTTGACGGAGTTTCTTCCTCTTTTTACCCATATTCTTTCTTCTTCATCTAATAATGGGTAAATACTTTGTAGGTGTTTTGCTTGACTTTCGGCTCTTACTTGGTGGACTACTTTGTGGTGATGGTCTGCTATTTTTAGGCAGGGTACTAGGTAATGAGTCCTAACGTGGAGTTCATAGATAGCGTCACCGATGTAGGCAAGGGATATGGGGGAAATTTGTTTGAGAGATGATGGAGGTATTGTTGCAAGAGGGTTTTCTTCTCTCACATTGACTACCTCATGGTCATCATTTTCTCTCGAGGGGGACTTAGGTGGCGGTCGTAAATCAATGTCGTTCTGGGTCACAATAACACCGTTATTTTTTTGATTATGATATGTCCGCTAAGGCTTCATCGAGAGAATTTCTTAGATTAAGGAATTTTTCTAATCGCACCATCTTAACGGTTTGAGTAACCCTCGGATTAGTAACAATTTGCATTTTTCCTTTGATGGGTTCGATCGCCTTTACGATGCGAACTAATGCTCCTAAACCAGAACTATCAATAAAGTCGATTTGAGATAAATCGAGAATAATTTGACTAGCTCCTTCTTTTACATAACTCAGGATAACTTTCTGAAATGTGGGCTCAGAAAAAGCATCTAACTGACCTAGTAGGTGAAAAATTTGGCAATTTTTTTTGACTTCACGAGTCCCTCTAAGACTCACTGTCAAGTTTAGTTGTTCGGAAATAGCTACCTCCTTGCTTTTTATGTAGCTCAAGATATTGATAGTTATAGATTATATAACTAAATATCTAGTTAATCACATTTTTACTCCTTAACTCTCATCTTTTTGGTCATTTTCTCAGTTTTCTCTGGGGAATTTTTTTTAAATCTGGCTAAGATGCAAGTATGTTCTGGAGTTTTGTTTGTAAAGTCAAGGTAAAATGAATGGGTTAATTATTTTTTTGTTTTTGTGGGGGGTGTTACATTAGTATTTATGATAATTAATTTTTCCTTGGTTGCTTTTCGTCACAGACTGACTTTTTTTTCTAGTTTGCTAATGTTATGGTTAGGGTTTTCATGGCAAGGGGTGAAGGCTTTACCGCCCCCAGAGGAGATTCCAGAGGAGGTATTGCGCACGGAAATTATTGTGGAAGGGCGATCGCCTTTAGATAATCAACCCCTTTCGGCTCAGGAATACGCCCAATTACAACAATCTTTAAGGGAATCAAAATATTCTCCTGCTCTGAGTGAAGATGTAAGGCACACTGTTTTTTTATTACAATTACTAAAAATATTTAGAACTTTTAATCCTTTATAAAAGAAGTATTTTTTTGCAAAATTATTAAACAGCAATGTCACAATATAATATAATCTATAAAAATATAAGTCTTCCATAATACTTCAATAAAGGGAAAGTTTAACCGAAGAAATTAGACACAATATTTTTGAAAATTATACATGATAATTATATAAAAATTGAGAGAATTATTTTCTTAAAAAAGATAGAAAAAGAAATATATTTGATGTTTTTCTAATAATTTGTTTTTCAAACAATGATTTAGGTCTGCCATATCTAGTTATAGTCAGTAAAATATTAATACAATTAACTGTTCATTATTAATTATTCATTAGTTTGTTATGGATAACCTATCAGATAAAGATATATCCCTTGAATCAGAAGCTACCGCAGGAGAATATAAATCTAATAATTTTTCCGTGGGTATTATCTCTTTAATCATTGGGATAATTTTCACGATAGGGGGAGGATTAGCTTTTTATTTTACCCGTCCTTGTGCCGTGGGGGAATGTTCTTTAATTCCTGAAGCTCAAGAAAGTGTTGATAATTCCTTGCTCAGTATCAATGAGGATATGAGTAAGATTGAGTTGGAAGAATTACAGCTAAATTTGATTGCTGTCAATTTAAGATTAGGTAATATTCCATCATGGTCAAAAAGTTATGATCAAGCCCAAACTTTAATTATTGAAAATCAACTTATAATTGATGATTTAGAGACAATTTTACAGTCTTTACAGTTAAGAGAAAATGCTCAAAATATGAGTGCAGAATTACCTTTATCTATGGATGAATGGACAAGGGTGGAAAATTTTTGGATAGAGGCGATCGCCCTTATTGAATCTATTAATAATCCATTTTTAACACCATGGATAGAGAATAAATTAGAAGAATATAATGATAATTTAGTCGTAGCGAAAGATAGTTTTGAGCAGGAACAAATGGGAGATCAATTACTATCAGAAGTAAAACAAATTGCTCAACAAAATGAGGAATTAAATAATAATATATCCTCCTTAGAAGAACTAAAAATCGTTGAAAGTAATTGGCAAAAGGCGATCGAAAAAGTAAGAGAAATTCCCCTACTCACCACCGCCGAAACAGAAAAAGAAAACCTCCTCGAAGAATATAACCAATATTTAACCCAAATAAGAGCCACCATTAGACAAGAAGAAATCGCCAATAATCTTTATGGGCAAATACAAAATAAAATTATCCAAGCCCAAAACGCCCAAACCAACAACCAATGGACAAACGCTGTTAACTATTGGCAAGAAATTAATAACCTGATTTCCCAATTTCCAGAGGACACATTAAAACAACCACAACTCGAAAGCCTAAAACAAAGCGCCCCTGAAAATTTATCCCAAGCCCAAGAAGAATTGAAACAGGCCATAAATAGAAATAATGCCAGAGAAGAATTGGCAAAAATATGTGAGGGTAGTGGCAAAATTTGTGACTACTCAGTAGAAACCAACCGCATCAAAGTTACTTTAACCAGTGATTATCTCAGAAACATCGCCAGAATTGCGGAACAATCAACCAATGGAGTAAACAACGAAACGGATGTTTTAATTAATCATATTAATCAAGTAGAAAAAAACTATCGTTATCTTAGTTCTAAATATGAAATGCCCTTGGAGGTTTATAACCCACAACAAAAGCTCATAGTTAGATATGATTAAAGAATAAGAAAACTGAACAAAATAACATTATTACAATTCATGTTTTGTAGTGGATGATGCTATAATTACTTGCCTTAAAGCATAGAATATTTAAGTTATTTGAGAAATAAAAATAGAATGTTCAGACTTCAGACAACAAAAAAGAAAATAAAAAGAATTGCGCAAAAAATAAATTTCTCTCCCAGTTGGCAAGGATGTATAGTATTAAGTGTATTTTTGTTGCTTTCCTGTGTTACCTCCGTTTCCGCCCAAGAAACCCTTGCAGAATTAACGGATGCAAGTAAAGAGTTAAAAGTAGGTTTAGATACCTTTTGGGTTGTATTCGCTTCAATTTTAGTAATTTTTATGAATGCCGGTTTTGCCATGTTAGAAACTGGTTTATGTCGGCGAAAAAATGCCGTAAATATGCTCTCTAAAAACTTGATCGTATTTGCTATTTCTACCATTGCTTATTGGGCTGTGGGCTTTGCTCTCATGTTTGGGGATGGTACAGACTTTTTTGGTTTTAGTGGATTTTTTCTGTCTGGGGCGGACAATAGCCCTACCATTAGTGGGGATTACATAGGGGTTTATAGCTCTTTGGGTTCGGTAAATATACCTTTAGCAGCCAAGTTTTTGTTTCAAGTGGCCTTTGCTGGAACCGCTGCCACCATTGTTTCTGGGGCGGTAGCCGAAAGAATTAAGTTTATTGATTTTATTTTATTCAGTGTGTTTTTAGTGGCGATCGCCTATCCCCTTGTGGGAAACTGGATTTGGGGAGGTGGATGGTTATCCAAACTAGGATTCCAAGACTTTGCTGGCTCTACCGTAGTCCACTCTGTGGGGGGATGGGGAGCCTTAACAGGTTCAATTTTATTGGGAGCAAGAAAAGGAAAATACAAACCATCGGGCGGAATTATGCCACTACCAGGTCATAATTTAAGTTTGGCAACCCTAGGTTGTTTCATCCTCTGGATTGGTTGGTTTGGTTTTAATGCCGGTTCAACCCTAGAACTATCCCAAGATATTAGTTATATCGCCCTTACCACCAATCTTGCGGCAGCCTCTGGAGCTATTTCGGCCACCATTATCAGTTGGGTATTAGCAGGAAAACCAGACTTATCTCTCATCATTAATGGAGTTTTATCTGGACTAGTAGCCATCACTGCAGGTTGTGCTTTTGTCAGTTATGGTGACGCTATCATTATCGGTATCATTGGCGGAGCGTTGGTTGTCGTATTTGTTTATTACTTAGATAGCATTAAAATTGACGACCCCGTGGGGGCAGTTTCTGTTCACCTAGTTAATGGTATTTGGGGTACTATTGCGGTGGGTTTGTTTGCCAGTCCTATTGTTTCAGGAGACCCTAATATCAAAGGTTTATTTACCACTGGTAGCATATCTCTATTAGGGGTTCAACTGTTGGGAGTCCTTGCGGTGGGAGCGTTTATGGTGATATATAGTTTTATTATTTGGTCTATCCTCAAGGCTTTATTAGGGTTGAGAGTGTCTGAAGAAGAAGAATACTTTGGTTTGGATATTGGAGAGCATGGTATGGAAGCCTACAATGGTTTTTCGGAAGATGTTAATGAGATTTAAATGATTTTTTTACCTTTCTTTTGATGAAGGGTTCTTTTCGTGGGGGCAAATCAATTTTGCCCTTCCTGACAATTCTTACTTGGGGTAGAAATAGAAAAGTATATCTAGGGGATGGTGAAAAATTCTTTAGGTTTGGGTTAGGCTTCGGGTGTTTAGTGGCGATTCACAATTTTTATATTTTTAAGGCTAATACGAAAGTATTTATTTTGAGTCAATCACTCTTTACCTGAGTTACCGTTATTGGTAACAGTTCTGTTTTGCAGGGTTATGATTTATTCAGCTCACCTTATCTAGTCTTCATTGCCTTGGGGATATTGAACTAAATTAAACCAAAAATTTTCAATTAATTCTACTTGTTGTTTAAAATCTTTCATACTAATAGGCTTAGTTAAATAACAATTTGCCTGTCCTTGATAGCAATCTAAAATATCCCTTTCATCATCAGATGTGCTAAGAATAATTATAGGAATAGTTTTCAAATTATCATCAGCTTTCACTTCTGCTAAAACTTCTTTTCCGTTTTTCCTCGGTAAATTGAGATCTAACAAAATTAAGTTTGATCGTGGTACATCTTCGTAACCCTCTTCTTTCCGTAAAAATGCGATCGCCTCTATGCCATCCTTAACCACATAAAGATTATTGGGCGTCTTAGCCATGGATAACATCTTTCTCATCAAAATAACATCCGTGTGAGAATCTTCCACCAATAAAATATTAATTGCTTCGTCAAATAATTTCATGGATTATATAATTGTCCTAACTTGAGATAAGATTTTTGGGCATAGTAAAATAAAAAGTAGATCCTTTATCCAATTCAGATTTTACCCATATTTTACCACCATGACGAGAAATTATTTTTTGACATAAAGCTAAACCAATTCCAGTACCTTCATATTCATCCTGACAATGTAATCTTTGGAAGATGGTAAAAATCTTTTCTTGATACTCTAAACTAATACCAATACCATTGTCTTTTATGTAAAATAACCAATTACTCTCTTGATTTTCAACTCCTATTTTAATTTCTATTTGTTCATTATTATTAAACTTAAGAGCGTTACTAATTAAATTTAACCATAGGTGGATTAATTGAACTCGATCGCCCTTAATTTCTGGCAATATTTGCACATCTAATTGTATGTTAATATCTTGATAGGATGGAATTACTAAATCGATACTTTCTTGAACTATTTCGTTAAGATCTACTATAGTAAATTGTCTGCGTTGTTGACTAACTTTTGATAACCTTAAAAGGTCTTTAATTAAAATCTTCATTTTCTGAGATGATGAGGCAATGTAGGTCAAATATTCCCTTGCCGTCTCCTCAAATTGAGCAGAATATTCCTCTATTAAAATTTCTGCAAAACTGGTAATAGTTCTTAAAGGCTCTTGCAAATCATGGGATGCCACATAGGCAAATTGTTCTAATTCTTCATTAGAGCGTTTTAAATCTCGATTGGAGGTAATGAGTTTCGCTTCTATTTTTTTACGCTCTTTAATCTCATTTTCTAGTTGGATATTGATTTTATTTAATTTCTCTGGACTAGGAAGGGCAAGGGCAAGGGGGATGACAGAAGATAGTTCAAAGGCAGTAAGTAAAGATATTATGGCGCAGAAAATTTTGATAATTCCCGATAACCAGTACAAAGGATACCAAAGAGTAACAATAGCCACTAGATGGGTAATACCGCAACTAACAATAAACAAACTAAATAAGATAAATATTCTTGAAAAGGGTACATCTTCTCTTTTTTGAACAAAATAAAGTAGTGTAATAGGTATAGAAAAATAGGCGATCGCAATGAGAAGATCTGCCATAACATGAAAAGAGACTAATTCTGGTTGCCACAAATAACAGTGTCCATGGGGGACATAACCATTACCAGAAAATATTTTTTCCATAAGACTTTGCATAGTAATAAATAGTTAAGGAGTGGTCATAGTCTATTTTCGTTAGATGATCTAGGGAGAGGAATATAATATCGTCATTTAATAGTACAAGAATCGAAATAAATAAAATAGCTCTAAAGATACAAAATATAAATCAGTATTTGTAACTATAAAAAAAGAGTTTTTTAAAATTTTATTAAAGTTTTGTTAACAGGTTTTGGTCACTAAACCTTAGTTTTACTAAACTATAGCGAAAATAATTATTAATTTGCTTGAGCAAAAATACGTAATAACCTTATCAGTATATTTATGGGGTAATATCGCAAATTTTTGTAAAAAAAAACCTCACCACTAAGTGAGGTAAAAAATCAAAATATAAAAATAATGGTTAGGGAGCGCTGAATTCGTAAAGAGAGAAAAGGCAGAAAGAAGTGAATTATTATTAAATTTTGATCATCCCATTGTGCCAAAACTCTACTTTTTCAGCATCTCCTCCTTATTTGCTCTCTAAATCAGTAACAGCGCCAAGACTACTAGAAGATACTAATTTGGCGTATTTCCCAAGGATACCTCTACGGTAACGAGGTTCGGGGGGTTGCCAATGCTGACGGCGACTATTTAATTCTTCTTCGGGGACGTTTATTTGTAATAGTTTTTGTTTGGCATCGATGGTGATGCTGTCTCCTTCCTTCACGAGGGCAATATTTCCACCCACGGCAGCTTCAGGGGCAACGTGTCCTACGACTAAACCATAAGTACCACCAGAAAAACGTCCATCGGTGATTAAGCCGACTTTGTCGCCTAATCCAGCACCGATAATGGCGGAAGTGGGAGCTAACATTTCTCGCATACCAGGGCCGCCCACAGGGCCTTCATTACGAACAATTATTACATCTCCAGCAACAATTTTTCCTGCGAGGATGGCATCAAGACATTCTTCTTCGGATTCAAATACCCTAGCAGGACCAGTAATAACGGGGTTTTTAACACCGCTAATTTTGGCCACAGAGCCTTCATAGGCAAGGTTTCCTTTAAGGATAGCAAGGTGTCCTTCTTTGTAGAGGGGGTTATCCCATTGGCGGATAACCTCTTGATTGGTGGGGGGGGTGTCGGGAATGTCTGCCAAAACTTCAGCGATGGTTTGTCCGCTGATGGTGAGAGCATCCCCATGGAGTAGGCCATTAGCTAGTAACATTTTCATTACTTGAGGGATTCCCCCTGCTTTGTGTAAATCCACAGTGACATAGCGTCCTGATGGTTTTAAATCACAAATGACGGGTACTTTTTGACGGATGGTTTCAAAGTCATCGAGGGTTAATTCTACGCCGATGGTATTGGCGATCGCCAATAAATGTAGTACAGAATTAGTAGATCCCCCCACCGCCATAATAACGGCGATCGCATTTTCAAAAGCCTTACGGGTGAGTAAATCCTTCGGTAAAATTTGCTTACGGATAGCATTAACCAAAGCCTCCCCAGATTTCTGGGTACTTTCCACCTTCTCATAATCTTCCGCCGCCATGGTAGAAGAATAAGGCAAACTCATGCCCATGGCCTCAAAAGCAGAAGACATGGTATTAGCCGTAAACATACCACCACAAGAGCCAGCACCCGGACAAGCATTTTTTTCCACCGCTGTCAACTGGGCTTCATCTATTTTTCCAGCGCTATACTGCCCTACCGCCTCAAAAGCACTAACTACCGTTAAATCTTCCCCATTGAGACGACCAGGTTTAATAGTACCACCATAGACAAAGATAGCAGGAATATTCATTCTTGCCATGGCAATCATCGCCCCAGGCATATTTTTATCACAACCACCGATGGCAATTACCCCATCCAGACTTTGTCCTTTGCATACCGTCTCGATAGAATCCGCAATCACATCCCTAGACACAAGAGAATATTTCATCCCCTCAGTACCCATAGAAATACCATCACTAATGGTAATGGTACCAAACATCTGAGGCATTCCTCCCGCCTCCTTGATACTCTTTTGAGCCTCTATGGCAAGATCATTTAAACCCATATTACAAGGGGTAATAGTGCTATAACCATTAGCAACCCCCACAATAGGCTTAGTAAAATCATTATCACCAAATCCTACCGCCCTGAGCATCGCTCTATTAGGCGCCCTTTGTACTCCCTTCGTAATCGATTGACTTTTAAGATTCTCTGTCATTATCTCTAAAAATGTTAGATTGAATACTATTATTTTCTCATGTTCTGAAATACAGTCGCTATTTTAGCGGCAATATCTTTCAAGACTCTACTCTTGTCTGTCTTAACCGTTGATGAATTTTAGCCAAATACCACATATAATCATCAATTTCACATTTTATCGCTTCGTTGATATGAAAACGAGATTTTTCTATGTTACTAGCAATAGTTTTCCCTACTTCGAGGATAGGAATTTCCCCCCGATGGGCTTCATAAAACAACCCTAGATATAGATGAGTATAAAGATTATCCCGCAAGGTATTTGTTTTTTCCGAGAGTAACAAATTTTCGGGGGAATAATGACCAGCAAACACCTGATATATTTTTCTCATCACGGGGCGAGGATCATATTTTACTGGTAAAAGACATTGTTGAGCTTCTTTTATTCCTTCTAATTGGGCAATACAAAGAAAGTGCCAAATAGTTTCTTCTACATCCTGAGAGTTAACGCTTAAGTCTATTTCAAACTGTCTTGCCCCTTGGGCATATTTACCTAAATAATAATAAGATAAACCCCTTTGCCAGAGATAGGGGGTTAGTTGAGGGTTTAATTCTTCGGCCTTGTTGTAGTCTCTAAGAGATTCCACCATCCTACCTAGTTTAAAATAGGTCATACCACGGTGAATATAATTACGAGCATCGAAGGGGTGAATACGTAATTTTTTATTCTGGCGAATTAATTCCTTTTCTAATTCATAGTTGTTATTCATTCAAGTACCTATTTTATAAGGCTTTAGCTTTATCTTTTTTTACTTTTTAAGGGGTAAATATTTACTATAAAAAACACTTTTGACGATCGCACTCTACTTTTTTGAAAAGAGTTAAAAATAAGGTAAAAAATACAATCTAACCGTTAAAGAGTCTTTTTTAACAATTTAATTAATGATACCGATAAAAATATTGAGAAGATTTACATAAATCAGTATATCATTATAAGCAAAATTATTAATATCAACTAGTGTAGTGTTGAGGAGAGCGAAAAAGTGAATACCATAGATCTAAACGGCAAACCATTTCATTTTATCGGCGTTGGTGGTATCGGTATGTCTGCCCTCGCCCATGTGTTGGCAAAAAGAGGTATTCCGATTTCAGGCTCAGATCTCAAATCTACTCATATTACTGAGCGTTTACAGTCCATGGGAGCAAAGGTTTTCTTCACCCAAGAAGCCAGTAACCTAGATCAATTGTACCATCTTCATGGAGCAAAAGCACACAAAAATCTTCAGGTAGTATGTTCTACTGCCATAAATGAGAATAATTCAGAATATCAAGGGGTAATAGAAAAAGGCTACCCTGTGTTTCATCGCTCTGATTTATTAGCCGCCCTCATCAAAGATTATCACAGCATTGCAGTGGCTGGAACCCACGGAAAAACTACCACCAGTAGTATGATTGGTTATATGTTACTTAAGTGTAAATTAGATCCTACGGTCATTGTGGGCGGTGAAGTGAGCGCTTGGGGAGGTAATGCGAGGTTAGGGGATAGTGATTTATTGGTGGCGGAAGCTGATGAGTCTGATGGCTCTTTGGTCAAACATTCTCCCGCTATGGGTATCATTACTAATATTGAATTGGATCATCCTGATCATTACAAAGATTTAAGTCAGTTAGTAGATATTTTTAATCAATTTAGTTCTCAGTCAGATATAACCATCGCTTGTATTGATTGTCCTGTGGTGAAGGAGAATATTAAAGCTGACATTACCTATAGCATTAATCCAGACTCTGGCGCAAATTATATCGCCACTAATATTGTTCATAAGCCCGAAGGTTCTCAGGCTCAAGTATGGGAAAATGGGGAATTATTAGGGGATGTATCTTTGCTATTATCGGGAAATCACAATATTAGTAATGCCCTAAGTGCGATCGCCATTGGACGTAAACTAGGAGTTGATTTTGCTACCATTGCCGAAGCCCTATCCAGTTTTGACGGGGCAAAAAGACGCTTTGAGTATAGGGGAAAATTTCAGGGGGCTACCCTCATCGATGACTATGCCCACCACCCTAGCGAAATCCGTTGTACCCTTGAGGCGGCCCGTACCAGACTACCTCAATATGATGCCAGTCGTGTGGTGGCTATTTTTCAGCCCCATCGTTATAGTCGCACCGAGACATTTTTAGATGACTTTGCCCAATGTTTTAAGTCTGCAGATGTAGTCATCTTGACAGATGTTTACAGTGCGGGGGAGAAAAATGAAACAGGCATTACTGGACAGACACTGGCACAAACCATGGAAAAATACCATAATAAAGTGTTGTATCATCCCGAATTGTCTTCTTTGAAAGATTTTCTGACAGATTTTCTTCAACCCCAAGATTTAACCTTATTCCTAGGGGCAGGAAACCTTAACCAAGTAATACCTCAACTCTTACCCGTTGAGGAAGAATCATTATTGGTGGCCTAACTCTTTCCTTGCCCTTATGGGGCTTTTATCTTCTCCTTTTTTGTAATTTAGCTTAATAATTGTTGTGTAAAATGGCGATCGCACCTAATCAACCCATCTCCGACTCCCTTACCAATCCCGTCACCCTCCCTCATACAGACTGCGTAATTCATCAAAAAGTTCACCTTGCCCCCTACACATCCTATCGAGTGGGGGGAAAAGCTCAATGGTATGCCGAACCTAAGGCATGGCAAGACATTCAAGAAGTGTTTCATTGGGTTGACAAACAGCAAATTCCTTTTACCTGCCTTGGTAAAGGTTCAAATTTACTCATTTGTGATGGTGGTATCGAAGGATTAGTCCTCAACACCCGTCACCTCAATCAATACACCGTGGATGAAACTAACCAAACCATTACCGTCGGGGCTGGTTATTCTTTGCCCAAACTAGCTTGGCAAGTAGCCAAAAAAGGCTGGGAAGGACTGGAGTGGGCAGTGGGCATCCCCGGCACTCTTGGGGGCGCTGTGGTTATGAATGCAGGGGCGCATAAGGGCTGTATGGCTGATGTTTTAGTAAAGGCGATCGTTGCTTACCCCGATGGTACTATCAAAGAATTATCAGGCAAAGAATTACAATATTCCTATCGCACCTCCAGACTACAAAAAGAATCGGCCCTTGTTTTGAGTGCTACCCTTAAATTAAGTGCCACTTCCACCAGAGAAAGTGTCATGGAAATCACAGGTAACAATTTTAAACACCGTAAACAAACTCAACCCTACGACAAGCCCAGTTGTGGTAGTGTTTTTCGTAATCCTCAACCCCAAGCTGCGGGATGGTTAATCGAACAAATTGGCTTAAAAGGCTACCAAATTGGAGGGGCGCAAGTAGCCCATCGCCATGCTAATTTTATTCTTAATGGAGGAAATGCCACGGCAGGGGATATTTATAACTTAATTAGCCATGTCCAAGAGCAAGTTCAAAATAGTTGGTCAATTTTGCTTCATCCTGAAGTTAGAATGTTAGGGGAATTTTAGTTAATTTTTCAGCGCACCCTAAATATTAATAGTCTTTTTTTCCTTACTTGCTTTTTCTAATAAAGAATCAGCGAAGGCGAGGGCTTCGGTGGCAGAATGTCCTCCCGTAAGTTCGGCTAATTCGTCACGACGGGCATTTTGTTCGTGAAGGGGGGTAATTTTAACGATGGTACGAATATCTTTGACATCTTTATCCCCTTTGGTGAGGTGTTTTGATACCCTAAAATGATTATCTGCCATGGCAGCGACGAGGGGTTGATGGGTGACACAGATTACTTGATGTTGTAGGCTTAATTTATGTAGTTTATGGGCGATCGCCTGTGCTACTTTTCCTGATACCCCTGCATCAATTTCATCGAAAATAAGGGTTTTGGGATCAACTTGAGTACCCGAAAAACAAGACTTGAGAGCCAAAAGAAAACGACTCATTTCCCCCCCTGAAGCTGTCATGGCTAGGGGTTGTAAATCTTCTCCTGGGTTCGGGCTAAAATAATATTCTATTTGATCACAGCCTGTTATGGTGGGTTTGGTGGGGGTTAAACGACACTCGAATTGTACCTTTTCCATGCCCAAGGGTTTTAACTCTGAGGTGAGTTGTTTTTCCAGTTTAGAAGCGGCTGCGGTGCGCAGTGCGGTTAATTTTTGGCACAAATCGAGAGTTTTGGTGTTGATTTGCTCATACTCTGCCTCTAACTCCTCAATGGAGCGCTCATTGCTTTCTAGTTGTACTAATTCTTCTTTTAATCCTTGGTGATATTTAATCACTTCTGCTAAACTAGGACCATATTTGCGACAAATACGCTTAAGAGTCCTAATTCTTTCTTCTACCTCCTCCAATCTATCGGGATCTCCTTCTAACGAAGAACCATAGCTATGGATTTGATGTCCAGCTTCGACGATTTGATTGAGCGCCCCTTGTACCATTTCCAAAATACTGGTTAACTCTTTATCGTAGTTAGCCATATCAATTAATACGGCTTCAGCTTTGCCCAGAATATCAGCGGTGGCATTTTCTTCGGTTTCACTCTGATATAAAAGGTTATAGGCTTGGTAGCTTAACTGTTGTAATTCTACCACGTGGGTAAGGCGATCGCTCTCTATTTCCAATTGTTCCAACTCATCGGCATCCCTTAGGTGAATACTATTCAACTCCTTAATCTGATGCTTTAGTAAGTCTAACCTTTGCAGTCGTTGTTGTTCCGATTGACGACGGGCGATGAGGGCTTGATGGGCGTTATCCATTTCCACAAAGGCTTCTGTTACCAGTTTTCTTTGGCTTAACAGTTTTTTACCCCCATAAGCATCTAACAAATCCCTTTGGGTAGCCGTGGCGAATAATTCCCCTGTTTCCCCTTGTACCGTAATTTCTAAGAGGCGATCGCGCAGAGCTGTGATAACCTGTTTATTAACTATTACCCCATTGACTCGGCTACGGGAGCGAAAATTACCTTTTTTAAACGTCAAATCCCGACTACATATCACCGTGCCATCGTGGAAAGAATCTAATTCTTGCTCATCCAACCATGCTTCCAAATTAGAATTGCTGTGGAAAGTCGCTTCTACTATGGCCTTTGTTTCCCCATTACGAATCATACGATTACTTGCCTTGCCCCCCAACACCACATCAATGGCATCTAAAATAATCGATTTTCCAGCGCCCGTTTCCCCCGTCAAAACGCTTAATCCTTGTCCTAACTCTAAATCTAAATGATCAACTAAGGCAAAATTATCAATACGAATGGAAATTAACATTAAATTAGATCTACTATTCTATATACATCATAAGGGCGATCGGCAATTTCATGATTTTACTCTCATCACCAAGAAAATTCCATATTCAGTTGACGAAACATCGCCCGTATAAGATGATCAAGGAATATTGCAACAAAAATTAACAATGACCAAAAAGTATAACGTATATGGCATGGGTAATGCTCTGGTGGACATGGAGTTTGAAGTCACCCCAGAATTACTCAGCCAACTAAAAATCGATAAAGGTGTTATGACCTTAATGGACGAAACCCAACAAAAACACATAATAGAACAACTACCACCCCCTTGTAAACAAGCCTGTGGAGGTTCGGCCGCTAACACCTTAGTCGCCATCAGTCAACTAGGGGCAAAAGGTTTTTACTCTTGCAAAGTAGCCCATGATGATAGCGGTGCATTCTATCTCCAAGACTTACTCGATTGTGGTTTAGATACCAACCTTAGTCAAGATAACCGCCCAGAAGGCATTACAGGAAAATGTCTCGTATTAGTAACCCCCGATGCCGATCGCACCATGAACACATTTTTGGGCATTACAGGGGATTTAAGCCAGAATGAATTAAACAAAGAAGCCATCAAAGATTCCCAATATCTCTACATCGAAGGATATTTAGTATCATCCCCTACCGCATTACAAAGCGCCATAGAAGCCAAAAAAATAGCCCAAGAAGCGGGGGTAAAAGTAGCCTTTTCTATCTCCGATGCCAACATGGTTAATTTTTTCCGTGAAGGGGTTGACAAAGTTATCGGAGAAGAAGGAGTCGATTTACTTTTTGCCAACCAAGACGAAGCCTTTAAAATGGCTAATACAGAGGATTTAAATGTTGCCGTTGATTACTTCAAAACCATCGCCAAAACCTTCGCCATTACCCTCGGCAAAAAAGGCTCATTAATATTTGATGGAGAAAAACTGATAGAAATTCCTGCCAATCCTGTTACAGCAGTCGATACCGTAGGGGCAGGGGATATGTATGCAGGATGTATTCTCTATGGCATCACCAATGGCTTAGACTGGCAAACGGCGGGAAAACTTGCCTCCCTCGCCTCCGCCAAATTAGTCACCAGTTTTGGCCCTAGATTAGCTAATGAGGAATTACAAGCAATTTTAGATGAAGTTAGAAAATAATTACAATTTTATCTTAAATATCTTTTAACAAGGGGTTTAAACCCCTTGCCTCTATTTTGACGTTAAACCATCACAGTTTTTGACAAATCCACCTGAGATAAATTTGCCCACCTTAAATCAGCATTATTTAGGGTTGCATTGTCTAAATTAGCACCAACTAAATATGCTTTGGCTAAATGGGTATTAACCAATTGAGCATGACTAAGATTTGTTTTATAAAGATAAGCCCCCATCAGTTCGGTTTCATAAAGATTTGCATAGCTTAGATTCGATTCATTGAGAGTACAACCAATCATATTTGCCTCACTTAAATTGGCTCTATTTAAATTTGCTTGGATGATATAAGATTCTCTTAAATTAGCTAGTCTTAAATTAACTCCAATGAGATTACATTGACTTAAAATTGTTCCTCTTAAATCTGCAAAACGAAGACTACTGCCGATAAGATTGGCATTACTTAAATTACAATGACTTAAGTTTACTTTCTCCAGATTCATGTTGCTCAGGTTTACTCCTGAAAGATCAATTTTTTGATTATTTTCTGGGTTTAATTGTCTTAATTGATTCCATTTATCTATGTCTCTTTTTAAAAGTTTCCAGTTAACTTCTTTACTCATACTAAAAAGTAATAATTGATGGTGGATAATTAATAGTTAAAAATTACTTGACAGTTTATTTAGGGTCAATATTTTTGTACTCTTTAAGTAAGTGGGCATAATGAAATCGATTTAGGCAAGGGGTTTGAACCCCTTGTTCATAAGAGTCTTAATAAAATAAGAGCTATAATTAATTTCGCCAACCTACTTAAACACAATAACCTATCTATTATTCTTCGATGCCCTTCAAACTTCCTCTACCCCCCATGGACTCAATGGCAGTAAGGGCAGCCGCAGCACCTGCTTTTATATCTCTTTCTGCACCCCCTAGATAGAGTCTGCCAAAACTACCCACTGCTTGTACATTTAAAATATTAATTAAGGCCGCTTTTTCTGCTTCGTTGGCCGCAAGGGCTGCATAAGCCGCTGGTTGCACTTCTAATACATATAGGGTTTCTCCTGCCAAAAGCATTTGCCCCCTACGGTTACGGTTAATAATTTGTGCCTGATAAGGATCAATATTACGAATAATTTGACTAGAGACAACTTTAGGTTTGAGAGAGTCTTCCCTTTTTACCCCCAAAGCATCTAAAATTGCTCTACCAGCGGCTTTGGTTTCCCCTTGATTGGTGGCATGGATTTCTAATAAACCATATAATCTTTCTACAAATTGAACTCCAGGGCGCACGACAGCTGACTTGAGGGCAACATCGGTAATGCGGTTAATTTCGATGCCGGGGGATATTTCAATCCACAAAGAAGCGTCTCCTGGTAGGGGTAAAAATCCGAGGGCTACTGTGCCAATATACGCAGCGTGTTGGGGTTGTAATCGATCTAAATATACATAACTACGTAATTCGACGCCCATTTTTTCCTTCTACTTCTGTGCAAGTCAACAGTGATAAATTATACAGGAGTTTGAGACTCTCTGGGTAAATGGTTGGGGTTGCCTGTGGAGATGGGTAAGTTTGATTTTTTTTGATTAATTGTTCATGATAAGCAAATTGGGGATGAACTATTTTGTTACTCTCATGGGGTAGTTGATATATGATGTACTAACTTGTGTAGATAGTTTGAAAGGCTACATAAAAAAGGCAGTTAATCTGTAAAACAAACCCTAAGGTATTTATCGGCAAACATGATCTCTAATTCTAACTCTGGTCAAAAATTTTACCCCACCATCAGACCTCTCGTTGCTACTTCTCTTGATGGTATGGCTTTTAAAAATGATAGTCTATATGCGATCGATTCTCGCAATGGTTATCTATTACATATCAATCCAGAAACCAGTGTTTCTAAAATTATCAATAGTAATTACTGGCGAGATTTTATTGGGGCAAGAGGCTTATGTATTACCGATACGGAAATATGGTTTGTGACTCAAAGTAGTGTTTATTATACACTCATTGAATGGGAGGAGGGGGAGTTAAAGATTATTTCTGCCCCTAAATATTTTTTCAGTCTTTCTTATCCTTGCAATGGTATCGCTATTTGGGAAAAAACTATTTATATCACCTGCCAAAAAACTGGCACTATCGGGGTTTATAGTAAAGATGATGGCACGGAGATTACTAGGTTTTATGCTCCTGGCATCGGTGATGAAAATATTACTATCTATGATGAGGAAATATGGTTGTGTGATAACCTTGAGCAGACGGTTTATTGTCTCGATAGGGCGACGGGAAAGACTAAATACACGATTCTGACTCCGTTTGAGTACCCTAGTGGGCTGAGTTTTTATGAGGATAAGGAAACGGGGGAAAAGGTTTTATATATCGCTTATACTGATCAAGAACCTTATATCAGAGATAATCCGAACGCTGAACCTAATCACGAACTATTATATCGCGATCGCACTTTTATCCATCCTTTATACTTTAAATATGATCCAGAAAATAAGTGTACCCTTTCTAATGGGTTTCTCATTGAAATGAGTTATCTGGAGGAAGTTTCTCCTTTGGATGAAATCAAGTTAAAGGATTTGGAATGGCGCATTGCTTTACCCACAGAAAGCCCCCGCCAAAAAATACAAAGCATCGAAGCGGTAGGATTACCCTACACAGAGGAAGATTATGATGGGCAAAGGGTAGCTTTATTTAAATTTCCTGAGTTTAATTCTAATGAGCGTTATGTTTTTGGTTGGCGCGCGGTGTTAGAGGTTTGGAGTATAAAACATCAAATTACCCCCAAAGATTGCGAAAGTTTACCCCCCCTCACCCCTGAATTTGAAACAAAGTATTTGATTGATGATGATGATTTGTCCATGAATACGGAGATTATTTTGAGGGCATCGGAGGAGGCTAGGGGTAGCGAAACTAATCCTCTGAGGAAAATGTATAGTATCCGTAATTACGTTTATGATCGCCTTTCCTATGGTATAAAACCCCATATTGATACCCCTGATATAGTCTTGAAAAGGGGGGTAGGTTCTTGCGGTGAGTATTTAGGCTTACTCCTTGCCCTTGCCCGTCTCAATGGTATCGCTTCTCGTACGGTAGGGCGTTATAAATGTCCTATGAAAGTGCTACATTTTAATATTCCCCTAGTACCTGATTTTAACCATGTGTGGATGGAGTTTTATTTGCCCAATATCGGTTGGTTGCCCATGGAATCAAACCCCGATGACTTGGATGATGGGGGCCCTTATCCTACCAGATTTTTTATGGGTTTATCATGGTATCACGTGGAAATGGCGAAGGATATGCCCTTTGAAACCCTCATCAGTGAAGGTTTACCCGTAAGCAAGGAAAAAACTTCTATCGGGCAGTTGGCTATTAATCATGTTTCCTTTACTATTCTCCACGAGTTACAGCCCTAACACTTATTATAGTTGATGATGGTGTGGGCGATCGCCCTCGAAGCCCCCGCCGAGCCAATTCTTTCCAAACCATTCTCCCGACAATCAGCCAAATACTGCTCATCCTCAACAATTTCCATTATTTCCCGTGCCCCCTGACTAAACATCAAATCCAAATCTTGAAACTCAGTCACCGTGCGCACATTGGGGCCTAAATAACGCATTTGAGCCTCCGCAAAACGATAGGTAAATTGAGGCCCTGCCCCAACAATTTGTACCACAGGCTTACCCAAGCCAACCCCTTGCTCTACAGCCGTTCCAGCCATTCCCAATATTACATCACTTTTAACTAAAATCTCTGCAAAAGTATTATAAAACAGTTCAATTACTATATTTTTATCCTTAATCTTCTTTGTTAAAATCAACTTTTCTGGCTTTTCACGTAGAGAAATATAATCAATTTTTTCTCCTTTTCTTAACTCATTAGGAAAATAAAAACTCCACCCCAAATTCTTAGCAATCACTGCCACATCATTGTGAAGAATATCATTAACTAAAGCCCCACAAAAACGCCATGATTCGGAAGATAAATAAATCAACCTTTCACAAACTTGAATTTGTAACTCCAGATTATTAACCGCTTCAGGAACTCTACTACCTGGTAAAAGAGCTACCATAAAAGCATTGTAACTATCATCAAAAGGATTACCTAGATAATCAAAACTTAACCTATCAGAGTCATATTTTAGAGCATCCATGATGGGGTATCCATGGCAACTAACTCTTTTAATACCTTGTTTTTTAAAATCCTTCGCCGTGAAATTATCCTTAGTAAATACCCCTAAACATAAAGAAGAATTTGACAAAAAGCGACTAAATAAAGGTAAACCCAACTTACCTTTGTCACTATAATAACTCGTATATGCCACTAAAAAAATATAAAATTGTTTTCTCAATAAAAAACAAAATAATAAAGGTAAAATATCACCTATACCAACAAAAATATCATACTGATTCTTAATCTTAAATAACGTTATTATTTGACGAAAAGTAAGACCTAATAACCCTGCCCATAAATCTTTAATAAAATTTAAAATATTAAGATAGAACATTCCTCCCGAAGGCATAGTTAAGGTAGGTGCTACCACTTTAAAACCCTTATTAATATAGCTTTTTCCCTGACCCACCACAGGAAAAGCATCCACCGTCAAACTAGGCTCAATTTTTTTTATTGCTTCCGCAATTAAACTACCATTTAAATCTTCTCCATGACCATTACTAATCAATAAAATCTTTTTCATAAATCACAATTTAGGGCAACTTGTTCTCAAAACCAACTATCAAAAATAACTAACTAATAATCACTAAATTATCTCTATGAATGACCGTTTCTACCCCCTCATAACCAAGAATTTTGTTAATATTCTGAGATTTTTTCCCCTTGATTAACTGCAACTCTTGGCTACTATAATTCACAATACCCCGTGCTATTTTTAAATCATTCAAAGAATATAAATCTACCGCATCAGCACTATTAAAATCTCCCTCCACCCTGACAATTCCCGCCGACAACAATGATTTTCCTTGCTCACAAATAGCCTTAAGGGCCCCATCATCAAGATATATTTTACCTGTGGAGAGTAAACCATTGGCAATCCAACGCTTACGGGCATTTTCTGGCCTTGGTTGCGGTTCAAAACGAGTACCGATCGCCCTTCCTGCTAAAATATCAATGATATTAGTAGGATGTTTACCATTGGTAATTATGGTGGTTACCCCTGCCCCCGTAGCAATGCGCGCAGCGGTGATTTTTGTCATCATCCCCCCTGTACCCCAACTTGTACCACTACCCCCCACACTAATATCTAAATTAGATAACTCATCACTAGCAACCAAATCAATGGGAGTAGCAGAAGGTACTAAACGAGGGTCAGCAGAATATAGTTTATCAACATCGGTCAACAAAAACAACCAATCAGCCCCCACCAAACTAGCCACCAAAGCCGAGAGGGTGTCATTATCCCCAAACTTTAACTCATCGGTTGCCACGGTATCATTTTCATTTACCACGGGAATAACTCCTAAATCTAACAAAGCCTGAAAGGTGTTATTTGCATTTACATAACTGCTTCTTTCCTTCAAGTCGTGGCGAGTAAGAAGAATTTGGGCGATGGGTTGTCCTAAATTGTTAAATAAATCATCATAGATACGAATTAGGCGCCCTTGCCCTACCGCTGCAATAGCTTGTTTTTGGTTCAAATTTTGAGGACGTTTGCTAATGCCTAACCTAGCACAACCAACTCCCACCGCCCCAGATGACACCAAAATTACTTGATATCCTTGTTGTCTTAAATTTGTCAGAGTTTCTACGAGGGTGGCAATGGTAGATAGGGCAAGGCTTCCTGTGTCGGGAGCGGTTAAGCTAGAAGTACCTATTTTAATAACTATAATTTGACTCATTAATAACCGAAGTGGGGTGCTATGATGAAGATTAAGTAACTACATCATAATCCTACACGAATTATTGACCATCTTCTTATTTATTAGCCCTGTGGTCTGAAAAGTAGCTAAAAAGAATATTAAACTCTTGATTTACCTTAGAACCTGTTTGAAAAGTCTTGATGTAGAATATGTCAGTGAAAAACTGACAAAAAAAAATAAATGACAAGACTATCATACGATACTGACCTCACTGATTACCAGTGGGAAATTTTAAAATTATTAATTCCTCCGGCTAAAACTGGGGGCAGAAATCGCTCTGTGAATATTAGAGAGGTACTTAATGCCATCTTTTATCTTCTTGCCAATGGAATTAAATGGAGGGCAATGCCTCAGGACTTTCCCAAATGGCAAACGGTTTACACTTATTTTCGAGGTTGGGAATCTGATGGTACATGGCGTGGAATTAATCAGCAACTACGGGAACAAGTACGAATAGAAGTGGGAAGAAACCCAAAACCTAGTGCCGGTAGTATTGATAGTCAGTCGGTAAAATTTGAGCGTCAATCTCAAAATATCTAACCCACTTCTGAACTTTTCAAACAGCTTCTTAGGATGAAATAAATACTTGCATATAGCTATTTAACTTTTGAGTATTGCTTCATCTGGAGACAAAATACTATGGAATTATTATCATAAGTATGGGATATTCAAAATATGATTACTATTCCCCATTCCCAACCTCAACCAAAGCACTTTAACCCAAAACTTAAGAAATATCCTCAGCCATTGCCATAGCCAAAAGATTTAATTTTTCCGTTAATACTTGAAAGTCAAAGGGTTTACTGATATAGTCATCCATACCCGCATCAAAACAAAGTTTTTCATCCGCTTTAGTAGCATTAGCTGTCATAGCAATGATATAAGGTTGCACAGCATGATTTACATTATTCCTAATCCATTGAGTAGCAGTTAAACCATCCATTTCAGGCATCTGCATATCCATCAACACCACATCGTAACATTCTTCTTTTTCAAAGGCTTCTACCACCTTCAAACCATTGACAGCTAAATGGGGAGTATAGCCAAGTTTTTTGAGTAGTAAAAGGGCTACTTTTTGATTCACAGGGTTATCTTCTGCCACCAACACACGCAGGGTATTATCTCGATTTTTTGGTGATTCTACTGGATTATTATTATCGGTGGTTATTGTTTTTGGTAATGACGAATGGGAGACTATTTCTTTTTTATTAGAATTCTTTGGTAGTATTTTTTCATCCCCTATGGAGTTAGTAACTAATGGAAGAATAGCATTGGATTTTGCCATAGGAGAAGTTACCCTTAGCACTTTAATAGTAAAATAAAAACTCGAGCCAACTCCCAACTCACTGGTAAAAGAAATATCACCCCCCATCAACCTAGCCAGACGACGACTAATCACCAAACCTAAACCAGTGCCACCATAACGGCGATTTATAGCCCCATCCGCCTGTACAAAAGGATTAAATAATTTGTCTTGATTTTCCTTCGCAATGCCGATGCCCGTATCCTTTACCAAAAATTGAATTAAACAATCATCCTGCCCATCCTTACTTTCATCATCCATAGACACCATTACTGTAACGCTACCTTGTTGAGTAAACTTTAAACCATTGCCTATTAAATTAATCAATACTTGTCTTACCCTACCCACATCTCCCCGCACATATACAGGAGTATTAGATGCCCACAATAACTTCAAATCCAAACCTTGATTTTTAGCTTGAAAACTAAGTAAATCAATAACATTCTTGACACACTGTTGTAAATTAAAATCTTCCAAAACTAAATCTAAATGCCCTGATTCAATTTTAGAAAAATCCAAAATATCATTAATAATCAACAATAAACTTTTACCACTATCTTCGATGGTTTGGATAAAATCATATTGCTCATCATCCAAAGAAGTATCTTTTAATAGATTAAGAATGCCGAATATTCCATTAAGAGGAGTACGAATTTCGTGACTCATCATCGCCAAAAACTGACTTTTCGCATTATTAGCATTTTCAGCTTCCGCCCTTGCCCTTTCTAGTAAAACATTACGATTACTAGCTTGCCACAAAGAATTTAAACCCCAAACCAATAACCAAGAAATTACCACCCCGGCAATTAATACCACCAGAGGAAGAGGAGATTTATTTTCCCGAATTAAAGTATTATTAGGAATTAAAACTATCTCCCATTGAATGCCTCGATAACTAAAACTACTATTTTTACGCCATAATAAGTTATCTTTTTCCTCACTATGAGTGGTACTATAAATTAAAGAATTATTATCATAAATAAAAACTTGATAACCTTTAATACTTTCTTCCCTTAGTAAGGAATAAAATAAAGAATTGATATTAAATACCCCGATGATAAATCCATCAAATTCATCATTAATAAAGATAGGATTATAGATGATAAAACCTTTAACTCCTTGTACTAAATCTACTTTTGGAGTAATATAACTATCTCTTATTTCTTTGGCAGTATTAAGAGAATTTAGTCTTTTTTGCTCAAAAGAAAGATCTAAATTTAAGACCATTTCGTTCCCTTTTTCTGGAACTATCCAGCGGACAAAATAATCTCTATCAGCCCAATGTATGGCTTGATAACCTGAACGATTAAGTAAATAATTAGAAACATCATTTTGCCATTCTAAACGATTATAACCACCCCTAAACTCCCAACCCCTAACAAATCTTTGTAGGGCATTTATTTCTGACTGTAACTTATTTTGAATTTTTGTTTCCGTTGTAATTAACTGGGCAGAAATTTGTTGCTCTATTTGCATTCTTTCTCTAACACTTAGCAAGTGAAAAAGAAAAAAAGAAATCCCCGTCATAGATACACCAAGGGATAAAGTTAACAAATTTTTGTACTTAATAAATGTCATGGATATTAATAAAGCCCTGATATTCTAATCATAAATTAAATAGTGAAGATATAACGGAAGGAAAAAGAAATTAGTCTTTCATGCTATAAATCGAATAGAGAGATTATTCTAAAGTATTTTATTCAACATTTAGATAACTTACTCTGAAAAATCATCATGTATGTTTTATTCTTCCTCCTGTTGTTATGATTCCCAAAAAACTTACACTACAAAACTTTCTTAGTTACCGTCAGGCTAGTTTAGATTTTGATGGCTTACATACTGCCTGTATATGTGGCGCTAATGGCGCTGGAAAATCATCTTTGCTGGAAGCTATCACTTGGGCGATTTGGGGCAAAACAAGGACAAAAGCTAGTGAGGATGTGATTCATTTGGGAGAAAAAAATACGAGGGTTGATTTTGATTTTAGTTATGGTGGACAGATTTATCGCATTATCCGCACTAAACAACGTAAGGGAGGTTCTACTTTAGATTTTCAAATCTTTAATCATGATAATTTTAATTCTATTTCAGCGAAAGGGGTAACGGAAACTCAGGATAGAATTAATGATTGTTTAAAAGTAGATTATGAGACTTTTGTTAATTCGGCTTATCTACAACAGGGGCAAGCGGATAAGTTTATGACTTATGGGGCGGCTCAAAGAAAGGATGTGTTGGTAAAGTTACTTAAGTTGGATGATTATGACAAAATTGTGGACAAAGCGAAGGAGTTAGCGAAACAATATACGGAGGAAAAAAATCGCTTACAAGGGCAGTGGGAGTTGTTGGAGAGTAAGTTGGAGGAGAAGGAAAATTATCTTGTTAAACTTACAAATATTGGTCAGGATTTGGATTATCATCAAAATGAGTATAGCCAAGTAGAGAAAAATTTAAAACAAGTTCAACTTCTTAGTAGTCAGCGGGATACCCTTGAGAAGGAGTTGGTATGGCAAAGTAATCAGTTGTCGGAGGTTAAGAATAAACTCAGTCAATTGATTGATGAAAAGAAAATATTACGTCAAGATATGGACGAATTAAGCCTTATTTTAACTAAAGAAGAAGAGATTATTAATAGTTATCAATTATGGCAAGGATATTTGAATGAGGATAAAGTTTTAACGACAAAATATGATGAGTATAAGTTATTAATAAGTGAGAAAAATAATTTAGAGGAAAGTTTACGGCAAGGGGTTTATGGTTTAGAGCAAAATATTCGAGAGGTTAATTTTAAGTTAGGGGAGTTGGCTGATAATAAGTTAGATTTTGAAAAGGTTCTTGCTGATAAGGATAAAATCGTTGATGATGTCGAAAAGTTTAGATATTATCGTGATAAGTTGGCTCAATTAGATTTAGTTAGAAATGATTTTAATCTGTTACAACAGGAGCAGTCTGTTTTAGTTAAGGAGTTAGAAAAGGAGGAAGCTAGGTTATCTTCTAGGATAGAACAATTAGCTAAACAAGAGTTACCTTTAGAGGAAAAGTTAGAGCAAATTCCTGATATTAGAAAAAAATATTTTCATGTTTCTCAAGAGTTAAAGGTTATTCATAATGAGAAGGTTTATTTAACGAGAATAGAGGAAAAAAGGGCTAGTCAATTGTTAGCTAAACAACGGTTGTTGGATTATAAAAATAATGTTGCTCAACAGGTTGAGGAAATTAACCAAAAGTTGAATACTTTGCGGGTGGATAATAATGCTAGTTGCCCTGTATGTGAATCTCCTTTGGATGAAAATCATCTTAATCATGTTATCGAAAGCGGCTTAAAGGAGTTGAAAAATCTGGAGAATTCTTCTTGGCAGTATGATTCTGATATTATACAGTGCGATCGCACTTTAGCCACCTTAGAGAAGGAATATCAAGATTTAAGAGATAAATTAACTAGAGAAGAAGGTTTACAAAAAAACTATGCTAGTTTAGAAAATTCTCTTAATAGTATGGATGATATTCTTGAACAATTAGAGCAAATTACCACGGAAAAAGATGAGTTAATAGAGTTAGTAAATTCTCAAAAATATCTCCCAGAAATTAAGATAAAGTTAACGGAGGTAAAAACAAAGATAAAAGGGTTAGGATATAGCCCCGAAACCTACAGTTTAGTTAGGGAAAATGATCATAAATATCGCTGGGCAGAAACCAATTATCAACGATTGCAAGAGGCGGAGCAAAAACTGGCTAAGTTAGAACTAAGTCGCCTAAATTTAGGGCAAAAATTAATCACTTTTACTCAACAATTAGAGGACTTAAAAAATGATTCAGAAATTCAACAAAGTATTGAAAAGATAAATAAAACCATAGAAGAAATTAACTATAGTGACGAACACCATGGGGAGGTTAGAAAAAAAATTCAGCAATTACAACATTATCAATTCCAATATGCAAAATTAGAAGATGCGAAAAAACAATTACCTTTACTAGAAAATAAAGTTAGTCAATATGAACAAAAAACTATCGATTATCAGAAAGAAATAGAGGAAAAAGAAGTTAAAATCAATAAACTAAAGGAACAACTATCAACACTTTTTGACCATAGAGAGGAACTAAATAAATTAGAACAAGAAGTAGTTTTTAAAAGAAATAAAATTAATCAATTATTAAGTCAAAAAGGAGGAATAGAAAAATCTTTAGATGATATAAATAAAGATGAAAAACAATTACAATCTATCAGTAAAGAAGTAGAGCAAATAGAGAAAAACTATCGCATTTATACAGAATTACAAAAAGCATTCGGGAAAAACGGTATTCAAGCCTTAATGATAGAAAACCTTTTACCTCAATTAGAAGCCGAAGCAAATCAAACTCTGAGCCGTCTTAGTAATAATCAATTACATATCCAATTTGTTACCCAAAAAGAAAAGGTTAGTAAATCAAAAAAATCTGACTCAAATTTTAAAGATACCCTTGATATTATCATCTCTGATGCCCAAGGAACAAGGTCTTATGAAACCTACTCAGGGGGCGAAAGTTTTCGGATTAATTTTTCCATCCGTCTTGCCCTCTCTCGTATCTTGACCCAAAGGTCTGGCACTGCGCTACAATTACTTATTATCGATGAGGGTTTTGGTACTCAGGATGATGCAGGGTGCGATCGCCTCATAGGTGCTTTAAATGCTATTGCTGATGATTTTGCCTGTATCCTCACCGTTACCCATATGCCCCAATTTAAAGAGGCTTTCCAATCTCGCATTGAGGTATATAAAACCAACGAAGGCTCTCAAATTCGTCTCTCTGTATAACTTTTGTGTCTGCTGATACCGAAAATCAATGGTTTCAAACCCAAGGGGGTAGAATGGGCATTGTAGAGTTTAAATTTATATATGCGTATTTTAATCATGGGAGGGACAAGATTTATTGGCGTTTCCCTCACCAAAATGTTAGTAAACCAAGGACATGAAGTCGTTTTATTTAACCGAGGTAATAACCCCGCCCCCGTAGATGGTATTCAACAAATTCATGGCGATCGCACTTCAGCGGTACAATTAAAAGAGAAGTTAAAAGGGGAAAAATTTGACGCAATTTTTGACAACAACGGGCGCACCCTATCAGATACAAAACCCCTTGTAGATTTATTTTATGACAAAGTATCCCATTTTGTCTATGTAAGCTCCGCGGGGGTTTACTTACCATCCCATCAGATGCCCCACCGAGAAGATGACCCTCTCAACCCCGAAAGTCGTCACCGAGGTAAATTTGAAACCGAAGCCTACCTCAAACAGTCGGGCATCCCCTTCACCTCCATTCGCCCTGTATATATCTACGGCTCAGGAAATTATAATGATCTGGAAAACTGGTTTTTTGATCGTTTAGTGCGGGATTTACCCATCCCCATTCCTCACCATGGTTTATATATTACCCAATTTGGTCATGTGGAAGATTTAGCATCAGCTATGATGGCCTTATTGGGAAATACCGAAGCCATAGGACAAATATACAATATATCGGGCGATCGTTTTACCACATTTACAGGATTAGCCCTTGCCTGTGCCTCGGCTATGGGCAAAAATCCCCACGACATCGATATTAGATATTATGACCCCAATCAAATTGATGTGGGTAATAGAAAAGCATTTCCCATTCGTATGCAACACTTTTTTACCGATATTTCTAAAGCCCAAAAAGAGCTATCATGGCAACCTAAATATGATTTAATTTCAGGGTTAAAAGAGTCTTTTGAAAATGATTATTTAGCAATCCAAAGAGATAAAAAAGACATTGATTTTAGTGTAGATGAACAAATTATTGCTCACCTGGAAAGTAACTAAGATTTAAGACACTGAGTAGGGTGGGCAATGCCCACCATCTCTGATTGTGTTACTGAAAGTAATGTGGTTACTTGCACCAGAAATGAAAGTACAAAATGAGTTTGTATGGGTGTTAGAAAATGCAGTCTTGATTTGCGAACATTTGACATCATCTGATTATCAGAGAATCCAATAATTTAATATAACTTATTAGGATTTGCTTGGATATTTTGCAGATTTATCTCTCATTGCTATTTCCGAAAGATTAACAATAAGTGCGATCGCCTTTTTGGATAAGGAGTTTAATATTTACAGGCGTTATCGCAAAGACTACTTTAATCGTGTTTTTATCCTATTAATTGAAAACCCCTTTTATATAACCAAGAATACTTTTTATGTCATAGCATTTATCCCTTTTTTGTCACTTTCCGAAAAGAGGAATAAAAATGTAGAATAATAATAAAAATTAAAGGTACTCACAGCAATGGATGTAGCTCAGCAAATTAGAAAACATTTACCTAGAAATCCCATGGAC